>ENA-OQAS01001041-OQAS01001041.1-human-gut-metagenome-genome-assembly--contig:-NODE-1041-length-13558-cov-2.444345_pt1 | contig 13558 bp, 19 predicted proteins | sample MGYA00242733_ERZ504523 | MGnify/ENA primary metagenome ERZ504523 (study PRJEB26092, sample SAMD00036239) | human gut metagenome | host: Homo sapiens | study: EMG produced TPA metagenomics assembly of... | reverse complement strand
CCCGGAAGGCCACCGTTTCCAGCCGCTTGGCTCCCTGCCAGCTGAGCAGAAACAGCAGATCGCTGCCAGCAGCAACAGCAGCCCAAACCCCAGCGGAATGGTTTTGGCAAGGTTCAGGATGTACTCCGGCGAGGTGTAAATGCTGCATTTCCACAAACTACCTCTGGCAAGCCCGATGACGAACAGGCCATAGTCCTCTGCCCAGCAGAACACCGGATAATCGTCCAGATACCAGCGGGCAAACCCCGCCACTTCTCCGGTGGTATAGGCATGGTTCAGCGCGTCCGGCAAAGCGTAACTCCACCGGATATTTCCGGTATCGTCCAGCACCATGGCCCATGCATAGCCGTCCATCCATTCTTCCGGGGTGTGCGCTGCGCCAAGGGCAAGCCCCGCCGGAGTTTCCACCATGCATCCGCAATTTCGCTGGACGCATAGGTCCTCTGCGGCAGATGGGTCGTTTCCTGCCAGCCAGAAACACCAGCAGCCCAAGGCCCAGAAACACCAGCAGCAGAACGATGCCCACCGCCGCCAGAACATACCGCCGGATGAGCCGCACAAAGGTTTTCATCGTGCATCCTCCTTTGCCAGCTTGTACCGATGCCCCTCACCGTCTGCAGAAAGCGCGGCCTGCCCGGCTCCGGTTCCAGCTTTTCCCGCAGATGCCGGATATGAACACCCAGACTGTTTTCATAGCCATAATAATCCGCGCCCCACACCGCTTCGCACAGCGCATCGTAGGTCACGATATGCCGCGGTTTTCGGCCAGCTTGCGCAAAAGCGTCCGCTCGGTCGCTGTCAGGGCAAGGGTGGTTCCGTCCGGCAGGGTCACAAGGGCATCGTGCAGGTCCACGCTCCGGTCGCCCAGCTGCAAGATTGCTGCTTTTGTCCGGGAAAGCTCGGTCCGGTAAGCACGCTGCAAAAGGTGCTGCACCCGCAAAACAGTTCCTGCATCAGAAATGGCTTGGTCAGGTAATCGTCTGCGCCCAGTCCCAGCCCGAACAAGCGGTCGGCATCGGCGTCCCGCGCAGAGAGGAACAGGGTCGGCACATCGGCTTTTGCCCGCAGGGTACGAAACAGCGAAAACCCGTCCCGTCCGGGAGGTTGATGTCCAGGATCATCAGTTCCGGCATCTCGGCTGCAAAGGCGGTCTGTGCGGCGGCACAGTTCTGCACGGTGCGGATGTTCTGATAGCCTGCCCCACGCAGCTGCTCTTCGAGCAGCCGCAGCAGATCGGTGTTGTCATCTACAAGTAAAATGTGTGCCTGTTGGATCGTGTTCATCGCGGTGTTCCTCCGGTCATTTTCTGTTCCCACTATAACACGTTCTGGCCGGAAATGTCCGGATTTTGCGAAAATTTAAGCGCAGATTAAGACAGGCTTCGGCGGAGCTTAAGCCCGCCGAGGTAAACTGTGGGTGTTCCAAGCGAACGAGAAAGGAGCATCCTCTATGAAACCTGTCATTGAAACACACGACCTGTGCAAAAGCTACAACGGCCGCACCGTGGTCGATCATCTGAACCTGACCGTCCCGCAAGGGTGCGTCTACGGCTTTTTAGGCCCGAACGGTGCGGGCAAATCCACCAGCATGAAGATGCTGCTGGGGCTGGTGCACCCCACCGGCGGCAGCGTGGAACTGCTGGGCCATACCATGAACGAAACAAACCGCATCCCCCTGCTGCGGCAGACCGGAAGCCTGATCGAATCCCCCTCCGGCTATCTGCATCTGACGGCCCGGGAAAATCTGGCCATCGTGGCCGACCTGAAAGGCGTTGCCCACAAGGACATTGACCGGGTGCTGGAGATCGTCCACCTGACTGCCGATGCCAACCGGAAGGTGGGGCAGTATTCGCTGGGCATGAAGCAGCGGCTCGGCATTGCATGGCGCTGCTGGGCAGCCCCAAACTGCTGATTTTAGATGAACCCACCAACGGTCTGGACCCGGCCGGCATTCAGGAAATGCGCAGCCTGATCTCCTCCATGCCGGAAACCACCGGGGCAACCGTGCTGATCTCCAGCCACCTATTGGGTGAGATCGAGCAGATGGTCACGCAGGTGGGCATCCTGAACCACGGAAAGATGCTGTTTGAGGGCTCTTTGCAGGCCTTGCAGAAGCACAGCCGCGGCGGGATCCTGCTGCGGGTGCTGGATGTTCCCAAAAGCATTGCGGTGCTGAACCGACAGGGCATCCGGGCGGTGACACAGGCACAGCACCCGGATGTGCTGGAACTGCCCGCCCTGCCGGACGAAGCACTGGCGGCACTGGTGAGCACGCTGGCCGAAAACGGTGTCGGTGTGGTCGGGCTGACCGCCCAGACAAAGAATCTGGAAGAGATCTTCCTCAGCCTGACCCAGAACAATGGGAGGTGGCCTGAGATGCTGCGTTCCTTTCATGCTGAACTTCAGAAGGCGCACCGGCGGCACGATCTGCTGCTCTGCCTGCTGGTGCCCTCATCATGATCTTATGGGTGGGCGGGCTTGCTCCCTCTGACCCTGAAGAACTGGCCAACGGTTATAGCGCCTGTTTTACAGCATCCCGGTCATCGAGCCATTCTGATGCCGGTGCTGATGGCCGTGCTTGCCAGCCGCCTGTGGGAGATCGAGGTCAAAGGCAGTATGCCAAAGCTCCTCTACACCCTGCAGGAGCGCCGCAGCCTGTTTGCGGGCAAAGCCGCCTTTGGCCTGCTGGAAATTCTGCTGGTGACTCTGCTGGAAACGGGAGCCGCCGTCCTGCTGGGCATCGTGCACGGCTACACGGAAGCCTTTCCCACTGGACAGCTGGTCTATCTGTTCGTTTGCACACTGGCTGTGGATGCAATGCTCTTCTTTGGCGAATTTCTGCTGATGCTGTGGGTGGGCAATCCCCTGCCGGCGCTCTGCGTGGGCATTGTAGGGGCACTGGTGGGGCTGTTCTCTGCTTTTATGCCGCCGCTTGCCAGTCATTTTGTGCCTTTGGGTACTACATCCCTCTGAGCGCCTACGAAGTGGCGAACTGGGACGAGGCTACCCACACCGTCACCTACGGCACCCGCCCCTTCAACTGGGGGCTGCTGGCCTTTACCCTTGCGCTGGGCGCAGTGCTGTTTGCCCTTGCGTGGCGCAAGGTACAGGACGAGGAGGTATAAAACCATGCTGAAACGCTGTATTCTTGCGGAGAACCGCAAACTCCACGCATCTCCCATCTGGGCGATGTTCTTTCTGCTGCCGGTCCTTTCCGCCACCTACGGCACCTTCAATTATCTGCAAAATCTTGAGATCCTCACCGACGGCTGGTATAGCCTGTGGACCCAGCACACCCTGTTTTATTCCATGCTCTTCTTCCCTGCCATGGTCGCCACCTATGCCGCCTACCTGTGGCGGCTGGAACATCTGGGCACAACTGGAACCTCATCATGGCAAGCCCCGTGCGCCCGATGGACTGTTTGCCGCAAAGTTTGTGGTGGTGACAAGCTGGCACTGCTGACCCACGGTTTTGTGTTTGCGCTGTTCGTGTTCTGCGGCAAGTCTTTGCGCACCTGCCCGGGCTGCCGCCGGTCACCTTACCGCTGTTTTTACTGCGGGGACTGCTGGGCGCGCTGGCCGTCATTGCCGCCCAGCTGGTGCTGGCCATGGTCATCCGCAGCTTTGCCGTGCCCATCTTCCTGGGGCTGCTGGGCGGCATCCTTGGCATTTTTGCCGGGTCCAAAGGCTTTTCCCTGCTCTGGCCCTACGCCCTGATGCAGGCGGGCATGAATGCCAACAAAAGCGAGGACGCACTGGCCGGAAGCTATGGAATGTTCTTTCTCAGCTGTGCGTTCTGGCTGGCAGCGATGTTTTTGCTGGCATGGGCCTGCTGCGGAAATGGGATGTAAAAGCGTGACGTTGCTCCTGTAAAAAGAAGCGTTCTGCCACAATAAAAAATCTCCTGTTCAGAAATCAAGACCCCGCGTTTTCACGCGGGGTCTTGATTTTAAAGTCCTTTTAGGATGCACCCATCCTCGATTCGGATGATCTGCTGCGCTTTCTTCGCGATCTCCGGGTTGTGGGTGACAACGATCAGGGTCTGTCCGAATTCTGCTGCACATTCTGTCAGGAGCTTCATGGTGTCCTCACCCGTTCTGGTGTCCAGATTTCCGGTCGGTTCGTCCGCAAAGACAATGCGCGGTTTCCCGATCAGTGCGCGGGCGATTGCCACACGCTGCTGTTGTCCACCCGAAATCTGAGAAGGACGAGCATCGAGTTTCTCTGCGATTCCAAGAATTTCCGTCAGTTTACGGAGCATCTGCTCGTCCGGTGTCCGATGGTCGAGATAAAATGGAATCAGAATGTTGTCCCGCACCGTATACTCCGGGAACAGCCGGAAGTCCTGAAAAATAAAGCCAATTTTTTGCCGCCGCACCTGTGCAAGCTGCTCTGCATTCATCGCATAGAGGTCCTGCCCATCCAGCAGAACGTTTCCGGTGGTGGGCGGCAACAGTCCTCCCAGGATCTTCAGAAGAGTGGATTTCCCGCTGCCACTGGAACCAATGATGGACGCAAATTCCCCCTTCCAGATCGTCAGATCGCTGGCTTTTAATGCCTGAACAGCACTTTCGCCCTCGCCATAGGTTTTGGAAATTTGCACAGCTTCCAAATTTTGTCTTTCATAAGATGTCCCCCTTCGATGCTTTTTTCCGAATAAAGGAGAAAACCGGCAGCAAAGCCGCGCCCAGCCAGAACCCCATCAGCAGAATGCTGACCAGGATCTGACTTCCCACAGGTCTGTGAAATTCAAATACACGCCCGTCTGTATGGATTCGGATCAGATCCAGAATGCTTTGAATCGGGACAATGTGCGAAACTGCCACCGATACAAGGATATTGACGATCAGCGTAGTTCCAACGATCACCGGGATCACCCGTTTTGCATAAGAACACACCAATTTTTTCGGGGAAACGCCCAGCGTCAGGAGAAGGGACAACCGCTGCTGCTGGACTTCATAGGCAGAAAGGTTCAGGACGACCAGCAAAGCGCAGCCCAGAAGAACACCAAGTACCGCCAGAATTCCGACCAGAAATGCGCTTTGCGTTCCTTCCGTATAGCTTTGGCTGAGCAGATCGTAATTGTCTGCGCTCAGAATCCCATTTCTGCGTGTGGCAATGGATGCAATGGAACGCCGCAGCGAGAAGTTATTGCCGGCAGCCAGCTTTACATTCAGGCTGCTGTATCCTTCTTTTTCCATATGGTAGCTTCCTGCGCCTTCAAACATTTTATGATAAAGAGCCGTGCTGACAAAAACCGTGCCATTGTAGAAGATCCGATCTGTTGTCAGCAGTGTGTAATCTGCCGTGGATTTTACAATACCGGCAATGGGCAGCTCGGCGGCATACGTCTGATAAACATCATTTCCGGCTTCGTCCAGCCCGGTATAACGCTGGTATTGGATGCTCAGCTTATCACCGGCCGAGAAGACCGGTTCAACCGGCGTACTGCATCCGGTTGGAAGTCCTGATAATATTCATCCGCAGCGGGATCATAATAGCAATCTCCCCACCGGAGCAGAACAGAATCTCCGGCCAGCAGTGCATCCATGCTGTTTTCCGGGACGCCGCGTCTTCGGCAATGTGTTCCAGTTCATCATCCGGCAGGGCGCAAACGAACGTATTCAGCGTCCCATTCGAGGCATTATGCATGAGATTCGGAACGCCCGTATAAAATCCGTTGTCCTTGACCCGGATATCGGAGAGCATCTGGCTGCCTGGATCTTGTCCGAAGTAATACTGTAGATGTCGGTCAGGTTGATCGCAGCCGAAACATCTTCCACACCGGGCAATGCTGCAAGGTCTTCTTTCAAAGAAATGGCATCCCGGACGTTCTTCCGTTCATCTTGATGGACAGACAGGCATACGGCGCATCCAGATCATACGGCAGCATGACACGCCATCCGACATAAAGGCAGCTGACTGCGATCAGCAAGACCGCACAGCCGACACCGACCTGCGGTGCAAGCGGAAGCTGCGCCAAACGGAACTTTTTGGCCTTGCTTTCCTTCTTCTGTGCTGCCTTTGGGCGGGTCAGAACAGCCGGCAGGAATGCGCCCAACAGCACAGCAACCAAAAATAGTACGGCAAGCAGGATCAACGATGCAAAAGGAACCGCAAAGAACGAAAGCTGTTTTTGCAGTCCAAGCCCTATGGCGGCAGCACCACACCCAAGAGCAAAACCAAGGAAAACTGCCGCAAGACCTGCAAAAAGAGCTTCCCACAGGCACATCCGGTGTAAGTCCTGTTTTCTTGCGCCAAGGATCTGGAATGTATGCAGTGTCTGCACTCGTTTATGAAGCACGATCACAAAATACTGCGCAACGGCAAAGAAGCTGACCAGGATCGCGATCATCAGCAGGAATGTCAACGAAGAAGACACCGTATCTTCCTGCGGATAGGCATATTCATTTGCAATGAAATCCGGGTCATCCGATGCAGTACCTACGGTGTCCGCATTCAAATCGTAGAAGGTCTGAAATTTTTGCCCCGCCAGTGCAAGCGGCTCAACGACAACTGCACTGACCGTCAGGTTGCTGCCAAGATTCCAATAGACGTCATAGGCCGGAAGAACACCACACAGGGTATAGGTCTGTTCCACGATCTTACCGGAACCGGATAACGGGTCATAATCATTGTCTGCGACCTTCAGCGTGATCGTCTGCCCCAGATCATAGGAACAGCCCAACGCATCCAACAACGTTGTCGTCATGGCGATCTCATCCGGTTGTGCAGGAAAGTTTCCGCCGATCGGCACGATACGCCCCAGTTGTGCAAAGGCGCTGTCTACGGTTCCGATACCGCCCGCCAGCCCATTGTCTGCACCAAGAACGATCCCATTCTGAATTGCCGTGCTGGCTTTTGCGGACGCAGGCAGATTGTCCCGCACCTGTGCAGCATCCGTGTCCGTATCCGATAATCTCAGGTATTGCCACTCGCCGTACAGTTCGCATCGGGTATCCTGCAACGCCTGGGCAGAGCTGCCAGAATAAATCGTGGCTGCTGTCAGGAACGAAAAAACCATCGTCAGCAGGATCAGCAACAGGCTGGTCTGCTTTTTCCGCCCAAGCATCCCATGGAACGCCAAAATAAGAGATGGGTTTTCTTTGCCTTTCATAAAACACCTTCACCTCCGCTTTTCATTCTGATCAACTGTTTCTATCCAATTAACGCAATTCCCACCCTTTGTTACAGCTTTCAAGAGAATTTTTTTAATTTTTCTTTTTGTTCATCAATTTTTCGGGGTACACAAACAAAAAAGAGCATCAAGTCCAACGACTCAACGCTCTTTTGTTGTCCAGTCCTCCTGCACATCACTGTGCATCAACTTTGATTCCTGGCAGGGAGTTCCAGACGCAAAAGGTCATCCGATGCCGTTTTCTATGCATCGGATGACCTTTTGGGGCAGCGTTTCCGTTTAAGCCACCCTGGTCTTTCTCAGATACCCCATGCTGCCAGTCCAACGAGCAGAACGATCTTGATCGGTGCCGATGCCAGCAGTACATCTGCCTGAAAGAAGGCATGCCCACCTGCATAGAGAAAATCAAAACCGATCATTTTATACATCAATGCGTTGGAAAGCCCGATGCCTCCTGCCGGAAGCAGGGTGGACAGCCATTCTCCAAAGGAGCCCGGCACGACCATATAAACGATCAGCGGTGCCACCACACTGATCAGCGCCACAGACAAAGCGGTCAGGTTGTTCTTGGCCCATACGGATGCCATCAGCACAAAGGCCACCTCCGCAAAGAAGATCAGGAAGTTTGCCACCAGCATGACCCACTCCATCTGGCCAACGGTATACGGCAGCAGGCTGGTCACAGAAAACAGGCATTGCACGGAAGTTTGGGTACTTTCCCAGCCAAATAGAGCATTCGTGACCAATATCCACACCACGCCGCAGAGCAGATACGCCGCTCCTGTGATACTGAACGCCGCCGCCAGCTTTGCCGCTGCTAGCCGCAGACCGCCGTTTTTTGTGCACAGTTGGATGTCCTGCGCACCGGTCTGTGCATCCGACGCAAACACCGGGGCCGCAATAACTGCACACAGCAGGGTGAGCAGCAAACTCAACAGAGTCTGGTAATCCATTGCGTCTGCACTGACCCCAAATGAATAGGTGAACGGTTTTTGTACAGCATCGAACTTTTTCTGTCCAATGGCCTGCGCCTGCTCATAGCCGGGCTTTCTGCTTTGTTCCAGCCGGATCACTGATTCCAGCCGTTTGGGGAGCTGGCTGTAAAGTTCTGCATATCCTCTGCGGTCAGCCCCATCACGCCCGGTGCCATGCCGGTTTTCGGGTCGGCAAAGGCTTCCTTTGCTTTGCTCACAAGAGGCTGATACCGGGCAAGTTCTTTATAAAATACCTCGTCCGGGATATCGTTGATGGAACTTGCATCATACTGCCGGTACACCCGCTGATAGGCTTCCAGTGCTTCCTGCATGACATCCGGCGTGATGGTACCGGATACCTGCTGCTCCTGCTGTTTCTGGATTGCTTTCAGACCCGTGTAACGCACTTTGTTTCCGCTGGCATCCAGTTCCGTCCAGCCGATAAAGGTCACCGGCAGATATGCCATGACCACAGCCAGCACCAGCGCAATGGCCAGCAGAATAGCTGTCATACGGGTTTTGCACACACGTTTCAATTCCAAACGATACAGGTTCATTTTGCTTCCTCCATTTCCTCCGGGAAAAGCCACAGATACAGATCTTCCAGCCTGGGCTGCGCCGAGATGCTGTCCGGCAACTGCGGTGCATCCGCCAGATACCGCAATGTTACCGTTCCGTCCGGCTCGTTGCGCAGGTTCACCACCCGCAGCCGGTGCTCCCACTGGGAGAGCGTTTCCGTCGGGATATTTCCTTGCCAGACTTTGCCCTCAATCCGCTTTACCAGCCCTTCGGTGGTGTCCTTCGCAATGATCTTACCAGCCTTCATCACGGCATTTTCGGCCGCAATGTATTCCACATCCGAAACGATATGCGTTGAAATAAGAACGATTCGTTCCTGTGCAAACTCCGACAGCAGATTGCGGAACCGCACCCGTTCTCCAGGTCCAGCCCTGCCGTGGCTCATCTAGAATTAAAAATTCTGGGTCGTTGAGCAGTGCCTGTGCGATGCCTACCCGGCGCTTCATACCGCCGGAAAGCTTCACGATTTTTTTGCGGCGCACCTCAGTCAGGCTTACCCGCTCCAGCAGTGCGTCGATCTGCCGGGCAGCCTCTGTGCGCGGCAGACCCTTGAGTGCCGCCATATATTCCAGATAGTCCTGTACCGTGAATTCCGGGTAAAACCCGAATTCCTGCGGCAGATACCCCAGCTTTTCCCGGTAGGCCGCACCAAGCGTCCCAATCTCCACCCCATCGCACAAATCCGGCCACTGCTGGGCCGCAGAATGCCCGCCAGCATCCGCATTAAAGTTGTTTTGCCTGCACCATTCGCCCCCAGCAGCCCCCACACACCCGGCGTGAGAGTGATGGACACATCATCCACCGCCGTTTTATCCCGGTATCGCTTTGTAATATTCTGAATTTTCAGTTCCATGACTTGCTCCTTTCAGCCTTCTGCAATATATTCTGACCGGGCGGCAAGCCGGATGCACTGCAACACCATACAGAGCACCAGCACGCCCGCCGCCAGCGGCAGACCTTTCGGCGGTTCCGATAATTGCACGAACCGCAGCAAACACAGCTGCCCTGCAAACAGCGGTACAGCCCCGGTCATCATCCATTCCGGGCGCACCCAGCGCAGCAGCAGAAGCAGCTCATTGTTTGCGGTCAGGAATGGCACGGTCAGCACCGCCAGCAGTTGTCCGACGCTCCATGGCACGGCTGCCCGCACATTGAGTACCAGCACTCCCAGCAGGATCGTTTCCCCCGCCAGCAGCAGCAAAAACCGCATCACCAGTGGACGACCGATTCCTGCATATGTGGCATGTTCCAGTTCAAGCATCTTATATTGACTTGCCCGGTATAAAAACGGTAGACCGAGCATGGCTGTCAGCATGGCGAGTGTGCTCAGACCAAACAGCGCATTGCGTAATGTCCATGCCTTCTCCCACAGGGCAAGTTCCCGGCCCACACTGTACAACGCCAGTGCCGCCATTGCTTCCAACGCCCAGACCTTCCAGCCCAGCAATTTGAACTGGCAGTGCAGCAAATCACGCCAATCACTCCGTTGTTTTACGACATGTTCCGCCCGGCAGCGGCGCAGCAGCGTTTTCGGTGCGGCTGTGTCCGGCTCTGCCGCCAGTGCTCTGGACAGTTCTTTTTCAAAGGCTCGATTCATCTCCAGTCCTCCTTTTCCAATTGCATTTTCAAGGTTTTCAATGCGGCACGCAGGCGGGACTGCACCGTGCGCAGGGGCAGACCTGTGATCTGCGCGATTTCCCGCAATTTAAGCTGTTGTGCGAACCGCAGCAATACCAGTTCCCGCTGTTCCGGCTCCAACTGGGCTGTCAGCACTCGCAGGTTTGCTTTCTCTTCTGCCGCAGCAAAGCCGCTTTCCTGATAGGCGGGTTCGCCCGGCAAGCTTTCCAGCGATACCTCCGTCCGCTCCATAGTACGGTTCAGATCGATGCAAGTGTTTTTTGCGATTTTGTACAGAAAGGGACGGAATGCCCCCTGAAATCCACCACAGGAATCCAGCCAGCGCACCGCTTTCAAAAAGGTTTCCTGTGTTGCATCCTGCGCCTGCTGCTCGTCCGCTGTATGCCAACGGCAATAGTTCAGAATTTGTGGATAGTACGCTGCAATCAGAGTGTCCAGCGCACCCGTATCTCCGCTCTGCGCTTTCCGCAGCAATAATTCTGTCTGGATACGGTTCACCCCCCTTCCTGTCTATTAAAACGTTCCACATCATCAAAATGATTTTCGTTTTTTCAAAAATTTCAAATAATTGCCTTTACTATGTTCTTATAGCTTTATTATCATAAAGAGCCTTGTGTTTTTTCTTGTCAAGAGGGCTGGCACCCGCAAGATGGAGGAGCCTTGCCCCGACAAGTCCGCGTTTGCGCAGGCGGAACAAGCTCATCATGCAAACAAAGAAAAACAGAGCGTTCCCGATGGGGAACGCCCTGTCAACCTTATCGTCTGTGGATTTTGGCAGAGTGCGTCCGGGTGGATGCCCCCTGTTTTTGTTTTGTCTGAATCTGCCTGCGGACTATTCTTCTGGCGAATCATCCGCTTCAACACGCAGCATCCGGTAGCCGACCCCACATGGGTCTGAACCAGATGCAGAGAATGTGTGCCTGATTCCAGCTTTTTGCGCAAGATGCCATGTAGACACGCAGATGCAATGTCGTTTTCTTGCGAGCTTCCCCAGACTTTTTGCGTAATCGTCGTATGGGTCAGAACCTTTCCTACATTGTGCGCAAGGACACAAAGCAGCTATATTCGATTGGGGTCAAATGCAGTTCTTCATCGTTCAGCCAGACACAGCCGGCAGCAAAATCAATTTTCAGCGGGCCATTTACAAAAACTGAGCTGCTGACCTCACCGGATGCCTGCAAATTCAGCCGCCTTTGCGTCACGCGCAGGCGAGCCAGAAGCTCATCCACTGAGAAAGGCTTCGTCAGATAATCGTCTGCGCCCTGATCCAGTGCTTCGATCTTATCGGAATCCTCACTGCGGGCACTCAAAACGATGATGGGTAGATTCGACCACTCCCGGATGCGGCGGATCACCTCAACGCCATCAATATCCGGCAGTCCGAGATCCAGCAGCATAATATCCGGGTTATGGCTGGACGCCATCATCACAGCCATCTCTCCGTTGGCCGCTGTCAGGAATTTATACCCGTGTGCTTTCAGGGTGGTTGTGATCAGACTCCGTACCGATGAATCGTCCTCAACAACCAGAATCGTTGGTTTATTCATGAATACTTACCTCGCTTTTGGGAAGTTCAAAAGAGAATATGCAGCCGTGCGGTTCGTTATCCCGGAGAGTCAGGGTACCTTTATGAGCTGCAAGGATCGTCCGGCAGAGCGCAAGTCCCAGCCCCAGACTGCGGTGGCTGTCTGCAATCTGATTCTGCCGGTAAAGAACATTTCAAAGACCTGCGCTTTGTTCTGCTCCGGGATACCGGGGCCATCATCGGATACATCTACCACGATATTACTGTTTTTTGCATACGCAGAAATATTGATCCGGGAGCCTTTCTGCGTGTATTTGATGGCGTTGTCCACCAGATTGATAATGACCTGCATGATAAGCCGTGCGTCCATGTCGGCAAGAAGAATTTCATCCGAATAAGTCGTTGTGATGATATGCTCCTTGCTTTTTCGGCTGATATGCCGCAGCGTTTCTTCGACCACCTCATCCATGAGCTGCGGAGAGATTTGAAGATTCATCCGCCCATCCTCAATACGGGTGATAGAAAGCAAATTTTCCACCAGACCGATCAACCACTGTGCATCATCAAAAATATCCGTACAGATCTTTGTCCGTGTTTCTGCATCCAGCGTTTCCGCATTGGAGAGCAGATTACTTGCATTGCCTGAGATGGAGGTCAGCGGCGTCCGAAGATCATGGGAAATGGTTCGCAGCAAATTTGCCCGGAGCTGTTCATTCTGTGCATGAACAGTGGCTTGCTCCTTTTCCAGCGCAATGCGACGGTTTTCCACTGCCAATGCGCATTCACCAAGGATCGACAGCAGGACGCTGTTTTCAAACGCATCCATGGAGCGTTCCGACAGGTCGATGCCGATAACACCAAACACACCGCTGCCTGTACGAATCGCAAGGTACAGTCCTTTTGCATCGGTGCAGTAATCCGTTGATGCACCTGAACGTTTCTTATTTGCAAAGCACCACTCAGCGGCACTGCGTTCCGGCGCAGAATCAAAACTGAGTCGGCTGCTTTCTTCCACTGTGTTAAAAATTTGCCCCTGTCCAAGAGAACCATCCTGCTCTGGATACACGATCAGGTTCCGGTTTAGCAGTTTGGTAAGCTGCGCTGCCGTCAGGGATAAAATTTCGTCTTCGTTGGTCGCTTTCTGCAAAAGCCGGCTGGTATCAAACAGCACCTTCGTCCGAAACGCCGCCTGTGCAGACATTTTGCCTGATCTTTCAACCGGGTCGTCAGCGTACAGGTGACGATGGCAGAAGTCAGCATCAGCACAAGGTGATTTGATACCCCGGATCATAGGCATGGAATGTCAGTCTTGGCTCCGTCAGGAAGAAGTTATAGAGCGCAACGCTGGCGATCGAACCCAAAACGCCGCAGGAATAGCCAGATGTTGTAAGAGCCGTGAGCAAAACACCCAACATATAGAACATAATGATATTGTAGCGCGCAAAGTCCAGTTGCAGGAACAAAAATCCAATCACCGTGATGCAGGCTAGAATCCCTGCCGTAATCAGCAGATCACGGAACGATGGACGATGGAACGGGCAAACAGCCTTCTGCCAGAGCCGTAATCCTGCTCAACTGCTGCATCCGGATGATATAAATATCCAGATTGGGCGCAGTCAGCGTCAATTTTTCAGTCAGTGACGGTCCACTCCAGAAATGGCGGCGATGTACACTGGAGCGCCCCAGTACGATTTTTGTAATGCCG
>ENA-OQAS01001040-OQAS01001040.1-human-gut-metagenome-genome-assembly--contig:-NODE-1040-length-13565-cov-2.405194_pt1 | contig 13565 bp, 17 predicted proteins | sample MGYA00242733_ERZ504523 | MGnify/ENA primary metagenome ERZ504523 (study PRJEB26092, sample SAMD00036239) | human gut metagenome | host: Homo sapiens | study: EMG produced TPA metagenomics assembly of... | reverse complement strand
GATAGAAAATAATTTTAATAGAAATTTATATGGATGATCGAATTATTTGCAAAGCCTGAGAAAAAAAGAAACAATTAAGGAATTGCAATCGAAATTTTACAGAAAAGCACTATGACATAGCGAACCGATGAATTTGAGACAGGGGATGATGTGGTCTCTTTTTATTTGTATACAATGGATCATCAGGTCATCAGCACTTATCGAAGAGCGGTTACACCAAAACATAATTATGCTTCGGATATATATTCAGATCCGGAATGTACAAATGCTGAAATTGTGAAAAAATATGTGGAGTTAGATAATCCCGTAATGCTGGTATCCAGCTATTATAATGAATACAGGAATAAAAATATATTACGTTTTGTTATGAAGCTGTACAATGAAAGTAATCTTCAGGATAAAATCGGATACGTGGTGTGTGATGTAGATACAAAGAATCTTGAAAAAATTATGGATAAATACAGAATAGACCGCACGGCATTCATGTGGCTGCAGCAACCGGGGATCGGCCGATTGATACATTGGGAGATCTGGATGCAGAACAGACAAAAGAATATAATGCTTTGGAAAAATCGATTGCCTGTGGGAAAAAAGCTGAAAATGAAACCAATTCAAAACAGGAATTTTTCCGTATTGATCAGCAACATTATAATTTAACTGCATATTCCATGATGCCGCAAAAAGTATTAAGACAAAACCAGAGAAATCTTACAATTAACTTATTGGCGATCGCTTTATTAATGATCTGTGTCTCAATGATTATAACTGGCTTCATATCGAGCGGATTAACAAGACCTTTGGAATTATTAATGAATACGATTCAGAAAATTGGAAATGGTAATGTTCAGCTTCGGGCAAAAATTGTAAAAGAAGATGAGATAGGAGAGTTAGCCCAAAAATTAATGAGATGCTTGATCAGATGGAGGAATTAAAACAAAAAGAATACCAGACCAAGCAACTTTTAAATCGGGCAGAGTACAAAGCATTACAGGCACAGGTTAATCCACATTTTTTATATAATACACTGGATACAATGGCAAGTATTGCAGAAATTCGAAACTGCCCGGAAGTCAGTCATATGAGTCAGTCACTGGCGCTTATATTTCGTTATAGCTTAAATATGAAAGATCCATTTTCTACTGTTGAAAATGAGATTGCCCATCTGAAAAATTATATTTATGTTATGGACATGCGGATGCATGATAACATTCAGTATACATTTGATGTGGATGAAATGACATTAAAAAGTAAACTGCCACGACTTTCACTGCAGCCGATTGTGGAGAATGCAATTAATCATGGTCTGCGTAATAAAAGAGGAAAAAAGAAAATTGGGATACAGATAAAACGAGAGCAGATGGATCTGGTTATTTGTATCGAAGATAATGGAATCGGATTGGACACATCTGCAATAAATGAAAGTTTGCGTAAGAATGAACTTGATTTTGTGGAAAAAGGAAATTCCATAGGTTTACATAATATTAATGCCAGATTAAAAATGTTATATGGCAATCAATATGGAATGCATCTGGAAAGTATGCTTGGAGAAGGGACAAAAGTGTTTATGATTTTACCAGATCGTGGGGAGGATAGCAACAATGAAGAAAAAGACATATAAGGTTTTATTTGCAGATGATGAGTATTGGACGAGAGAAAAAATGCGCAGTATGATTTCATGGGAAACATATAATTTAGATTTTTTAGAACCAGCGGCGGATGGGGAGGATGCGTGGGAAAAGATAAATAATTATCAACCGGATATTTTTATTACAGATATTAATATGCCATTTCTAAGCGGGGTTGAGCTGTTGCAGAGGGTAAAAGACAAATATCCAGAAATTATTACTTTTGTAATTAGCGGATATGATGATTTTGATTATGTTAAAAATTCCTTCTGTCAGGCACAATGAATTATCTGATTAAGCCGATTTCGAAAATTGATTTAATTCGTGCGATTGTAAAAGCATTGGAAAAAATCAGTGCAAATGAAAATCAGCAGACAGAATTATTAAAAGCATCCTCTATCATGCAGGACAGGGAATACAGCCAGTTGATTCATAAAACAGAAAAATGGAATAATACTTTTGCAGGTGAAAGAGGTTCTGTAAAAATGCAGGGGGTACGGTTAATACTGGTCAAAATTCATAATTTGTCAGATATTATAACCACTTATGAGAGAAAATGTGAATGGTTATCATATGACATTAAAAATATGATTCGTCAGATTTTTCAGGAGGATGATATTATTTTTAATAACATCTATCGTATGAATGAATATATAATTTTAACCCAAAAAAGTGAGCAGGAACTTCTACAGCTTTCAGAAAAGCTACGGGTAAAGGCTTCTGCAAAATACCATACTTGTATGACCATTTGTGTTGGATCTCATTTTTATGCCATGGAAGTCTTTCTATGCATATGTAGAGGCAATTAGTATGCTTATGACGAGAAGTTATGTTTATAAAGATGAAATTGTAACTTCCTCTGATGAACAGGCGGAAAAATGGAATCAGCATATTTCTGTTGAAGTTGATAAACAATTAAAAAATGCATTGGGATGTGGAAACCAGCAGAAATTAAAAGATTGTATTGGAAATGACAGGCTTGTGTGATTGTCAGGAACAACGGTGGAGTTGTCTGGAAGTAAAGCAGACGGTAAAACAGATTTTTGATATTATTCTGAATTACATATTTCAGGAACATGGGAAAGTATTGGTTGCAGATGCAGAAAATGTGGTGGAGGCAGTAGATAAAACAATAGAAACCTTAAATTATGATGAATTGCAAAGAAATATAGAAGATGCGATTATTTATTTACTTCCTCCAAAAGCAGAGACAGAAACAAAATCCATGAAATCAATTGTTCAATTGGTCGTGGAATGGATACAGGAGCATTATGCAGAGGAAATGTCATTATCTGCACTGGCAAATAAATATCATGTGGACAGTTCTTATCTGTCAAAAATGTTTAGTCAGGAAATGGGAGAAAGCCTTATTCTATATATTACTAATAAGCGGATAGAAAAGGCAAAAGAATATATGAAAAATTCAGAAATCAGTTTGGCGGATGTTGCTTTTATGGTTGGATATGATGATTACACTTATTTCAGCAGAGTGTTTAAAAAGAGCACAGGAATGAATCCAAGAAATTACCGTATAGAACTACAGGGGGAAAAAGAAGCATGAAAAGATGGCTGGCAAACCTGTTTATTGTGATATTGCTGTTGTCACTGACAGGATGTATTTCCTATAAAGAAAATAATAGGGAAACGGAAAGGGATACGATAGTAATATCTGTATTAGCAGGGCAATCAACATCAGATGCCGGAGTGGAAGATATGATCGATGAGTGGATGGAGAAAAATTTTCCGCAGGTTTATCTGGAGTGGGAGTGCGTTGACTGGGGAGATCAGTTTAATACACGGATGAAAAGCAGGATTGCAGCAGGTGAAATCCCGGATATTATAATTGGAAAAGCACAGGATGTACAGATATATGCAAAGACTGGGAATCTTGCGAAGATTTCAGATTCTTATCTGGGGAAAATACAAAAGGATGCGCTGAAAGAAGTAACGGTTGATGGGGTGGTATATGGAATTCCTTATAATGCATGGTATCAGGGAGTAATCTATAATAAAGATATTTTTAAAAAATATAAACTGACACCGCCCACGACAGGAGAAGAGTTAGAAGATGTTGTTGCGTGTCTGGAGAAAAAAGGCATTGTACCGTTTGCTTCTCATTTTCAGGAATCATGGGAGGTGGCGAATATGACCATGCAGTATATGATGAATGAATCTTTGATAAAATGCCGGATTGGGGAGATCAGTTTCGTAAAGGGGATCAAAATTATGAGGGCAACGCAGAGGTACGAAATTGTTTTAAAAATAACCAGTTTATTTTGAACCATACATGGGAGGACGCATTTCAAATCGATCAGTTTGAATGTGATAGCAGATTTGTCAGGGGAGAAGCTGCAATGTATCTTACCGGCTCATGGTCTATGCAGTTTTCGAGTCAATATGGAAAAGATATTGATTTTGGAATTTTTTCATTTCCAAATCAGGCGGGGGATGCAAAGCTAATTAAAGAAACGAATATGACATTTATGAAAAGTGCAAAAACAGAACAGGAGGATACAGTTGATCAGATTTTCAACCGGCTGTTGAGAGATCAGAAACTGGCACAGGAGATTGCTGATTTTACGCAAACGTCTTCTTTAATAGAAGGGGTTACAGACAACAATCAGAATAAAATTCAATCTGATATCCAGTCATATGAAGCAAAAAATGAAGTCATTGATGTAACCACGGGAAATGAACAATTAACCTGGACGTTTCAAAAAAAGGTGGCAGAACAGCAATTACTGTGGCTAAATAAAAAAATTCTACTGGAAGATGTATTAAAGTATGCGGATGATCATCGGGAACAAAGCTGTGAATAAAATTGCAAAGATGTGCAAGTGAAAAGTACAAAAAAGTCCTAATCATACCTTCTCTTTATTTTTTATAATATACCTATCAAAAACGTGATCAATAGAAGGAGGAAACGAAATGAAGAAGAGGGTAATCAGTATTTTAATGGTTGGAACATTAGCTATGGGGCTGATAACAGGCTGTGGTTCCAGAGAAAATGCACAGGACAGTCAGACAGGAAACAAAACATCTTCAGGGGAGAAGGTTACGTTGTCTGTATTGGCGGGACAGTCAACAACAGATGCCGGAATTGAGGAATTTATTGATGCAGCACTTGAAAAGAAATATCCGGAAATCAAACTGGAGTGGGAATGCGTTGACTGGGGAAATGATTTCCAGCCAAAGATGCAGCAGTATATGCAGTCCGGACTTCCAGACATTATGATTGGAAAAGCACAGGATGTTTCTACATATGCACCGAAAGGCGTGCTCGGGGAAATCGACGAGACATATCTGGATCGTGGACTTGATGCGGCACGTGAAAATGTGACCGTGGACGGAAAAACATACGGACTTGTATACAATGCAATGTATCAGGGCGTATATTACAACAAACAAATGTTTAAAGATAATGGATGGAGTGTTCCAGAAACACAGGAAGATCTCCAGAAAATTATTGATGATTGTAAAGCAAAGGGAATTACACCATTTGCAAGCCATATGGTAGATACGTGGTCAATTGGAAATGTGACCATGCAGTTTATGATGAATGATGTATTTAACAAAGATGAAAGCTGGGGCGATGAATTCCGTAATGGAGAGACTTCTTTTTCTGACAGTAAAGAGGCTCAGACCGCTTATCAGTATAACAAATTAATTTATGATAATACGTTCCCAGAGACATTTTCAACAGAGCAGACCGATTGTGATGCAAAAATGGTGCAGGGTGAGGCTGCAATGAAGGTATCAGTTCATGGTCAATTCAGAATTTTCTGGATATTGATGAAAATTTTGATTTTGGAATTTTCCCATTCCCAAATCAGACCGGAGATTCCAAATTAATTTTTGAGCCAAATATTACAATTATGACGAGTGCCCAGTCAGAACATCAGGATGCGATCAATAAAGTGCTGGATGTGCTGACAAGCGATAAGGATCTGGCAGTACAGATTCTGGATTATACAAAAACAGCTTCTATGCTTAAAGATGTTACACCAACATTTGAAAACCCAAGTCAGGAGGATATTGACAAGTATGCCAATGAAGGAAGAATTGTGGATGTAACATTAGGAAATAACCAGTTGGTATGGGGTGGTTTCCAGGAAGAAAATGCTAAAGATATTGCAGCCTGGTTGCAGGGTGATGAGACTTTTGAAGAGTGCTTAAAAGCATCAGATGAAAGAGTAAAAGCAAGTTCTGCAAACTAGAAATGAAGGAGGGAAGAGGTGAACCTCTTCCCTCTTATTTTGGAAAGGATGTGTGTATCAATGAAAAAGAAAAAGTATTCTATGGAATCCAAAATGGCAAGACAATACATGTGTCTGGTACTTCCCGGGATTATTATATTTACAATTGGACTGATTATACCGCTTATTCTGGCAATTCGGTATTCACTGACAAACTGGGATGGAATGTCGGCGGAAAAAACATTTGTCGGTTTTCAGAATTATATAGATTTAATGAAAGACTCTGACTTCTGGAATGCATGGTGGTTTACAATTAAATTTACTATTGGCAATACAATTATCCAGAATGTGGTCGCTTTATTATTTGCAGTTGCACTGGACAGTGGAATTAAGGCACAGAAAATTTATCGAACCGTATTTTTTATTCCGTGTTTAATCAGTGCTGTAATTGTCGGATTTGTGTGGCTTAAGATGTTTTCCAACGTATTGCCGGCATTTAATGATCTTTTAGGAACAAGCATTAACTTTACTTTTCGGTAAAAAGGAAACCGTTTTAAGTGGATTGTTAATTGCAAATAACTGGCAGTGGATTGGTTATTGGATGCTTATCTATCTTGCAGGTTTACAGTCTGTACCGGCAGAATTATATGAGGCTGCAAAAGTAGATGGTGCCGGTCCTGTAAAACGATTTTTAAATGTGACAATACCAATGCTGGCACCATCAATTACCATTTGCGTTGTTGGAATTACCACTGGTTCCTTAAAAGTATATGATCTGTTGGTATCTTCCACCAAAGGAGGACCTGGAAGAGCTTCAACATCTATGATTTATCAGACATATACAACGGCGATTAATGGCAGACAGTATGGATATGGCTGCGCAATGTCAGTAACGCTTGTTATCGTGTTATTGCTTGTTGCATTTGTTCAGGTGAAGGGACTGAAGAGTAAGGAGGTGCAGGCATGATGAAAAGAAGAAAAAACAAAGAAGAAAACAGAGACCATCAGCCATATACCAAGACCACAGCAATCATACAGGTTATTATGACCATTGCTCTGGTTGTATTTCTGGCACCAATTCTCATCATTATAAATTATTCTTTCAAAACAAAAAAAGAATTATATTTGAACAGTCCGCTTTCGTTACCGGAGAAATTAAATTTTGAGAATTATGTGAATGCATTTAAAAAGCTTGATCTGGCAACAACTTTTTCAAATACATTTTTGTATACGGCAACCAGTGTTGTGATTCTTGCTCTGTTATGCGGCACGACTGCATGGGCAATAGCAAGATGTAAGAAGAAGTTTTTTAAGTTTGCCTATATTTATTTTGTCATTGGTATTTTAATTCCATATCAGGCATTGTTCCTTCCAATTTATACTATTGGTTATAAATTACATCTTACAAATACAAGATTTGGAATTGTATTTATGTATGTGGCAACCGGAGTTTCATTTGGAGTATTTCTGATGACCAGTTTTATGTCAACGGTACCTTTGGAACTGGAAGAAGCAGCAAGAATTGACGGATGTTCTGTATTTCGGACATATTTTTCGGTAGTACTTCCGCTTTTAAAACCGGCCATGGCAACACTTATTATTATGCAGGCATTCCAGATCTGGAATGATTACCTACTTGCAAGTTTATATGTCAGCAAAAAAGAATTAAAAACGCTTACCGTGGCGATTCAGTCATTGTTCTCTGCACAGAGCAGTGATTATACAACAGCAATGGCGGCAATTGTAATTTCGGTTTTTCCGATCGCAATTCTGTTTTTAAGTTTACAGAAATATTTTATTAAAGGAATGACGGTTGGTGCTGTAAAAGGATAAAAGGAGGGAAATCATGCATCTGGAAGTTTTGCAGGAATACAAATTAGGCGATATGGTGGCAAGATATCTAATTGACCGTAATAGTATGCAGGTTGGATTTCAATTGCTGCCGGAAAACGTATCGCAGGAACATATTGTAACAGATAATTGTTTTATGGAATCACTGATTCAATATAAACTGACAGGAGATATTTATAATGAAGCATACGCAGGAGGCTGTTCCATGCGTAACAGCGAAAGCGTAAGAAAATTAAGATTTTCCGAGCAGACAGATGAAACAACGGGAGAACAGATTCGTGTAAATACCATAATGATGGACGAAGATGGACACCGGTTGATACACCATCTTGTATGGATGCAAAATACGCCATATGTCCGGATTTCCTGTACATTTGAAAACCAAAGCAAAAGAGATTGTTGTCTGGAAATGTTTGAGAGTTTTTCTCTTGGAGGTTTATCCCCATATATGCAGGGGGATGGATATGGAACACTATGGCTGCACCGTGTACGTAGTGTATGGAGTCAGGAAGGCAGGCATGAAGCTGTCCCTGTAGAAGATTTACAGTTGGAACCGGCCTGGGACCCGCATGCAGTACGCTGTGAACGTTTTGGTCAGGCAGGATCTATGCCGGTAAACCGTTTTTTCCCATTCGCAGCGATTGAAGATCGTGAAAACCATGTATTTTGGGGGGCACAAATTGCTCATCCGTCATCGTGGCAGATGGAAGTTTACAGGAAAGATAACGGACTGGCATTGAGCGGAGGACTGGCAGACCGGGAATTGGGACATTGGATGAAACAAGTGAACCCGGGAAAAAATTTTACAACCCCGGAAGCCATTGTAAGTACAGCACACACAAATTCTTTTGACATTTTTACCGGAAGGCTTACAACAGCCGGACTGGTGGAAGGCTTTTTAAAAGCACCAGAAAGTGAACAGGATCTTCCGATTGTGTTTAACGAGTATTGTACAACGTGGGGAAATCCATCTCATGAAAATATATGCGAGATCGTAGATGCAATCAAAGGCAAAGGGTTTAAATATTTTGTCATAGATTGTGGTTGGTATAAAGAAAATGGAATTCCGTGGGATATCGGAATGGGTGACTATGAAGTTTCCAGCGAGTTATTTCCGGACGGAATGGAAAAGACGGTTCAGGTAATAAAGGATGCAGGATGATACCTGGAATCTGGTTTGAGATTGAAAATGTGGGAAGTGCCTCCCATGCATATCATCTTACAGAACATTTATTGCATAAAGATAATGCGGTATTAACCACATATTTCCGACGTTTCTGGGATATGCAGGATCCATGTAGATAAGTATCTTACCGATAAGTGATTGGAACTTTAAAAAAATATGGATTTGGCTATATGAAAATCGACTATAATGAAACCATCGGAATCGGTTGTGACGGGGCGGAATCACCAGGAGAAGCTCTTCGCGAAAATATGGAAGCCACTGTTTCATTTATCGAAAAAGTAAAAGAAGAGGTTCCGGGAATTGTATTGGAAAACTGTGCGTCTGGAGGACACCGGTTGGAGCCGAAACTGATGTCCGTTATGAGTATGGCTTCCTTTTCTGATGCACATGAGTGCGAAGAGATTCCGATTATAGCAGCAAACCTGCACTGGGTTATCCATCCGGCACAAAGTCAGATTTGGGCTGTAATTCGACAGGATGATTCTCTAAAGAGAATTGCCTATTCTATTTCCAATACGTTTCTTGGTCGTATGTGTATATCAGGAGATGTGACACAGCTTGCACCGGAAAAATGGAATCTGATCAAGCAGGGAATTTCTTTTTACGGAAAGATTAAAGACATTATAAAAGAAGGACAGTCTTACCGTTACGGACCAAAGATCAAAAGTGCACGGCATCCGGAAGGCTGGCAGGCTCTTTTGCGGGTAGGAAAAAACAAGCAGGCGTATGTGGTTATTCATGTGTTTGATGGAAAATTGCCGGAGGTAATTGAAATAGAACTTCCAGAAGATGTTCCAGATCACATCAGACAAATTTATGCACATCAGGAAATGGAAGTTAGCATAAAAGACCGTAAAATATATTACAGACCAAGTGAAAATAAATCTGCGGTTACACTTTGGCTGGAATAAAATATAAAAAGTGCTAACACCTTCCGCAATTGGTACATGGCACACATCCCCGGTGCATAAGCTTTGGACGCCAGTCGGAAATCTGTGTGTCATCCCCGGATTTCCAATGTCCGGTATGATAACGGTCGGACACGGTCAGTGTCGCGTGTTCCTGCCGGATTACAAGTGGATATAATGTAATCTGCTCCGGCTGCATACAGTTTTGATGCAGTACCGGAGCATAGTTATGTCCATTTACGGTAATCTGCTGATCGTAGGTTACGATCTCACAGATATCATTTTTTTGTGTAATTGTGGGTGTTTTTGCACATACATATTGTTTTGGAATTTCATAAGTGCCTATCGTGAAAGTTCCGGCAATCGTTTTTATGTTCTGCATGATGGCAGGCCTCTTTACTATTTTATAATCCCTTGTATTATAGTATTAAAATTGAATAACTGTAAAGGAAAATTTTTTTATATTTTTTTAGAATTGCTTTGGGATCTGTTAAGTTTTGTCCTCCATACTTACAGACGCATTTAGAAATGAAAACATCTGGAGAAGGTGGCATTTTAAAACGTTATCTGCTATGATAAATAAAAATAATGAAAAGCACAAAACCGTGGAAAGTGGGTAGAACTATGCAAAAACAGGTTGGAATTGGCAAACAGGATTTGCAGCATTAAGAGAAAGTCAGTGCTTCTACATTGATAAGACAGATTTCATACGGCAGTGGTGGAACTACAGGGATGATGTTACGCTGATCACACGTCCAAGACGTTTTTGGCAAAACCCTTAATATGAGTATGCTCAACTGCTTTTTTTCCAATAAATATGCAGACAGGGGAGATTTGTTTGAAGGACTTGATATCTGGAAAGATTCCGGGTACCGGCAGATTCAGGGCACATATCCTGTTTTATATCTCAGTTGCATCGGTAAAAGCGGATAATGTATCTGATGCAAAAAAACAGGTCAAATCCCGGATTGTAAGTCTGTATCAGGATTTTGAATATCTGTTCGAAAATGAAAAACTTATGGAATCCGAAAAAATGGCATACCGGCACATTCTGACAGAGATGGCAGAAATGGATGATGTTACCGCGTGTGACAGTCTTAATTATTTGTGCAGATATTTGGAGCATGCATATGGAAAAAAGTGATTATCTTACTGGATGAATACGATACGCCGATGCAAGAAGCGAATGTTTACGGTTATTGGGAAGAAATGACTTCCTTTTTGCGTAATCTGTTTCATGCGACATTTAAGACAAATAAGTATTGTATAGATGGTTTACCAAATCGGAAATTGTGAGGGTAATTATGATAAATTTTTTGAATGATATCAGGAATGTAGAAAAACCAATATCTAATAATAGAAAAATTATAAATACTATAGCTGTATTGTTACTTGGAATAGCTTTGGGGACTTTTTCAAAATTTTTGGATTTTCGTCAAGCTGAACTTCCCAGTGTGCTTATGGCAATAGATGGAGCATTAGATGTTCATAATTTCCTTGGACGTTTTGCAATCTGGGTATTGATTGCACTGTGTATTTTTATTTATAGCAATTCTGCAATAAGAGCAAGCATTAATGTTTTTGCATTCTTTATTGGTATGGTTGCAAGTTACTATTTGTATTCAAACTATATTGCAGGATTTTTTCCAAGAAGTTATGCGGTGATTTGGTTTGGATTTACAGCTGTTTCTCCATTATTGTCTTTTGCCTGCTGGTATGCAAGGGGGAAAAGCAAACTGGCACTTATACTATCGGCGCTGATTTTGGCAGTATTGTTCAATATGTGCTTTGTATATGGATGCTGGTATTTTAATGCAAAATCTGTTTTGGAAGTGATAGTCTTTATTATTGGACTTATTGTTTTGAGGAGAGACACATTGAGGAGTTCTGCGCTAATGGGAACGATTAGTATAGTTCTTGCAGTTTTACTTGATATGGTTATTCCATTTCATTTTGGATAAACAACTTCCAGGTTGTCGGATTGTAAAGGCAGAGCCTTACGCAAGGTGCAGGAGAAAGACTCCGCTCGGGTTAAGGGCGAAGCGCCTTAGCCGGTCAAGGGTGCAACCATTGCCCAGTTAGTGGCGTTTCGCCACTAAGTACTGGGTATTGCTTGTAGCAAAGCTTCACAAGATTAAGCAACTTCGTTGCAATTCTTCGGGAAAAGAACTAAATATTGTTACGATAAACAGACTGAGTAGAGAGATTCACTTTTACGGAAATAGAAAAAGCATATTATGTTGAGAAATATTCAGACCATGTGGACGGTCAGAATGAGAGAAACCGGAAAGCAAGACACTATGACCGAGTAAAAACGATTGATGCTATTCTTGAAAATAATAAAACGTGTCCGGAAGAAACTTTATTACAGCTTGGAAACATGGACGGTGCGGTGTCTGCTGATGTGCTTGCACAGGTCAGTGCAGAATATTTCGAGGAATTTAACAGACGGTATGGTTCCCATGTTCATATACTGGACTGGGCTTTGCATCTTGATGAAGCAACACCACATATTCATGAACGGCATGTATTTGATGCTGTGAATCAGTATGGAGAATTATGTCCCCAACAGGATAAGGCATTGGAAGAATTTGGCTTTGAACTTCCGAAGCCGAATGAGAAAAAGGGAAAGTACAATAACCGGAAGATGGTTTTTGATGAAGAGTGCAGAAAACTATTTATCAGCATCTGTCAGAATCATGGACTGACGATTGATGTTGAGCCGGTGTATGGCGGTGCAAGCTATCTGGAGAAGCAGGATTTTATCATCATGAATCAGAAGAAACGCATTGAGGAAAAACAGGCTGTTCTTGATGGTCTTGTGATGAAGATAGAGGACGTAAACGCAGTCATTGAAGAAGCAGTAGACCTTGCTTATGAAAAGGCTTGTGAGGTTGTCACAAAGCGTGTGAAAGAGGAAACAGTGAAGCATGATGTTGATGTCGTAAAGGACTATGGAGAGCTTTTACAGCAACAGCCGAAAGATAAACTCAGTGATAAATCAAAGTCGGTGCTTCCAAGGTCGTAAATGCGATTGTTGCCAAACTAGAAAAAGCATCACAGGCACTTTTGGGAAATATCATCTCTGCCCTGAATGAGCCGAAAAATAAGGTTAGGTTCTCTGGTCTGGGATGGGAAAGAACGTATCAAAGATGTGCTTCATCACTTCCTTGGAGCCGATCAGAACAATTATGTCTATGAAGCAATGAAAGTTCTTCTGTTAGGGGCAATTTCAAGGGTATACCGATCTGGAACGAAGTTTGAATATATGCTGATTCTGGTGGGTGGTCAGGGAGCCGGAAAGTCAACGTTTTTCAGATTCCTAGCCATGAATGATTCATGGTTTACGATGATTTGAAGAAACTTGATGATGAAAATGTGTTCCGGAAGATGCAGATGCAGGAATGATACTTGCGTTTCTTGATAATTTCAAGGGGGACAGGGTTTGTTCCAAAATGCTTTGGAAAGAAGCTCTTCACAGGGATTATGAGCCAAAGAGAATTGAATTGAAACAGATTTGCGACATTATGAATAATTCGGTAACAGACTGGATTATGAGTGATGGTGCCATGCATTTCGGTGTCTATGGCAAACAGCGTGGCTGGGTTCGTGCCGGTTTCTCTCAGGGAATCCCCGACAAAGCGGACAGCGATGGTTTTATGGCAGTACCGAAGCAACTGGAATTAGAGATACCATTCAAGTAACAGAATGGATGATGTTACTTTTTTGTTACTGGTTCTGTTACCCAGTGAAAGTATTGATTTTACTGGGTTTTCTCTTGTAGGTAACAAAAGTAACA
>ENA-OQAS01001039-OQAS01001039.1-human-gut-metagenome-genome-assembly--contig:-NODE-1039-length-13565-cov-4.757702_pt1 | contig 13565 bp, 19 predicted proteins | sample MGYA00242733_ERZ504523 | MGnify/ENA primary metagenome ERZ504523 (study PRJEB26092, sample SAMD00036239) | human gut metagenome | host: Homo sapiens | study: EMG produced TPA metagenomics assembly of... | reverse complement strand
ACAGAATCATGAAGATGGTCACGACCCACTGGATGTAGGGAGAAAAGCTGGTAAAGCTGTCGTTCTTGAAGCCGAAGCCGCCGGTGCCCGCCGTACCGAGGCCGTGAGCATGGACTCAAACGGCGGCATGCCGCCCAGCAGCAGGAATACCACCTCCAGCACGGTGAGTGCAAAGTAGATGCCGTACAGGATCTTTGCGGTAGACTGCACCTTGGGCACCAGCTTATCCACCTGAGGGCCGGGGCTTTCTGCCTTCATCAGGTTGACGTGGGAACCGCCGGTCAGGGGCAGCAGCGAGAGCAGGAACACCAGAACGCCCATGCCGCCGATCCAGTGGGTGAAGCTGCGCCAGAACAGGATGCCCTTGGGCAGATCTTCCACCCCGGGCAGGATGCTGGCACCGGTGGTGGTAAAGCCGGACACCGTCTCAAACAGGGCATCCACCGGGTTCGGGATGCAGCCCGCCACCACAAACGGAACGGCGCCCACGATGGAAATGACGATCCAGCTCAGCGAGGTAGCAGCAAAGCCCTCCCGCATATAGAACATCTTGCTTTTAGCTTGATGCCGCGCAGGGCGTAGCCGATGGCGGCGCTGACTGCCGCCGTGATCAGAAACACGCCCAGCACGAACCATTCGCCGTAGATCCAGCTGGCCGCTGCGGGCAGCAGCAGCAGCGCACCCTCGATCAGCATGACATAGCCCAGCAGACGGAAAACGATCGCATAATTCATAGTCTGCCTCCGTCAACCCTCTGCGCCCTTGTCCAGAATATCGCGCAGGTCATGCAGACCATGCTCCAGCGTGACCACGATCACGTTGTCGCCCACCTGGATCTGGTCGCCGCCGCGCGGGATCAGGATCTGATGGCCGCGGGTGATGCAGCACAGCAGCAGATTCTTTTTCAGGTGCAGCTGGCTCAGGGGGACACCGGTGGCAGCGCTCTTCTCGTGGACGGTAAATTCCAGCGCTTCCACGCGGTCGTCCAGAATGCGGTACAGCGTCTTGATGTTGCTGCCCGCTTCGTTCTGCAGTGCACGCACATACTGCACGATGTAATCGCAGGTCATGTACTTGGGGTAGACCACGCTGCCCAGATCCAGACCGGCCAGAATATCATCAAATTCCAGACGGTTGACTTGGTGACCAGCTTGCCCTTGGAGTGCTTTTTGGCAAACAGGGTCAGCAGCACATTCTCCTCGTCGATGTTGGTCAGGGCCACAAAAGCCTCGGTGGACTCCATACCCTCCGAGAGTAGGAATTCGCGGTTGGAGCCGTCCTCGTTCAGGATCTGTGCGCCGGGCAGCTGCTCGGCCAGCTCCATGCAGCGGGCAGGGTCGCGCTCCACGATGCGCACACGCACGTGGTTTTCCAGCAGCTCCTGGCTCAGATAGAAGGCGATGGCACCGCCGCCCACGATGAAGGCATTGCGCACCGGGCGCACCGGCAGGTGGATGCGCTGGAAGACTCGTGGGCCTTATCCTGTGTTGCAAGGAAGGTGACCTGATCGCCGTTCTGCAGTACAAAGTTGCCGTTCGGGATGATCACGCCGCCGCTGCGCTCCACTGCACACACCAGAATGTCGCTCTTCAGGCGGGTGGGGATCTCGCGGATGGCCACGCCATCCAGCCCCTGCTCTGCAGTGAGTGCAAACTTGATCAGCCGCACACGGCCGTCTGCAAAGGTGTCGATCTTGCTTGCACCCGGGAAGCGCAGCAGATGGGAGATTTCCTTTGCTGCAGCCATTTCCGGATTGATGATGGCCGAAATGCCGATCTGCTTTTTGATAAAGTCCAGCTCATGACTGTAGGACGGGTTGCGCACACGGGCAATTGCATGGCAGTGGCCCGCCTTTTTGGCAAACATGCAGCACAGCAGGTTCAGCTCATCCGAACCGGTCACGGCAATGAACACATCCGCGTCTTCAATGCCGGCCTCTGCCAGCGTGGTGATCGAGGAACCGTTGCCCACGATGCCCAGCACATCGTAGCTTTCAGTCAGGTGCTCCACACGCGCTTTGTTGGTATCCACAATGGTCACATTATGGTCTTCCTCACTGAGCTGCCGCGCCAGCGCGGTACCAACCTTGCCGCCGCCCACCAGAATGATCTTCATAACAAGTCCTTTCTCTTTCCGCGTCCCTTCTGCCGGGACAGCACAAATCCATCATAGTATACCATATCTCCTGCCAAAGTTCCACTGTTTTCCACATTATGCAACAAAAACCTGCCAAATGACGCAAAAAGCCCCGGGAGAAACCGTCCCGGAAGCTTTTATTTCATTTAATAGCGCTCCACGCCGTCCTTCGTTACAAGGGCATACACCAGCGGGGCTTCCTCCGGCTTCTCAGGGCCGTATCCAAGGCCGCTGCGGTACTCGGCGGCGGCAGCTTCAAACTTATCGGCTGCGCCGTAGAAGGTGGCAAGGCTCTCGCCCTTCTTTACGTAGTCGCCGCGCTTTTTATGCAGGGTGATGCCGGCGGCAAAATCCAGCGGGTCGCCCTTTTTCTGTCGGCCCGCACCCAGCAGCACGCTGGCAGAGCCGATCTTCTCGGCATCGTTCGCCACAATGTAACCGTCCTGCTCTGCCAGCAGCTCAAAGCTTGCCGCGGGCTGCTCAAACAGGCTGTAATCGTCCAGCACGCGGGTATCGCCGCCCTGCGCCGCAAACATCTCCTTGCACTTTGCAAAGGCAGAGCCATCGGCGATCGCCGTCTCGGCCATGGCGCGGCACTCGGCAGGAGTGCCTTATCGGCCAGCACCAGCATGTTCGCCGCCAGCTGCAAGCAGACCTCGGTCAGGTCGGCGGGGCCATGGCCCTTGAGCACATCCATGCTTTCCATGACTTCCAGACTGTTGCCAATGTTATGGCCCAGCGGGGTGTCCATATCGGTGATCATGGCAGCCACTCGGCGGCGTGATGGGTGCCAATGGATACCATCAGCTTGGCCAGCTCAATGCTCTGGTCTACCGTTTTCATAAAAGCTCCGGTGCCGGTGGTCACATCCAGCAGGATGGCATCCGAGCCGGAAGCCAGTTTCTTGGACATGATGCTGGATGCGATGAGTGGGATGCAGCTGACGGTTGCGGTCACATCCCGCAGGGCATACATTTTTTTATCTGCAATGGCAATGCCCTCGCTCTGGCCAATGACCGACAGACCGATCCTGTTCACCTGCGCAAAGAACTCCTCCTGTGAGAGGGCGGTTCTGGTGCCGGGCACGCTCTCCATCTTATCGATGGTGCCGCCGGTATGGCCAAGGCCCCGGCCGCTCATCTTGGCGATCTTCACGCCGCAGGCCGCCACGATGGGGGCAATGACCAGCGTGGTCTTGTCGCCCACGCCGCCGGTGGAGTGCTTGTCCACCTTGATGCCCGGAATGGGCGAAAGATCCACCATCACACCGCTGTGAGCCATCACATCGGTCAGCTCTGCGGTCTCCTCATCGGTCATGCCGCGCAGATAGACAGCCATCATCCATGCAGCCATCTGGTAATCAGTCACTTCTCCGCTGACATAGCCATTGACGATCTGCTCCAGCTCCTCACGGCTGTGCGTACCGCCATCACGCTTTTTTGCGATCAGATCATAAACGCGCATCGTATCACGCTCCTCGTTTTTTCAATAGTACGACATTGTAAGATATAGTATAGCAAAATTCCAAACAAAAGCAAGTATCATTCTGTAAACTTTGCCCAATTTTAAGCCAAAAAGGGCGCAGCCGCCCGAAAAAGCAGCTGCGCCCTTGTTTTGGGAACACAAATCGTCGTTTTAGCGGGATCCCTTGTCGTAGGGGATGCCCTCTGCCTTGGGTGCCATGCTGTTCTTGGAGGTAAACGCAAGAATGATCATGGACGCCACGAACGGCATCATGTTGTAGATGTTGCTGGACCAGTGCAGCTGTGCCAGGAAGGTGGAGTCTGCAATGTTTGCCAGACTCTTGAACACAGCAAAGAACATGGCTGCGCCAAAGATGTTGAAGGGCTTCCACTGGCCAAAGATCATAACAGCCATGGCAAGGAAGCCTGCGCCGGCCACGCCCACCTCAAGTTCCAGGTCTGCACCGGGGGCACAATGTAGGCCATACCGCCGATCGCGCCCAGTGCACCGGAAATGACAACACCGGCATAGCGCATCTTGTAGACATTGATGCCCACAGAGTCCGCTGCCTGCGGATGCTCGCCGCAGCACGCAGGCGCAGGCCAAAGCGGGTCTTGTACAGCACTACATAGCTGATGATCAGCAGAATGATGCCCAGCGGCACAAAAATGCTCAGCTCCAGCCCGCCGATGCTGAACAGGAAGGGCCTGTTGGTGTAGTTCAGCTTTGCACTGCCGCTATCGCTGAAATTCTTGGCAAGGACCACCGCGATGGCCGTGGCCAGCAGGTTCAGGGCCGTGCGCCGATAGTCTGATCCGCCTTCAGGTTGATGGAGGCAAAGGCCAGCAGCAGACTGTACACCATACCGGCCAGTGCCGCCACCAGAACAGAGATCAGCACCACGAGGAAGACCGGCATTTCGGCAGGCAGCATGGTCAGGGTGAGAACACCCGCCACACCGCCAATGACCATGATGCCTTCCAGTGCAATGTTGATGATGCCGGAGTGCTCACTGAACATACCGCCCAGTGCCACCAGCATCAGAACGATGCCATACAGCAGCGTATATTTGATCAGAAGCAGCATATCACTTGCCCTCCTTTTCGGTTGCAGATTTTGCAGGAGCAGCAGGCTCTGCGTTCACATTGGTTTTATCGGCATTCTTGAACAGCAGTGCGTGGATCTTGCCGCGGAACAGCATGGAGAATGCACACAGGTAGATGATGATACCGCTGATCAGGTCCGAGATCTCAGTGGGGTAATACTTGGTGGAAAGGAAGGAGCCGCCCACCGAGATATGGGAAATGAAGATTGCCGAGAAAATGGTGCCAATGGGGTTGGAGCTTGCCAGCAGTGCAACGGAAATGCCGTTGAAGCCCATTGTCGGCAGGCTGGTGGAGTTCAGCGGGTTCCACTGGGACACATTGGACAGATAGTACAGGCCCGCACCAAAACCGGCCAGCGCACCGGCAATGGCCATGGAGAGGATGATGTTCTTCTTCTCGTTGATGCCGGCGTAGCGGGCAGCGCTCTTGTTCAGGCCCACAGCCTTGAGCTCGTAGCCGAAGGTGGTCTTGTTCAGCACCACCCAGATCAGAACTGCCACTGCTGCCGCCAGGAAGATGGCAATGGTGGTGCTGTTGGTCTGGAACAGCTTGTTCAGGCCGAAATCCGGGATGATGGACTGAGCGTAATCGGCGTTCTTGCTGATGTTGATGGTACGGGTGTTGCGCACATCGTACATGGGACCGGTGCCGTTCTGGTAAATGAGCTCATTGACCAGATACAGGCCGATCCAGTTGAACATGATGGAGGTAATGACTTCGTTGATGTTGAAGTAGGCCTTGAAGAAGCCGGGGATCGCACCCCAGATGCCGCCCAGAATGGTGGCTGCGATCAGACAGACGAACCACGGCAGCTTGAGCATGATGGCGCAGTACAGAGCGCCGTAAGCGCCCAGCGTATACTGACCCGCCGCACCGATGTTGAACAGGCCGGTCTTGAAGGCAAAGGCCACAGACAGACCGGTCATAATGAGGGGAGCCGCATTTGCCAGCTCCTTGCCGACACCGTAGGCGCGTCATGGAAGCCGCCCTTCAGGATGCGCACAAAGCCGTCGCCCCATGCGTGGGCCGGGTTGATGGCCAGCAGCACCAGAAAACCGACCACAAGGCCAATCAGGATGCACAGCAGAGCAGCCAGCACACTGGTGATGGAGCTGTTCAGACTGCTGTGGGAAGTTTTTTCTTGTTCATGTGTTATTTGCTCTCCTTTCCCTGCTTGCGTGCGCCTGCCATATACAGGCCCAGCTCCTGCACGGTGGTGGTCTTGGGGTCAAATTCGCCCACGACCTCGCCCTCGTACATCACAAGGATGCGGTCGGACAGGTTCATCACCTCGTCCAGCTCCAGACTGACCAGCAGCACGGCCGTACTTATCGCGCTCGGCCACGATCTGACGGTGGATGTATTCAATTGCACCAACGTCCAGACCGCGGGTTGCTGGACTGCCACCAAGAGCTTCGGGTCCTTATCGATCTCACGGGCAATGATGGCCTTCTGCTGGTTGCCGCCGGACATGCTGCGCACGGTGGTCAGACTGCCCTGACCGCTGCGCACATCATACTGCGCAATCAGCTTATCGGAATATTCGCGCACCTTATCGCTGCGGATAAAGCCGCCCTTCTGGAACTCGGGCTGCCAGTAGCGCTGCAGCACCATGTTGTTTTCCAGACTGTAGTCCAGCACAAGGCCGTGCTTGTGGCGGTCCTCCGGGATATGGCTCATGCCGTCCTTGGAACGCTGACGGATGGACTCGTTGGTGATGTCCTTGCCGTCCAACATGATCTTACCGCTGCTGATCTTTTCCAGACCGGTCAGGCCGTAGACGAACTCGGTCTGACCGTTGCCCTCGATACCGGCAAGACAGACGATCTCACCGGCGTGCACCTGAAGAGAGACATTCCGGACTGCATCCTTCTTGTGTTGGGCGCTGTGCATGGTAACGTTTTCCACATCCAGCACCACTTCGCCGGGGTTGGCAGGCTTTTTATCCACCTGCAGCTGCACATCACGGCCAACCATCATGCGGGAAAGCTCTTCCTTGGTGGTGTCCTTGATGTCCACGGTGCCCATATACTTGCCCTTGCGCAGAACAGTGCAGCGGTCTGCCACCGCCATGATCTCGTTGAGCTTGTGGGTAATGAACAGGATGGACTTGCCTTCCTTCTTGAACCCGCGCATGATCTCCATCAGTTCGTCGATTTCCTGCGGGGTCAGCACTGCGGTAGGCTCGTCGAAGATCAGGATCTCGTTGTCGCGGTACAGCATCTTCAGGATCTCAACGCGCTGCTGCATACCAACAGAGATATCGCTGATCAGTGCATCCGGGTCCACGCGCAGGCCGTACTTTTCGCTCAGGGCCATCACCTTTTGCGTGCCTCGGCCTTCTGCAAAAAGCCCATCTTGTTGGGTTCCACCCCCAGAATGATGTTGTCCAGCACGCTGAAGCATTCCACCAGCTTGAAGTGCTGGTGCACCATGCCGATGCCCAGTGCGTTTGCATCATTGGGGTTGCGGATGACAACCTCCTTGCCGTTTTTGCGGATCTGACCAGCTTCCGGCTGGTACAGGCCAAACAGCACGCTCATCAGTGTACTTTTGCCGGCACCGTTCTCGCCCAGCAGGGCATGTACCTCGCCTTTGCGCAGCTGCAGGGTGATATCGTCGTTTGCCTTGATTCCAGGGAACTCCTTGGTAATGTGGAGCATTTCGATCACAAAATCCTCTGCCAATCTGCTCACTCTCCTTTCGTGTCGTTTCGACACCGATACTTCTTTAAGTTCCATTATACCTGATTTGCGGCAATTTGCACATGTCTTTTTTGCTTTTTGGCAGAAAGCACAGACAATAGTATTACTTTTGTACTCTTTTCACGAAGAATACGCTGCATTTTTCCCGCATTACGCCAATAGCTGACAGAAAAAGCGGGACACCCCGTTACAGGATGCCCCGCTTTGAAAAGAACTATCGATCGTCCGCAGGCAGGCCTGCCGGACAACAGCTTACTGGATGTAGTTGACAGTGGTGAACTCGCTGACGGTGGGCTTGGTAGCGTCGTCGGAGCTGTTATCAACAGTGATCTCGCCGCTCTTGATCTTGCCCTTGACTTCCTCGTACTCGTCGGTGGTAAAGGACTCGAAGTTCCAGCTGTCTGCATCGGTGGGCAGGCCGATATAATCGCCGTCCTCCAGACCGAAGTTGCCATTGGAACCTGCGATGTCGCCCCAGCTGCCGGCATCGATATCAGCCAGAGCAGTGTTGACAGCCTCGGACAGGCCCTTCATAGCAGAGGTAATGAACGGGTTATAAGCGTAGGTGCCATCTGCAACGCCGTTTGCACCGATGTAGTTCTGGTCAACGTCAACGCCGATGACGTAGCCGTTGTTCTTCAGAGCAGCCTCAACAGCGGAGGTGTAGATGCCGCCGCCGCAGGCAAAGACGACCTGAGTGCCGTTGGAGTACCAGCCTCCATACGGGAGGTGATGTTTGCATCGCCGTAGAACTGGCCGCCGTAGAAGTAGTTGATCTCGATGTTCTGACCCAGCTCAGCAGCAGCAGCGTCAGCGCCCTGCACGAAGCCGTAGCCGTAACGGATAACAGCGGGAACAGCCATGCCGCCCAGGAAGCCCAGCTTGGTCTTGCCGTCCTTTGCGATGGCGTAGCTGCCAGATAGCCTGCCTGCTCCTCCTTGAAGGTGATGCAGTAGCAGTTAGCAGGGATAGCGTCGGTGCCGATATCGCCCTGAGTCACATCGATGGCGATGAACTTGACATCGGGATACTGGTCAGCAGCCCATGCCAGAGAAGCGCCGTACAGGTAGCCGACACAGACGATCACATCAGCGCCGTCGTTGACAGCCTGACGGATCATGGTCTCGCGGTCCTCATCGGAAGCATCAGCCTCGGGAATGTAGTACTGGCAGTCATCGCCCATGTAGCCGGAAACAGCAGTCCAGCATGCCTGGTTGAAGCTCTCATCATCGATCGTGCCGGTATCGCAGGTCAGAGCGACCTTGACGATCTTCTCACCGCCCTCAGCAGCAGAGGAAGCAGTAGAAGCAGCAGCGGAAGAAGCGGTGCTGGTAGAAGAAGCGGAAGAACCGCCGCAAGCGGTCAGAGCAGCGGCAGCGGCAGCGGCACCAGCCACAGCCAGGAAATTACGACGAGAAATCATCATAATCAAACTCTCCTTTTATTTTTAATAAAATTGCGTCAAACAAATAAAATGCGCAGAACTGCACATTTACTGGCTCAAGTATAACGGCAAGCCGTGTCAGATGCAAGCGAATTCCGATTACAAAATCTTTACAATAATTTTGTAAGTTTTTATCAAAAGTAGTATTTATGCACAAATTTGCCGTAGTTCCGTGCGTTCTCTGTGCTTTGGCACACAATGCACGTATTGCCGTCACTTTATTGTCCTGCAGTGCACCTCTGCGTTTTTATCCCGTCACTTCACGGCACGGTTGCCCGCCACATTGGAGGGGCCAAAACCGAAGGGCAGCAGTTCGTCCATGCTGCGCTCGATAAGTCTTCCGGTGTCTTTGCCATGATAACGTTCAGTTCCGGCCCGCCGAATTCAAACAGAGCCTGGCGGCACACCCCGCAGGAGAAGTGATCTGCTCGTTCACCTCGCCGCGGCGGCTGCCACCACAGCAATGTCTGTGAACTCGGTCACACCCTCGGCCACCGCTTGAACAGAGCCGTGCGCTCTGCACAGCTGGTGGGGGTAAAGGCAGCGTTCTCCACGTTGCAGCCGGTAAAAATGCGGCCATCCTTGGCGCGCAGGGCAGCGCCCACCATAAAATCGCTGTAGGGCACATAGGCTTTTTCCCGTGCAGCCAGTGCCATGCGGATGAGCTCCTTCTTTTCTTCCAGGGTCAGGTTTGTCATATCCGTCACTCCTTTTTTGGTTTTCAGAGGTCGAAAACAGCGCGGCAAGCCCTTTTGCAGGCAAACCGCGCTGAAATGCGTTTTTAACGCTTAGTATTCTGCACCCAGTGCTACCTTCATCATATCGGTAAAGCTCTTCTGGCGCTGTTCTGCCGTGGTGATTTCCGGCGAAACAAAGCTGTCGGAAATGGTCAGCAGGCAGGCAGCGTTCTTGCCCAGCACCTGTGCATTGGCAAACAGGGCAAAGCTCTCCATCTCCACGCACAGCAGCCGCGCTCGTCGCGCAGCTTTTCCCAGTAGGTGGGCTTTGCATCGGAGGGCTGACGGTAGAACACATCCGAAGAGTGGATGTTGCCCTCGATGAGGGGGATGCCCTGCTTGGCGGCAGATGCGCGCAGCTTGTCGTTCAGGCTCTGGCTGGGCAGCGTGATGTCCCCTTCAAAGCCGCTCTGCACACGGGCATAGTTGCTTTCACTCACAGCACCGGCGGCCAGCACCACGTCAAACAGCTTGGCCTTGTCGGTATAGCTGCCGGCAGAGCCAATGCGGACGATGTTCTCTACATCGTAGAACTTGAACAGCTCATAGGAATAAATGCCGATGGAAGGCATACCCATGCCGCTGCCCATCACGCTGATGGGACGGCCCTCGTAAGTGCCGGTAAAGCCTAGCATGCCGCGCACGCCGGTCACCTGACGCACATCCTTGAGGAAGGTGTCCGCAATGAATTTTGCACGCAGAGGATCGCCCGGCATCAGGACGGTCTTTGCAAAATCGCCTTTTTCAGCACTGATGTGAGGGGTAGACATAAGATCATCTCTCCTTTTCTGTTACATAATACAGCAGATGGGCCTTCTCCGGAGAAAAAGCCCTCTGCAAACTTACCTTTACCTATACTTTCTGCGGTTGAACACATTCTGCGGCGCGATGTAGCTGCCGTTGCGGCGGATCTCAAAGTGGCAGTGGTTGCCGCTGGAGCGTCCGGTGCTGCCCACATAGCCGATCAGCTGGCCCTGCTTGACGGTCTGGCCGGAGTGCACCGCCAGCGACAGACAGTGCGCATACACCGTGGTGTAGCCGCTGCCGTGGCTGATGATGATGGAGTAGCCATAACCCGTACCGGCACCGGCCTTGTTGTAGCCGGCCTTGGTCACGGTGCCGCCCGCCGATGCGTAGATGGGCGTGCCGGCAGCCGCACAGATATCCACACCCTTGTGGCTGCCGCCGTACCAGCGCGAGCAGTTCCGGTAGCCGGGCACCGGCCAGATGAACTGACCGCTGCCGGTGATGTAGCTGGTGCTGCTGGTCACCTTTTTGGTGCCCTTCACGATCTTTTCCGTGACAGGCTCCTGCACCACTTCCGTGCTCAGGATCTTCTGGGAAAGCTGGATGCCATCGGTGTTATAAACACGCTGCGCCGTGATCTGACGCAGGCCGTTCACACCGTTCTGCACCGTTTTCTTGGTACCCACCGTGTACTCGTTGGAGGTGGTGGTCTCGGTGGTATAGGGGATCTCCTCCTGCCAGGTCTCCACCTTGGTGATGCGCACTTCCAGCGTAGCTTCCTGCTTGGTCACGATCAGCTCATCACCGGCCTGAATGTTAGATTTCTCGTTCAGGGCGCGCCCTTGAAATTGGTATTCAGTTCGCACAGCTCACGGAAGGTGAGGTCGTTTTTCTGGGCGATGCTCCATAGCGTGTCGCCTGCGCCCACTGTGTAGATCTTTTCCTGCTGCTGCACACCGGAAAGTTCCTTTTCCACATCCGCTTCGTTCTGAAAGCTGTCGTTGAAGTAGATGCCGTTTTCCAGCGTGACTTCCTTGTTGAAGCCCACGGTCACGTTGGAGTTCTCAGGGTCCTCATAGGGTTCCAGCAGGCTGCTCAGATAGCTCTGCAGGCTGACACCATCGCTGCACACTGCGGTCAGCTCACCATCCAGATACAGGGCCGTACCCTCGCTGATCTCGTCGCTGGCGCTCTTCAGGATCGCGTCCGCCATCTCGTTTTCATCCATGGTCTTGTGGGCCACGGTAACGGTGTAGGTAGGCTCCACGGTCCACTTTGCATGGTCGGTGTCTGCGTAGTTGATACGCTCCTGCACCGCCTCACGGGCCGAGTTGAACACATCCTCATTGGCCACATAGCCGACGGTCTGGCCGTTCACCTGCACCTCCAGCGCATAAGGCTGGCGGACGGTATGGTTGAACACGGTCACCATAACGGCCAGTGCGCACACCGGCAGCACATACATGGCCATGCGCGGCAGTGTTTTCAGGTTGCGGCGCACGCCGCTGGCCAGATAATGTACGCTGGCTTTGCAGGCTGCGGCAAAGCCTTTTTCTTTCCGCACCTGTTGGGCGTGCACCAGCAGCGAACCGCAGCCCCGGAAGAACAGCCAGATCGGGCCGAACAGGTCCCGGAACATCTGCGCTGCCCCCGGGAACGCCATTGCCGCAGCATTTGCCAGCAGTGTCGTAAATGCCTGCCACAGCCACAGCCAGCCGCTGCGCAGGCCGCGCCCAATGCGGACGAATCCATACTCTGTAGAATAGCCCAGTGCATACAGCGTCTCCCCGATGACTGGCACGGCAGAATTCTGGGCAAGCTTTCTGCCAAAATCATTCACATGATTCTGGGTTTTACGGCGCAGCCGGTGCCGGTGCAAAAGCCCCATGCATTGCAGCTGTGCCCAAAGGGAGCGCAGCCTCTGGCCGCGTTTCGGTTTTACCGGTGAAGCGGGCTGCTGCTCCTTTGTCTTGTCTTCGATCAAAAGGTTTTTCTCCTTCCTTGCCGCCAATGCACACACGGTGCCGGGATAAGACGGCGGCGGTCTTGGGCGCACATGCCCTTTCCAGCAGGCTCATGCACACAACATTCTTATTTTATTATACACCCTGCCGTCTTTGAAACAAGCATTGTCACAAAATTTGGGCGGTTCTTTCACTTACTTTTCACCAAAAAGCTGTTTCATATCCTGCGGCAGCGGGCTTTCCGCCGCAGCAGTTTTCCAGTTATTTCCATTCGCCGGGCATTCCACCCGGATTCCGCCCTCCACCCGGGGTGTACACCGCACCCGGAAGCTCTGCCTTGCACAGTGCAGCGCCTGCCGCCCAATGCACTCCCGGCTCCCGCCGTAAAGGTCATCCCCAGCCAGCGGGTGGCCGATGGACGCAAAATGCACCCGGATCTGATGGGTGCGGCCCGTTACCGGCACACAGGCTGCAAGGCTCAGGCCGTTTTCTGCTTCTAATATGGTATACTCGGTGCGGCTTGGCTTGCGTCCGGGGTCACGCAGCGGCCAATGATGCTCTCCGCCTGGCGGCCAATGGGCGCGTCGATCACACCCGGACCCAGCGGCAGCTCTCCCTCCACAACGGCATAGTAGAGTTTTTCCACATTCCGGGCCAGCAGCGGCGCAGCATAGGCGTGCTTTGCAGCCAGAACAAGGCCGCTGGTGTCCTTATCGATGCGGTTCACCGGGCGGAACACCGGGCTGATGCCCTGCTGCGCAGCCCATGCCGCATACCCGTTGGCAAGGGTATCGTAGGGGTAGTTCAGGGTGGGGTGCACGGCCAGATGCGGCGGCTTTTCCAGCACCACTGCAAAGGCATCCTCATAGACCACGTTTACCGGGATCTCCGGCTGCGGGGCCACGCCTTCCCCTTCCGGCGGCAGCTCAAAGCTGACCGTCTGCCCCGGGTACACCCTGCGGTTGGCAAGGACAGGCTCTCCATCCGCAAAAAGCCGCTGCCCCGGAACTGACTGCACGGGCAAGGTCGGTAGAAACGGCACACTGGCGCAGAAAATTGCGCAGAAGCACTCCGTTTTGGGTCTGCGGCGTATCGGGCACCGTAAAAACAGCCGCATATGCACCACCTCCTGCGCAAAAAACATAAAAATATAATAAGATATTATATCAAAAAAGGCTTCTACTTGCAAATCCTGCTTTTTATGGTATCATGAGGAGCGGAAACGAGTGGAACATACGGCGGCGGGGCGGCTTTGACCGCTC
>ENA-OQAS01001038-OQAS01001038.1-human-gut-metagenome-genome-assembly--contig:-NODE-1038-length-13573-cov-2.437454_pt1 | contig 13573 bp, 15 predicted proteins | sample MGYA00242733_ERZ504523 | MGnify/ENA primary metagenome ERZ504523 (study PRJEB26092, sample SAMD00036239) | human gut metagenome | host: Homo sapiens | study: EMG produced TPA metagenomics assembly of... | reverse complement strand
CATCTCCGGTTACGTTCTTTTACATGAAACAGTACATGGAGAGTGCGCTTCCGCTTTCGCTGATAGAAGCTGCACGTATTGATGGTTCCGGAGAGTTTCGTACATTCAACAGCATCGTTCTGCCGTTGATGAAGCCGGCGATCGCCGTACAGGCAATTTTCAGTTTTGTCAGCAGCTGGAACAATTACTTTACACCGGCACTTGTGCTGCATGATGACAAGAAAAAGACACTTCCGATTCTGATCGCGCAGCTGCGTGGTGCAGACTGGCTGAAGTTTGATATGGGCAGGTATATGTCATGATTACATTCTCGATCCTGCCGGTTATCGTTGTGTATCTGATCCTTCCAAGCATATTGTACAGGGGGTTGCTCTGGGAAGCGTAAAAGGATAATAGAAAAAGAAAGGGGTTTTTACAGTGAAAAACAAAACATTATGGAAACAGGTGGGAGCGGCAGCAATTGCCGCTGCATGGTAATGAGTACCGTACCGGCGACGCCGGTACAGGCGGCAGGTGGTAAAACGCTTGCCGTTTCTTCTCAAAAGCAGCTGAATCAGGCATTAAAAACCGTAAAAGGGAAGAATGCGGTCATTACCGTAAAAGCGGGGAAAAATGTAAAGATTACGATTCCAAAGGGAACTTATAAAGTGACCATTCGGGTGGTCGGAAAAAAGGCAGCCGTTGTAAATAATGGTACCGTCAAAGAAATTGTTGTAAACAGTAAGGGAACGGTTGCGATCAAAAACAATGGTACCATAAAGAAAGTGACGGTACAGAATGCAAAAAGTGTTTCCTTTTCCGGAAACTGTAAAAAGGCAGTACCGGTTGTTGTAAATGCCGAAGACGTTTCGATGATTCTGGCAGCACCGGCGAAAATAACCGCAAAGAAAGATGTGAACATTGTGCTCAAAAAAGGTGCGGAAAAATCATCCATAACGTGTACAAAAAATGCACAGGCACAGGTGGATAATCAGACAAAGAAAGCAATATCTGTAAAAATTGCGGATGGAACAACGCTGAAAGTGGAATCCGGTGAATCCTGCACCATAACTCCGAAGGGAAAGAAAGAAGACACTTCCGGAGAAGACAAGACTGATGAAAAAGATAAGACGGATGGAAAAGACCAGAAAACAGACGATACCTCGGACGGAAATGCTTCTTCCGGCAGTTCTTCTTCGGGCAATTCTTCTGGTGGAACAACAGTTGAGACACCTTCAAAGCTGACCGAAGCGGATCTCTTAAAACAGGGCTATCAACTGAAGTGGCAGGACAACTTTGACGGAGTTTTTTTAAACCGTGCAGACTGGAATGTGGAACTGCATGAAAAAGGCTGGGTCAACAGTGAGTGGCAGGAATATGTGGATTCTGACAAAAATATTCAGGTCAAAGACGGAAAACTGCTGATCAAGCCGGTGGAAACGGTGAATGCAGACGGAACCAGAAGCTACACGTCCGGTCGTATTAATACACAGGGCAAGCATGATTTTAAGTATGGATACTTTGAGTGCCGTGCAAAGGTTCCGACCGGAAAAGGATATCTGCCGGCATTCTGGATGATGCCTACCGATGAAAATCTTTATGGACAGTGGCCGAAATGCGGCGAGATCGACATCATGGAAGTCATGGGACAAGAAACCAATAAAGCATATGGTACGATTCATTACGGTGAGCCGCATGACCAGAGCCAGGGAACCTATACCGTGGATGCAAAAGATAATTTGCGACCAGTATCACACCTATGCCTGTGACTGGGAACCAGGAAAAATCACCTGGTACATTGACGGCGTGAAATATCATGAGGAATCCGACTGGTTTTCTGCAAAAAGCGGACAGGGAGAAGTCACCTATCCGGCACCGTTTGACCAGCATTTTATATGATCTTAAACCTTGCGGTCGGTGGAAGCTGGGTAGGATACCCGGATGAGAGCACCACATATGATGATCAGAAATTTGCCATTGATTATGTCAAAGTTTATCAGAAAGACAGCTATGATGAAAATGTAACCAAGCCGATAAAAGAGGTAACATTAAGAGATCCGGATGCAACTGGGAATTATATTAACAACGGAGATTTTTCGGTTGTAGAAGATTTAAGTGATACCAAAAACTGGCAATTTATGACAGCGCTTGGTGGTAAGGGAACTGCGGAAATTAAAAATAAAGAATTGGTAATTTCCACAACCAATGCAGGAACCGCAGATTACAGTATCCAGCTGGTACAGCCGGATATCCCGTTACAAAAAGGTGGAACGTACAAAGTGACGTTTGATGCCTACGCAGATGAGGCGCGCACGATGATTGCCGACATTTCCGGACCGGATCACAACTATACCCGGTACTGGAACGATACCAAAGTTTCGCTTGGAACAAACAAACAGACCTTTACCTACGAATTTCAGATGACCGGTTCGATGATGCCAATGGCCGTCTCGAATTTAATCTGGGAAACACAGGTTCTACAGCAACGGTACACTTATCCAATGTCCGTATCGAAAAGACCGGATATGAGGAAATCAAAGAGGATACAACCAAAAAAGCACTGGCAGACGGAAACTATGTCTACAATGGTCTTTCCAGGAGGGCAAAAACCGTCTTGGTTACTGGGAGATTACAAAGCCGGAACATGTGACCGCAGAAGTGACAGGGCTTGAGGATGGACGCAGATTAAAAGTGATAAGTCAAAAGGGAACCGAAAGCACAGCAGTAACTGTGGGACAAAAAGATCTGGCACTTGCACCAGATACAGACTATATCCTCAGTTTTACGGCGCAGGCACAGGAAGCAAAGACCATGACGGTACATGCTGCCGGACAGGATTTTCAGGCAGAACTTACCGGGGAAAAGAAAAATTACAGTTTTTCCTTTAAGACAGCAGCAGATCTGACCGATAAAAATATTCCTTTGATCTGGGACTGGGAACGACCGTATATCTGGATGATGTCCGGATTGACGAGGACAGCCTGATCAAAAACGGAAGCTTTAATGCAGGTCTGGCAGGGTTTGATCCCTATTGCTATACACCATCAAATGTAACGTATGTGGTTGACTCCTTAAACGAAGACAATGCGGCAGATTTCACCATCAATGATACCGGAGATCAGGACTGGCACATCCAGTTGAAACAGACCGGTGTCCGACTCGAAAAAGGACAGTGGTATCGCCTCTCCCTTAAGATGAATCTTCGACCAACCGCAAAGTTTCCTACGCACTGCAAAGAGATGGAAGCACGCACAAAGATGCTGCTGGCAATGAGGACTGGACACCATACTGCCAGGAAAAGGTTGCACTGACCAGCGAGTATCAGACCATTACCAAAGAGTTTCAGATGAAAGAGGACACTGATCCGGATACCATATTTAATATTGCGATGGGGGCGATTGACGGACAGCAGATCAAAGAGCAGCACAGAATCTGCATTGATGATATTGTGCTGGAAAAAATTGAAGCACCGGAAATCAAACCGGAGGAGACCGGTAAAATCTGCTGGTCAATGGTGAATTTTCCGATGGAACGGATGGATGGGACATTGTAAAAAGAGATGATGCAATCGGCACAACCGTTGCCACAGAGGGTGGGATTGTGTTCAAGATTGCGGATGTAGGAACCGAAGACTGGCATGCACAGCTTAAACAGAGTGGAATTACACTGGAAAAGGGCTGTAAGTACCGGGTGAAGTTTAAGGTAACTTCTACCAAAGCAAGAACGATAAAACTTGGGTTTATGAGTGAAAGTTATGACTGGTACGGTGGAACCAATTTTGAACTTCCGGAAGCCGAAGAACAGGAAGTGGTTTATGAATTTACCATGGAAAAAGACACAGATCGTAATGCCGTGATGACGGTCTCCATGGGACAGATATACGAAAATGATGATAAAAATAAGCCGATAAATACACCGGCATCTGACATTATCCTGACGAATTTTTCTCTTGAAAAGATTGGTCAAAAGTAAAATAGAAAAACACCATGACAGAATCTGTTTTTGCAGCAGAGGATGTTATGGTGTTTTTTGTTATAGCTTGTTGTATATGCAAAATGTACAAAATAGATTGCAAAATGTAGAAATGTTTTGTTAAAATTATTGACTAGCGAATGGTAGAAAGGTATAATGAAAATATCAGAGCATATATCAGAGGATATTTTTATGGAAACGAAGTGTGGTTATTTTCGGTAAAAGGCTACGAAGCAACAAGCATGGCACAGATTTCGGATGCGGTAGGTGTCAGAAGGGCTTCCCTGTACAGTCATTTTCATTCAAAAGAAGAAATTATGGAGCAGTTTCACAATCCAAAACTGGCGGCATTGCAGGATCAATGTGAGTTTGCAGATGCATTGGAGTTCCATAAAAAGCTTGTAAAATATCTAATCAAACACGAAGTTTTTATAAATGCGGGAGCAGATATTATGGCATATGAATTTTTCTCAACAACGTATGTTCAGGTAAACCGGATACAGCGGGGGATAGCAAAAGAGGAAGAGGCTATGGATATCATTCGTCAGCATATTGTGCATATGTGTGAATTGTATTGTAAATAGCCAGGCAGGAGGCGTACAAATGAAAAACTGGAAACTGAGCCGAAAATTGACAGTAGGGATCATGATGATTGTTCTGGTCTGTGTGACAATGCTCTATATGACGGCAAATAAGACTTTGCGTGGCGTAATGCAGAAATCCGAGCGTACAAATGAACAGAATACACTTTTGGCGCAGACGGAACTAATTAAAGAGTATGTGGCACAGCAGGAAAAGGTGTTGACATTATACAGTAAGACCCCGGCAATCCGGGAATTGCTTAAGGATGTAAATAACAAAGAAAAATTGGATACGGCACAGGCTTATACAGAGACTCTTTACAAAAGCCTGGATCAGTGGGAAGGAATTTACGTGGGTGAATGGAATACACATTGCATTGTGCATTCCAATCCGGAAGTGGTTGGTATTACCTTGCGGGAAGGGGAGTCTTTAAAAGCTTTGCAGGATGCGATGACTTCCAGAAATGGACTTTACGATGCAGGAATTATTGTATCACCGGCGACAGGAAAATTAATTTTGTCTATGTATTGTCCAGTTTTTGATACGGATGGAACTACGATTGTCGGTTATGTTGGTGGCGGTCCTTTTGTGGAAGATCTGGAGAGCCGGATAGCAGCATTAAAAAACGAAAACGATACGACAAAATATGTGAATGATTAATGCAGAGACCGGCATGTATATTTTGTCAGAAAGGAAGAACTGATTTGCAACAGAGATTAAAGATGATATGCTGCTTGAGGTAATGAAACAAATCAAAAGTGGAAAAATCAGGGCGAGATGACCTATAAAGGAAACCATTCCACGCAAATTGTTCATTATCAAAATATAGAAGAACATGGTTGGGCAGTGATTTCTTATGACAGTGAGAAAGATATTTACAGCGGTATTTCAAAAAATATGAAAATTTTGGGAGTACTTTGTCTGTTTTGCATAATTATCATTAGTGGACTGGCTTTCCTTATGATATATACAGCGTCAAACCACTGAAATATATCGAAGAATCCATTATGGAATTCAGCCATCTGCATTTGCAAAACAACGAAAAACTTACCCCTTGGATTGGCAAAAAAAGTGAAGTGGGAAAAATTGCCACAGCATTGAAAATGTTGTATGAATCATTGCAGGAGAGTATAGTGACATTGGCGGATTGTTCGACATCGTTAAACGATTCTGCAGTATCTATGAAAGATTCCTCAAAAGTTCTGCTTTCCTGTGTGGAGGATAATTCCGCAGCAACGACAAGCCTTGCAGAGCATGCAGATGAAATCAACCAGACGGTGGGACAGGTGGATCAGGAGATTGTCAGCATTTCAAATGTGGTCACGGAAGTGGAAGAACGTATCCAGAAAGGAAATGAGCGAAGTAATGATCTGCTTGAAAAGGTACAACAGATGCAGGAACTTGCAGATCGTACGATGCAGGCAACCAATGTTCACGTAGAAGAAAACAAAAAGTCTATGGAACAGGCCATTCGGGAGCTTCAGACACTTACGAGGATTGACGATATGGCTTCTCAGATTTTAAGTATTACAAGCCAGACCAATTTATTGTCCTTAAATGCATCTATTGAAGCAGCCAGGGCAGGAGAGGCAGGAAAAGGATTTGCTGTGGTTGCCGGGGAAATTGGCGTGCTTGCAGGGAATTCTTCTGAGACCGCAACACAGATCCAGGCAATCTGTAATGAGACAAAGGATAATATCGCACATGTGAGAAGCTGTTTTGATCAGGTAATTGCCTTTTTGCAGGAAGATGTGCAATCACAATTTGCGGCATATGCCGAGGAAACAAAAGAGTATTATCAGTCTATATGTGAAGTACAAAAGATTATTGCAGAGATTGCGGAGTCATCCGGCATATTTGCGGAGACGGTTTTAAATATCCAGACACAGATCAGGCAGTGTCAGATACCCCTGAGAAACAGACGGTAGATACCAGCCAGGTTCTTGAAAAGACAAAGAAAACAGAAGAAATGACGGAACAGATGACAAAGATCGTAAATGAAAACCGGAAAAAATGCAAAAGCAATCAGTCAGATTGTAGAACGATTTTCTCTGACAGAAGAATAGTGGAAAAATGGGAACCAGATATCCGGTTCCCATTTTTTCTGAGATTGTTGCAAAAGCAGGAAAAATACCGTAAGATATAGGAATGAAGAAGGAAAACGGTATGTATTATTTAATGAATAAAAACGAAAAAATCGCAAAGTTTTCTGTGGATGAGATATTGGGAGAACCTGTAATAGAAGAACAATATGTAACACTTCCGTCATGGTATGGGGATCTCTCTGCGTTTATTGTCAATCGGAGAGCACCAAAACATCGGGAAAATATCGAAAAGCTGTTGGAAATGAGTGGATGTGATACGCTACAGGTTTTTTGGATATCTCGCATGCACTGTCTTTGATTGATACATTCTGGGTCAAACCAGTAGAAAGTAAACTGGAATGGGAAGACTTATCTTTGTATACGCACCCGTTTAATGATGTGATTGCAAGGACAGCATTTGAAGGAGGCTTGCATGGACGTCATTTAAGCACGACTTCCCCGGAGTACGGTACGGATGGTTCGTTTGCCAAGTGCTGGATTCGGGAAGGCGGCACGATTAAAATGCTGAAAAGAGGAAGCTCTGGTGCCAGCAATGCAGGGTTGGAGCTGTATTCGGAGTTTTATGCCGGACAGGTCATTGAAAAATTTACAGACTGTTTTGTCCGCTACGGACTGCGGACACACAATAGTCGGATTTGCTCGGTATGTGATATTTTTACTTCAGAGGAATACGGATTTCTTCCATATGCTGCGGTGGATACTGGGAATACGACGATTTCCGGAATCTTGAAAAAATCACAGGAATTGGGCGTGGAAGCAGAAATCAAAAAAAATGTTTGTCCTCGATGCGGTCATCATGAATACAGACCGGCACAAAAATAATTTTGGATTTTTAATTGACAACCGGACACTGGAAATCCAGGGAATGGCACCGTTATTTGACCACAATCTGGCATTGCTTCCCTATGCGGTGGAACCGGAGGAGTTTACCTATGGCGGCACCTATTACAAAGAACATGGTCCGAGCATTGGAGATGACTGGGTGAATATTGCGACCGCATGCCTGACTCCGGAGACGAGAAAAGTGTTGATTGAACTGCGGGAGTTTGCGTTTGAAAAACACCCGAAGTATAATCTGACGGACTGGAGGTTAGAGGCACTGACTGCTGAGATGCATGCGATCATAGATGCAATTCTGGAAAAGGATGCTTTAAGAACGAAACAGATTGCGGTAAAATAAAGTAGTTTTCAGAAAGAGAGAATAGAACATGAAGAAGCGAATCATTTCCGTGCTGCTTGCAACAGTGTTTGCGCTGTCTGTGATTGGATGCGGAACGAAAGATACAAAGGAACAGGATGCCTACCGGCAGTATGGAATTACCTGCATGGAGAGTGGCAAGTATGAAGATGCGGTCAAGGCATTTCAGAATGCGCTTGGAGAGTCGATCGGACATATCGGGGAGAAAGAACTGGATATCTGTTTTTACAAGGCAAAAGCACAGGCACTGGACGGAAAGACAAAAGATGCACTTGCAACGTATAATGCCATTATCAAATACAATAAAGATGCACGCGCATACTATCTGCGCGGAGATCTTTATATGGATATGGGAGAAGAAAAAAGGGCAAGGCAGATTTTGAGAGTGCTGTGCAGCATGGCAAAAAAAATTATGAAATCTACATTGGAATCTATGAGTCTTTGAGTCGGCATGAGAAAAAGGACGAGGGACAGAAGTATCTGTCTGCTGCGATGGAGATCAAAGGGGATAAACCGGAAGACGAACTGTATAAAGGAAGAATCAGTTATCTGCTCGGTGAAAACAAAGATGCCATCAGTTATCTGGAAAAGCAAAAGAACATAAGCAGATGCTGGCATCGTATTATCTGGGACTTGCATATGATGCCAATGGAGATTCGGACAAGGCAAAGAAATGTATCGCGGAGTATATAAAGAGTGGAGTGGCTACATCCTATGATTTGTATGAACTTGGCATGCAGGAGATGCAGGATGGAAATTATAAGAATGCACTGACTTATTTTAATTCCGGTCTGGAACTGGAGAAAGTGCCGAATAAGCAGAATCTCATGAAAAGTGCCATTGCGGCATATGAGTACAGTGGCGACTTTGATTCCGCGAAAAAGATGATGAAGGAATATTTAAAGGCTTATCCGGATGATGAGGAAGCAAAACACGAGAATACATTTTTGGAGACTAGATAATGGGTGAACCAATTGTTTTAGAAGATTTTAAAGAGAGAGTTATTCTGGTGGGTGTAAGTGAGCAGGATGGAGACGATGCAGAGGATTCGCTCGCTGAGCTTGCCGACTGGTAAAGACTGCGGGGGCATCGGTTGCCGGTACGCTGATCCAGAAACGGGAGCTGATCCATCCGGGAACCTATGTGGGAACCGGAAAAGTAGCAGAGATTGCAGAACTTTTAGAGCACACGGGGGCAACGGGAATTGTCTGTGATGATGAATTGTCCCCTGCGCAGTTAAAAAATCTGGAGACGATGTTAAATACCAAGGTGATGGACCGGACGCTTATCATACTGGATATTTTTGCAGCCCGTGCAACAACCAGTGAGGGAAAAATTCAGGTGGAACTTGCTCAGCTGAAGTACCGCCTGAGCAGATTAACCGGACTTGGCAGATCCATGTCCCGTCTGGGTGGTGGAATCGGTACCCGTGGACCGGGAGAAAAGAAGCTTGAGATTGACCGCCGTCTGATCAATGACCGGATTGCACAGCTCAACCGGGAATTAAAAGAAGTGGTCAAACACCGCGAAATTGCCAGAGCAAAAAGAGAGCGCAATGCAGTTCCGGTTGTGGCAATTGTCGGATACACGAATGCCGGAAAATCCACCCTCCTGAATCATCTGACGGACGCAGAGGTTTTAGAGGAGGATAAACTGTTTGCAACACTGGACCCGACGACGCGGATGCTGGAGCTGGAAGGACACCAGCAGGTGCTGCTGACGGATACGGTAGGTTTTATACGGAAACTGCCGCATCATCTGATTGAGGCATTTAAAAGTACACTGGAAGAAGCCAAATATGCGGACTATATTATTCATGTAGTGGATGCTTCCAATCCGCAGCGTGACAAGCAGATGTATATTGTCTATGAGACACTCGATCATCTTGGCGTTAAAAATAAAAAATTCTGACACTTTTTAATAAGATCGATATCAGAACCGATGATGATCCGCTGCAGGATTTTCGTGCGGATCATGTTCTTCAGATTTCTGCAGCAGAATGCCGGACTGGATGCAGTAAAGATGTGCTGCAGGAATGTTAAGAGAAGATAAGATCTATATCGAACGGGTCATTCCCTATGCGCAGGCAGGCGTATTGCAGCTTGTGCGAAATAAGGGAGAACTTGTCTCAGAAGAGTATGTGCCGGAAGGAATTTCCATTCGGGCATATGTCCCTATGGAGGTATACGGAAAACTGTAATCGCTGTGTGTGAAATTTTATAATCCTTTCTTTTGGCTATGGTTTTAATGGAAATAAGTGAAAAAATAAGTAAACAACAGGAAATACAAGTCGGAACAGGTAACTTTTTGGAAAATTAATGGGAATAGGAAATTGTGGAATATGGGTGAATTTCCTAAAATATAGGCATCTAATGATAATATGATTTTACAGGAGGACAGTCAGGATGTCAGATGTTGTTGAAAAACAGCCGTTAACCGAAGATTACCTGAAGAAGATGGATGCCTACTGGCGCGCAGCCAATTACCTTGGTGCCGCACAGTTATATCTGCTGGATAATCCACTTCTTCGAGAGCCGCTTACCAGAGATCAGGTAAAGAAAAAGATTGTTGGTCACTGGGGAACCGTACCGGGACAGAACTTTGTCTATGTACATTTAAACCGTGTGATCAAAAAGTATGATCAGGATATGATTTTAATTTCCGGCCCGGGACACGGCGGAAACTTCTTTGTTGCCAATACTTATCTGGAAGGTACCTATAGCGAGGTATATCCAAATATCGGAGAAGATATGGATGGACTGAAGAAACTGTGTAAGCAGTTCTCTTTCCCGGGAGGAATCTCCAGCCATGTAGCTCCGGAAACTCCGGGTTCCATCAACGAAGGTGGTGAGCTGGGATATTCCCTGGCACATTCGTTTGGTGCGGTATTTGATAACCCGGATCTGATTGCTGCCTGTATCGTGGGAGACGGTGAGTCCGAGACCGGACCTCTTGCAACTTCATGGCAGTGTAATAAGTTCTTAAATCCGGAGAGCGATGGAGCGGTTCTTCCGATCCTTCATATGAATGGATATAAGATCAGTAATCCAACCATTCTTGCACGTATTTCTCATGAAGAACTTGAGCATTTCTTTGATGGATGCGGATGGAAACCATATTTTGTAGAGGGCGATGATCCAATGACCATGCACCGCAAGATGGCAGAGACACTTGATACCGTTATGGACGAAATCAAGGCGATCCAGAAGAATGCAAGAGAAAACCACGATACCACAAGACCAAAGTGGCCAATGATTGTACTTCGTACTCCAAAGGGATGGACAGGACCAAAGGTTGTAGACGGAAAGCAGATCGAGGGATCTTTCCGTGCGCATCAGGTTCCGATCATGATGGACAAACCGGAGCATCTGGAAATGTTAAAAGAGTGGTTACTCAGCTACCATCCGGAAGAATTGTTTGATGAGAATGGAAAACTGATTCCGGAACTGAAAGCACTTGCACCGACCGGAGACCGCAGAATCGGTTCTAACCCACATGCAAACGGTGGTAAGCTCTTACGTGACTTAAGACTTCCAGATTTCCGTGATTATGCACTTGATGTTCCGGCGCCGGGAAGCGTTGAGGCACAGGATATGGTAGAACTTGGCGGATTTGTCCGTGATATCTTCAAACTGAATGAGGATTCCAAGAACTTCCGTATTTTCGGACCGGACGAGACAATGTCAAACCGTCTGATGAAAGTCTTTGAGGAGACAAACCGTGACTGGAACAATGAAAAACTGGATTCCGATGAATTCCTTGCTACAGATGGCCGTGTTATGGATTCTATGTTAAGTGAGCATATGTGTGAGGGATGGTTAGAGGGATATCTTCTGACAGGACGTCATGGATTCTTTGCAAGTTATGAAGCATTTATCCGTGTGGTAGATTCTATGTGTGCACAGCATGCAAAGTGGTTAAAGGTATGTAATCAGCTTCCGTGGAGACAGTCCATTGCTTCCCTGAACCTGATTCTTACATCCAATGTATGGCAGCAGGATCACAATGGATTTACCCATCAGGACCCGGGATTTTAGATCATATTGCAAATAAGAAGGCAGATGTGGTACGTCTTTATCTGCCACCGGATACCAACTGTCTGCTGTCCTGCTTTGATCACTGCATCAGAAGCCGCGATTATGTGAATGTACTTGTTACATCCAAGCATCCGAGACAGCAGTGGCTGACCATGGAACAGGCAGTAAAGCATTGTACACAGGGTATCGGCATCTGGGAGTGGGCAAGCAACGACCAGGGACAGGAGCCAGATGTGGTTATGGCATGCTGTGGAGATACTCCGACACTGGAGACATTAGCAGCAGTTACGATTTTAAGAAAGGCAATGCCGGAGATTAAGATTCGTGTGATCAATGTTGTCGATCTGATGAAACTTGAGCCAAGCACCAAGCATCCGCATGGTCTGACAGATGCAGAGTACGATGCACTGTTCACCAAAGATAAGCCAATCATCTTTGCATTCCATGGGTATCATACACTGATCCACGAGCTGACCTATCGTCGTACCAACAGAAATATTCATGTATACGGATATCAGGAGGAAGGAACCATTACAACACCATTCGATATGCGTGTACAGAATGAGATTGACCGTTCCATCTGGTAAAGAGCGTAATTGAGCATCTTCCACAGTTAGGAAATCGTGGCGCTTATCTGACACAGAAAATGAATGACAAGCTTGTAGAACACAAGCAGTACATTCATGAGTATGGTGTTGATATGCCGGAGATCCGTGACTGGAAATGGGATTTATAAAATAAAATATCAACGGGATTCTTTGCGGAACTGTGCCGGAGTCATCCGGTGCCGTTCCGTAAATATTTTGTAGAAATATCCTTTGTTTTTGTAGCCGACTTCGGCAGCAATCGCATCGATTGTCAGTCTGGTGTGCAGCAACAGTTCTTCGGCTTTCTGCAGACGCAGATGCTGCAGATATTCCGTATAAGTCATTCCGGTCCGGTTTTTCAGTAACCGGTTGAAATAATCTTCCTGAAAATGGAATTCTTCACAGAGCATTCGTATGGAAATGTTTTTCATATGCTGCTTCATATAATCAGAAATTTCTTCATATAAAATCCAGTTCATTTTCTGTCGCAGTTTTTTTGACAGCGAAAATTCATATTGTGTATTTAAAATACGAAAAATGCGCAGGAGAAGTCCCCGACAGATGATCGGAGAAGCCTCATCATGACGCTGTAATTCCAAAAGAAGTGATGTCATGGTTTCATCCATCTGTGAGACTGCCTCCTCTGCCTGAGGGAGAAAATGCAGATATTGCTGGAGCGATTTCTGTTCCATCAGTGCCATCTTCAGGAACGAGCTGATACGCTCTGTTGTAATCTGCCGGTTCATAATGTCCTGAAACATCACATTGGTAATGCCAAGAAACAGAAGTGTGCAGAAGTTCCTTCCATGATTTCCTGATGCAGACAGTTTTTGTCGATCAGGCAGACTTCACCCCGGTGAAAAGTAAATTCATTGCCCAGAATTTTCTGCCGGTATTCTCCGTCAATGATATAAAACAATTCCAGATATTCGTGTGAGTGCATCTGCGTGCGCATGCCGGGTGTAAACTCTTTTTCATAAAGGAACGAGGGCTGGGAGGCAGAATCGTTGCAGAAAGCATATGTCCGTCATGAATATCCCACAGCAGGGAAAACAGATGTTCATTTTCCGGAAGCGGATAGGTTTTGACAACGCTTTCATGAGCCGAATATTC
>ENA-OQAS01001037-OQAS01001037.1-human-gut-metagenome-genome-assembly--contig:-NODE-1037-length-13583-cov-1.749703_pt1 | contig 13583 bp, 18 predicted proteins | sample MGYA00242733_ERZ504523 | MGnify/ENA primary metagenome ERZ504523 (study PRJEB26092, sample SAMD00036239) | human gut metagenome | host: Homo sapiens | study: EMG produced TPA metagenomics assembly of... | reverse complement strand
CTCCTCCACCCAGCTCCCGCGTGATACTGCTCGTAGATAGGTAGCGTCTATCTCGTGCTCCAAATCATAGGAAGGGGTAGTAGCGCCCAACCGAATGGTGGCGATATACTCCTTGGTATGATACTGGAACTCCTCAATCCGCTTTGTCGCCTTGCCCGTACATACTATCATCACGCCCGTGGCAAGCGGGTCGAGTGTACCGGCATGGCCTACTTTCAACTTCTTTACCTTCATCCGCCGGCAAATGTGGTAACGCGCATGCCCTACAACCTTGAACGATGTCCACCCCAGCGGCTTATTGAAATACAGGACTTCTCCCTCTTTAAAATCCATCATCACACCACCTCTAAATTGTGTCCCGTAAGCAACAGCAGAAGAATGATTCCTCCGACGATGATACGATACCATCCGAATGCCTTGAAACCATATTTCGTTACAAAGCTGATGAAGAACTTGATAGCAAGCAAAGCCACCACAAATGCCACCACATTGCCTATTATCAGCGCCGGCAGATTATTCATGATAATCTCCGTTCCTCCGTCCAGAAAGAGTTTCAGCATCTTATACACCGTAGCTGCAAACATCGTGGGAACAGCCAGGAAGAAAGAGAACTCGGCCGCAGCCTTACGCGTCATCTTCTGTGCCATACCGCCGACAATCGTTGCCATGGAACGGGACACGCCCGGTATCATCGCAATACACTGGAACAGACCGATATTAAAAGGCTTTCTTCTCCGTCAGAACGGTATCCTCACTGTTTTTCGAGAATATCTTGTCACAGAACAGCATGAACACACCGCCAATCACGAGCATCACGGCCACTACGGTCACGCTCTCCAGCATTTCGTCGACCTTGTCGCTGAACAGAAATCCCAGCACAGCCGCCGGAACGAACGCCACCAGCAGTTTCCAGTAAAAATCGAATTTATGCAGAAAACACTTCAAAGCAGAAGCACCTGCAGGAGCCGGTGTGTGATTCAATCGAAAAAAAACGTTTCCAGTAAAGGCAGACAACTGAAAGAATTGCGCCAAACTGAATAATTACAGTAAATGCTTTTACAAATTCTGTACTTTCTACTCCTAATATGTTTTGTGTAATAATCATGTGTCCCGTAGAAGAAACCGGCAAAAATTCCGTCAGTCCCTCTACAATAGCGATAATAATCACTTCAAGCGTACTCAAATCTCCCATAGTTATTCTTCTGTTTTATCTTCTGTTTTCGGTTTACGTAATACTGCATATATCATAAAGACAAACCCCAGCAGGCATACCAGCGGCGCCACTTTAATGCGTCTTACACTAAAGATATCCGGCTCAAAGTGTGTCGGTGTGGATACGGGACCGGTCATTAAAATAAACCAAGTATCACTACCGCCATGCCGACAGCAAGCAAAATAAAATTGGTCTTGTCGAAAGCGAACTTCTGTTTACTCATCTGTTTATTTACTATTTAACGATTTACTATTTACTATCTGAAACTTTACCTTTCGGAAAGCAGTGTTATATGTAATACAGGGTGCTTGCCTTCATTTTCAGATATTTGTTGATGGAAAGCAATGCACACAACCAGGTAATAAGCACTCCGAACACCAGTACGGAAACAGACACCAGCAGCATCACCTCCGGAGTGATAACCCTGATCAGTTCCGGTTCGTAAGAAACCAGCCAATAGGCTGCTCCCCACAAAATGGCATCGGCAATGACAGCCGACAATACGCCTATCCGGAAGTTGCGCCGCAGGAACGGACGCCTGATGAAGCCCCAGCTTGCCCCCACCAGTTTCATCGTATGGATAAGGAACCTTTTGGAGTAAATGGTCAGGCGGATTGTATTGTTTATCAAGGCAAAAGAGATGAAAGTCAGAATGACTGCCAGCCCCAGCAACATCAGACTGATATTGCGGATGTTCTCATTTACCGCATCAATCAAGGTCTTTCTGATAAGCACCTCCTGTATATCCGTATTCTTCCTGATTTTCTTCTCTATCTTGGCGATGCTGTCCGAATTGGCGTAACCGGAATGCAGTTTAATTTCAATGGACGCCGTAAAAGGGTTATAGCCGAGAAACTCCTGTGGGTCTGTTCCCATTGCCTCGGTCTGCTCGCGGAGCGCCTGCTTTTTGGAGATATACTCCGTTTCCTTCACAAACGGTTCTTTATTCAGTTTTTTCTGCAACTTCAGTATATCGCTCTCCTTCATGTCGTCGCTGATGAGAATGGAGAAGTTGATATTCTCCTTTACGTATACGGAAAGGTTGTGAGCGCCCAATACAAAGAACACCACCAGCCCCAGCAGCAGCAACACCAACGTAGTGCTTATGCTGGATGTGATGAACTGCATATCAAAACAGGGCACAGACTTGTTTTTAGCTTTCTTATTCATTTTCAATCCCTTCTCACATTTATCACTCTACCGTTTTTTCGCTCTTTTTCTTACGGATACGTAAATCATGGAGCTGCTGCGTTCTTTCCTTACCAACGCATGGAACCATGCCAGCGTACCGACAACATGCCGCGCAGGAACGGGCACGAACGGCGCATGTTCTTCTCCGTCAACATAGACACGTAAAACGCGTCAAACGGCATGGGATGCCGCTCTGCCAGAATAAAGCCGTGTCTGGAGCCTAATTTCTGGATAGTGGCGGGAGTGAAATGCCACAAATGACGGGGAACATCGTAGGCAGCCCAATATGCACCGTACTTCTGGCATCATATGAAGAACAGTTGGGTACGGCCACTATCAGCACACCTTTGTCCGTCAGCAACGAATTCAAGGTTTCCCAAGTCCCGTTCAATGCTTCAAGATGCTCCATTACATGCCACAACGTGATGACATCGAAGCTCCCCGGCTCAAAATCCTTCAAAGCAGTATCCGGCTTCACTTCCAATCCGAAATGTTCTTTGGCAAACACACGCGCTCCGGCATTCTTTTCAACGGCTTCCACCTGCCAGCCGGCACGGTTCATCGTATCGGCAAAGTAACCGGTACCCGTACCTATATCCAGCAGACGCCCCATCTTGCGATGCGCTTCATGCGCTACCAGACGTGCTTTCCGCTTCAGCATATAACTGCGTACACGGTGGTATACGGAGTTCATCGCTCCTTTTTTCGTATCCGAGTGGGAAATATAATCGGGAGTTTCGTAATAGCGTCCGATTTCCGCTTCCACAGGAAAATCCTGAGTAAAGGTAAAACCGCAATCCCGGCAACGGCACAAATGGAATGCCTCGCCCGAAGCATAATGGTCTATGCAGGTCAAGGTACGCTCCAAATGCGTTCCTCCACATACCGGACAAGCTTTTATAGTGAGTTTATTCATCGAACGTTTACCGATAAGGAAATGCAGCCTGAAACGGACAGACCGCATTAATCCTAAATTTGGTGCAAAATAACAAATAAAAAGTGATTTACAAGGCTTTCATTAAGGAGATTTAATATTAACATGAAATAAAAGTCCGCCCTACTGCAACCCGATATTGAAAAGACAGAGAAATCCCAACTCAGGTTTTCTTCACAAAATGGACCGGTTATCACCTTTGTGTCCGTTCTTAGGCGGACAACTGTCCGATAATGAACAGAGATGAAAATAAGAAATACACTGTTAATCAAACAGTTAATCTATTGGCACGGTTATTGACTTTTATAATGCGAAGACGTTCGAGAAAAAAAGACGGAAAAAGCAACTTTTTATATCGGCAATCGCGTCTAACGGTAAAACAGGAATAGTAACAATAAAAAAATAAAGATTATGAAAACTACAAATTTATTCAAAGCAGTCGCATTCGTAGCAATGGTTATCGTAAGTATCATGAACTCAGAAGTCAAAGCTCAGGACAGATTCATTACCAATGAGGAAGTACAGAATGACCTGATAGTGGCAAAAACCATCTTCAGACAAAGCGGAACTTACCTCTACAACCACATGCGTTATGAATTTACATACGATGACGAAAACCGCCTGACAAATAAAACCGCCTCCAAATGGGACAGCGTCAAAGAAAAATGGATGCCTTATTTCAGGATGTCCTATCAGTATGCCGACAATGAAATCACCTTATCCTACGCCCGCTGGAACGAAAAGCATCAGTCTTATGATAAAGATGTGAGAAAGAGCGTGTACGAAATGAATGCGGAGAATATGCCGGTAGCCTACAAAAGCAACCGCATATACCACACGGTAAACCTACTGACAATGGCAGAATAATGAAAAATTAAAGTTAACAATACATTAATAAGGGGAGTACGTCCGTGAGGTTCGTACTCCCCGTCTTTGTACCTTACTCAGAGTTCTTTTACAAAATAAGTCAAAGTAGGCAAATGGTCACTGTATCCGTTCTGGAAAGTAGTTCCGGAGAAAGTGCGCAACGGATAGCCTTTATACTTTCCTTCCTGCTGGATAAGGAACGGACGGTTAAAGACTTCCGATTTCCAAAACTTCAATGTACTGTGGTCCTTTCCTATCAGATTACCCGAAACAATCTGCTGGTCGAACAAGTTCCACTGATTCTGGTAACAGAGCGAACCGATGCCTTGCTCAAAGAGCTTCCAGGTAGCATTATAATAACCGCCGGGCTTCACTTCCCTGATGCTCTTCACAGCTCCCAGCACTTGGCTGCAACTCTTGTTATCGGGGTCGTCATTCATGTCGCCTACAATTATCACCTTTGCCTGCGGGTTATCGGCATGCAGCGAGTCGGCTATATGACGGGTGATGCCGGCTGCAAACTCGCGCAAGGGTGATGATTTGGAACCGCCATAGCGTGACGGCCAATGGTTTACAATCATGTGAAAAGGCTCTCCTGCCAATATACCGCTCACCAAAGCTGGTCGCGTGTTTTATAGCCCGGCATGTCGGGCTTGGCAAACGGATAAGTACGTGCAGACACAAAAGTAAACAGTCGCGGATTGTAAAGGGCAGCCACATCGATGCCACGGTGGTCGGGACTCTCGAAATGCACTATCCGGTAGCCCAATGAAGCGATAGGCTCTGTCTTTACCAGTCCTCCAGGACTTTTTTGTTTTCTACTTCGGAGATGCCGATAATGGCAGGTCCGGCAGGACAATAGTCACGCGCCAATTGTGAAATCACCTTGGCAACATTCTGCAATTTCTGTTCGTATTTGACCTGTGTCCATTTCGTACTTACCGCCCGGAGTAAGTCATCATCGCCCGGATTATCCGGATTGTCTTCCGTATCCCACAGATTCTCCAGATTATAAAAGGCGGCAGCATATACACCCAGCTTGCCCTGTGCGAGCAAGCCGGTGGACAGGCATAATACCAAAAAAGCTGACAATATGAGTCGTCTGTTCATAAAGCGCAATTTTTTAATTACCGGTAGGAGTAGGTTCGATAACTGTTCCGCCGTTACCGGTATTGCCACCGGTAACCGCTGTTACTTTTACTTTTTGTATCTGCCACCTCAAAGCATTAGCCGTCGAGCTCTTATAATGGAACGCAAATTGAATTTTCTTACCTGTATAAGTATCCAATTTAATATCACCGGAAGCAACGAACTTATTATCTGTTCCTGTAGATAGGTAGGAATGCCGACTTCTGTCCATACGTCTCCCCCTTCTTCTCTTACTTCCAGTTTCAAATCTTCCAAATGCGTATCGGCAGCAAATGTTTTAAAGGTGTGGTCGAAAGTCAGATTACACTATTTTTGCCTGTCAAATCAAGTACAGGAGAAACAAGACGGCTTTCAGAGGCTTGATTAGCGCCATTAACATAGGCGCTTGCCATCATATAATAAGTTTCATTATAGTTAGACGCTTTCCACACATAATCACTTCCCTGCGGAAGCTGGACATCCTCTATGGTAAATGCACCTTGCCCGCTCTCCTTGCCAAAAGACTCTTCAAGGATTGTCACCATCTCCTCCGGCTGTTCCGGCGTCTCATCTCCCCCCGGAGTTTCCGTAAAGTCCGCCACATCATCCGCACTTCTTACCGTAAGTTGCCAGCCTCCTTTGAAACGTCCCAGGATACCGGTTACGCTTCCTTTTCCTTTCGGCAGCTGATTGGCTGCAAAGTTGGCATACGAGCTGGTGCGTATCATAATGACATTCCCGTGGCTGTCCTCTATGTTCTCTTCCCCATAGTCATCCTCCGGAGCAAAAGTGCCTTTTCCGCCATTTTGGAATGTTACGCCGGTAAATTTCACCAATTTGAACTTATAGCCGTTCACATCGGCATTCACCTTGCTGATATCATCTATTACAAGCGGAGTCACATTCTCCGGATTTGCCCAACTGTCTTTCTTCACGTGTGCCTGAAACTCTTCCCACGGTGTACGGTAAAGATACCCGTCGGGGTGTCCCAGTTGCAACTCATCGCCATACATGGAAAGGCTCAATCCTTTCAGGTCGATATAAACCGTCTGTCCTACAGGATAGTAATTATACACGCTGTTCTGGTCCACTTCCATTTCGATGGCGCCGGTTTCGTCCTGCAAATAAATCTTCTTGAAGATATTTCCCGACTCGTCATTGGCAGTGATAACGGCTTTCATCACTTTTTCCTCGCCAATGGTATAGGGAGCATCCTCCCCTACTGTTGCCCCCATAGCACGCAGTTCCTCTATCGTGGTATTGCTGCCGGACCATCATACTTGGCTCGTTCAAAGGCGGCGCATCATAATCGCGCTCGCAGGCTGCGAACACAAGAGAAGAGATAAGCAATAAGCTGATTCTATTGAAAAGTTTCATATTCTTATAATTTTTCTGATTATATAGGATTGGTTAAAAACGATAACTTACGTTGAGGAAACAATTCAGTCCCTGCATATAGTAATACTTGCCGCCAAAACGCGTAGGATAGCTCAGGTCGGAACGGCCCTGTTCATAGCCGCCCGTACATATATCCTTCTTGTTCAGCAGGTTGTTTACCGAAAGGTTGAAGTTGACAGACTGGCGTCCGGGCAGATAGAATATCTTACCCACCGAAATGTCCACCGTATAAGCTGCCGGAAAGCGTTCCTGCGTAGTCAGTGTACGGTAGGCTCCATCTGTTCCGGATTGTAGGGATTGACGGAAGCATAGTTGGACGACAGGCGGCGCAACGGTGCAACCTCGATATAATTGCGGGCAAAACCGTTGACATTGGCTCCCAGGAACCAGTAGTTCACAAAGTAACGCACACCGAAAGTGCCGGCAAACTGCGCATTCCACCCACATAAACATCTTTCATGTACACCTTTTCCTGATCTGTTATCTTACCGTTTTCGGAGTGCTTCACACCGTCGGGGTTATTGCTGTAATAATATTCGGAAATGGTTCCTGCAAGGTCGAAGCTCCAATGGTCGTCCAACTTGTAGGTAGCCCCCAGTTCCAGTCCGCGGTGAATGCGGTTTACACCGTACAACACGTGATTGATGAATGTGCCTCTATGCCGTCGTAATAACTGTTACGCTCCATCTGGTCGTAGAAATTGGTTTGGAAAACACCGATACGTCCAGCCAGTTGGGGCATGGAGAATACATAGTTGAGGTCGGCGCTGAAGATGCGTCCGCTCTTCATGTTGTCGATTGTGCGGTCGGTGATACGGGGTGAGATATACGCCTCATTGGGCAGCGGAGCTTCGCTGCCGTAACTGATGTTGGCGGTCAGCATATGGCGTCCGTTAAACTTATAAGTGAGACCGCCCTTTACGGTAATATCGGTAAACTGATGACGGATACCCTTGCCGTAGGAACTGTCCGGATAACGTCCGTTGCGCATCTTCCGTCGCGGCGGAAATTGGTATAAGTCAGCTTGGCTCCATAGTAGTAGTCCCAGTGCCGCGAAGTATAGCGGTTCACCGCCCAGCATTTGCCGAGTAGATGTTCAGATTGAAATTATAACCGAAGATACCGTCCTTATACACTTACGGTCCGGACGGTTCAAGTCGTTCTGCAACTTGTCGTGGTCGCCCGAAAAATCGCGTTCGGCAAACTTGTCGATATCCAGCACATAGTTGCTGCCCAGCAGGTCGTTTACCGTCTTGAACTGGCGCGACTGCGTAAAGCGCGCCCCTACTCCCGCCGTCAAACCCAGATGACGGTTAAACTGCTTGTTCAGTGTGGAGTTGAACGAGGTCTCCAACAGGTCGCTGCGGCGCTCTTCCACCATATATACGGCAGCACCGTTACCGGCACGCAGGTTATTGGCATTGGCCAGATAAAGGTTGTCCCAGTTTATCTGGGTGAAATCGGGACGTCCGCTACGCCATAAGTCACGGTACTGCATCTGCATATCCTCGTCTTCAAAATAAGAGGGCAGGTAGCGATAGTAGTCGGGACGCGGGTCGGGAGCGTTATACCAGTTCAGCGCCGTATTGCCATAGCGTGCATAATGCGCACCCACACCGGTGGTGAGCGTTGTAGTATCGTCTATCTTCCAGATATGCGAGATAACGGCGGTCGGGTCGAATGCGGTCACTACTTTCGCATTGCGTTTCTTGCCGTTCTGGTATCCCCAATTAGGATTGTAAAGGTAGTTGTCGGTCAGCTCGTAGACCTCACGGTATGAGTTACCTTGCTGTCCGCGCTGTACGGGCGATACGAAAGCGGTCATCGAAAGGCTGTGCTTGCCGCCCTGCCACTGCTTCTCGGCAGAGAAAGCAAGAGCCAGATTGTTGTAAAACGTACCGTCTATGTTTCCCTCGTGCGAATAGCGGCCACCTGCCGATGCGGTAAACGCCCATCCTTTTTCGTTGAGTCCGGTGGAATAGGTAAACATGCCCCGCAGGTAGTAGTTACGGTTGGTATAGCTCACGGTAGCCTTGCCACCGGGAGTATAGGACGATGCACGCATATTTATATTTTCGGCACCGCCCAGTGCTCCGAAAGTAAAGGTAGAGGGTGCGGTGAAGTTGGTTACGTCACCGTTGCGGGTCATGTCATTCAATGCTCCAACAGAGGCATAATTAAACACTCCGCGGTTCTGGTCATTAAACCTCCACGCCGTTGATGTATTTCAGTTCCTGCGAACCGGTATAGCCGCGCGGCGAGAAACGGGCGGGCGACAACTGGTAAGCGGCGCGGTTCAGAAAGACATCGTTAGAGAGGATTACGGTGGAGCTCACATCCTGCGAAGCGTTCTCCACATCATCATCACCATGCCTGCGTCTATCACGCCAATCATGGAGATGTCTTCGGTGGCATTCAGCTCGGTCACCTTAATGGGCTCGAGTTCTGTAACGCCCAGTTTTTCCACTTCAATGGTTACACTCTTCGGAGTAATCAATACGGAGTTGAGCTGTATGACATGGCTTCCCGGCTGCAAATTACGGAGAATGAAATTACCGTTTGCATCGGTAGTAACCTGTCTGTCTGCCCGGTCAGAGTGACGATGCTCCGGGTACAGCTCATTGCTCACTGCTCCGACTACACTGCCTTTCACCGTACCTGCACTTTGAGCAAAGGCGAGACAGGGAAGAAGAATGTAATGAAGAACAGTAATTTTAGTTTCATACGTTAATTGGGGTATAATAATGAGGGGTTAAAAACTATTCTGATAATAATGTGTCAAAATCTACTATAGGTACACAGATAAACACAAGATTAAGGAATTGATTACCATCCATATCTATATTCACCTGTATAGTCTATGATAAGAAGATTTTGACACACTATGCAAAATACAAAGAAAAAAAGTTGGATTAATCAAGCTGGATTAACTCCATATCATCGTAATAGATATAGCCGCCTGCTTCATTTGTAGTCATATTTCTATAAGTTCTTATCTCAAAACGTACTTTAACCACATTTTCAGGCATTGTAATCTCAATTTTTACTTGTTGCCAATCAGGATTGTCAACAGAATATTCCTCTTGCTGTATTTCGGCCTTCAAATCATCAACAGATTGCCCATTAGCATCAACCAGAGCAAACCAATAACGACTGCTGGCTTTGGCGTCATTATCTAAGAACCAATAGGACAAGCGATATTTCTTTCCGCCCAAGACCTCAGCTTCCTGCTGTATTTTGTTTGTCTTATTACCTGATGTTTGTCTCAAAGAATAATCTCCACTATGTTTTATGGTTGCCTCCTTTACAATCTCACCTGTATTATATTTACTATTATCCCATTTGATAGGAAGTTTTTCTCCCCATTCTTCAAATCCAGGGTTAATTAAAAGATTATTACCCGGCGTTGGCTCCGGTTCCGGCTCCGGTTCAACAGTGCCTCCACCTTCTCCTGAAGATAATTTAACACTAAATAAACGTAAACCACAAGTATTATCAGTTGATGTACAATAGAATTCCAATGTAGTTTTATCACTTACTGCAACATTCTCAATAACTAATTTGAACGGAAGATTAGCTTCGTTATTCTCTTTACTTACCACTTACTCGGTACGGCAAGGTCTACACCGTTACAACGAACCTTTAAAGTAGCCAAGTCCTGGCTGGCACCCGGATCATAAACATTTGCCCCAACTTCATATTCCAAAGTCGCAGTAGTAGCTCCTTTCATATCAATGTTCTTTATCTTCAATGAATGCTCTACATTTGTGGAGAACCAAACATTAGTTCTTTTATCAGTACCAATAGTACGCACACTAAGTTTTCCCGTAGCATCCTCAAACATTTCTTTAGGATTATCAAACCCTGTATAATCTTTTACCAATGGCCATTGGTTACCATTTTTTTTCCGGTGTACCAAAAGTTTCAATAAATACCACTCCTTCCGGCTGCTCACCGCCACCTTCACCAAGTCCACATTAATATCGCCACCAGGCTGGTCTGTCCACGATTCAATGCTTGCTCCGCCCATAGTAACGGCAGGTTTACCGTTTTCCGTGGATAAGTAGCAGTGTACGTGTACTTATATCCGGCCTCAAAACCGGCACCGCCATTTACGGAAACAGGCCATTCGAAGTCTTACCGTCCAGCACGAATGTCATCTTGACGCCATCCAGTGTAGTGGTAGGCAGGATAATAGCCTCAGCAGTAGTGCCATCGGCACTGACATTCATCTCGATATTGGCTTTACTCTCTTTAGCTGCCAGCGTACCGTCAGCCAGATTAAAATCGGCTTGTGTATTCATTCCGGAAAGAGAGATTTTCAATCCGCTTATATCGGGAAGAGTCTCATCGCTACCGACAGCAATCACAATCTGACTCAGTTTATGTTTGAAAGCCAGGTCTACAGGCTCTCCGGCAGCAATTGCCTTGGCATTATCAGAATAAAGCAAGTCTACTTTGGCAGGGTCTGCCTGATTATCTACAGACACGGCTAAAGTCTTACCGTTTAAAGATGCGGAATAAGGATAATAAGCAATGAAATTTGCCGTTCCGTCTTCCGGATACCTCAATGTCTGTCCCGGAGCAGCCGTAAGCGTACCGCCGTCCGATGCAACATATTTCTTGTTGGCAAATTCAGCAGTTTGCGTCGTCATAAAGATACCTACTTCATCACCATTGCTCCAAACGTCTTTGGAAGCTTTGGTCTGCAGGCCGTCAATGCGGGAATTGAAAGTAACGCTGTTACTGTCCAACCATTCACTATTGTCATCATTGTTAGTACATCCCGTAAAAACAAGGGCTGACAATGCGCCCATAATCAATAAATTACTGACTCTCATAATGATTTGTTTTTGAGATTGGTTTTGTTTTTATGTTGTCTTAATTGAGTACCTTTGTACAGTAGGATTATTGCCATTTGGATTTATCCAATTGGCTCTTTGTGCTCTCATCAAGTCCCGGGAAGAACTCAAACCCGGTGTTCTTTTCCAAGTCACTGACGGAAATAGCATAATCCATATAATTCCCCTTTGCAACCGAAGCACTATTGTCTATGGCAAATGCTATGGTATGATAAGTCCCACTTATCCTACGAGCCAATGCCTTAAAATAATATTGGGGTATCGCCATTCCTTTCTTATACTGTATATTACTCTTGGGAGGCACAGCACCGGTCACTACGAACAATGTATCCGTAGCTTTACTCCAGTCCCGAACCCTATCTTCAAGTCTAACCCAAATGTCCTGATTCATACTGCTAATCTGCGGAGTAACATTCGTAAAGAAGAAGTATCCTCATTCGTCGGTTTGTCACAAGTACGATCACCGCTCGGAAGCTGATGTCCTCTGTCATAACCGTCTCCGAAGCCGGACTTAAGATTAACCTGCCAAGATTTATCTATCATATCATCATATCTCCACGCATCGGTTCTCTTCTGTTTACCCATACACTTTGCATACAGCGGATATGCCACCCAATAGGCAAACTTAATTTTTGGCTGTAAAACAAACTGAAGTTACGAGAAGTACTTCCGTTTTTATCAGTCCAACCGTTTCTCATATAATGTGTTATATATTTCAAATCGCTTCTTTCCAAATCAGCTTTCGTTATAACCGGTGTCTCAAACCACTTGGCATACTTAGGCGCTTCAGGATCTACCGTTGTATTTCCCCCTGTATTACTGATTCTCAAATTAAGCGTATACCTTGCTCCTGCCTCAATATTTCCCGCTATATTTGTTTCAATCTCCTTATCTTTCCCGTTGACGGATAATGTAATTTTCAGTTTTCCTTCAAAGGATTGCGGTATCAGCACAGCATCCGCCTGCGTACACTCTTTATTGACGCACATGGAAACAGCTTTTTTTTTCATTTCCCAATTCAATGTTATCACTCTCTTTCGAAAGGTCTATGGTAGCCTTGCTTATCAGTGGCTGCACCGTTGCTTTGATGCCCGTTAGCGAACTGCCGTCGGCACTGCTCAGATTCAGCACCAGTTTTGCCAGCAAAGGCGGAATTGAAGATTGCCGGTAGGGGAGGTCGCAGTTCTGCCTGTCAGGTTAACAGCTGTCATCAGGTCTATATCCTGCTGACGGCTCTGGTCTGTCACGTCAAGGACATACAGGAGCTGGTCCGTCACTTGCTCATCATACGGATAATAAGCAATGAAATCCACCGCCGTTCCGTCTTCCGGATAATAAACGGCATTGCCCGCTTTTCCCACGAAATTGCCGTCACCCCGTGCGGTGACATACGCTGCATTGGCTTTAAGGACCTTTTTATTGGCATTGTCGAGCATAAAAAGACCGATCACATCATTCGCTTCCCATGAAGCATTGACCGCTCTCGACATCACCCTGTCATCTATGACAGATGTAAATGTGGCTTCCGCAGCCTGATTACCCTGCGGCAATTCAGCAAATTTACTTTCACAAGCCTGAAGAACGATAAACAAGGATAGAAATCCGATTGCACTTTTAATTGTCATACTGAAAAATATTAAATATCTTACAATTGTTTTTATTGAACTGTTTTCTGTTTTTTTAAAATAAGTGCATAAAATTATAAAATAAAATACACATAAATAAAGACCCGGAACAAAATCTGCATAGCATACAGTAAAAAAGTCCTTTTTTACCAAAAATATGACAATAATATGAAAATATAATGTCAAATATAAACCCTTCCCATTATAGACCCAACGGGAAATAAACAAGAAAATAAAAAGAATAGGATAAAAACAACAACTATTCAGGTTAGAAATATCAAGTAAAAAAACAGAGCATCAATAATAAAAAATCCATTTAACAATAAAGATAGCGTCAAGCGAAATATCTAAAAATGAATAACCTGT
>ENA-OQAS01001036-OQAS01001036.1-human-gut-metagenome-genome-assembly--contig:-NODE-1036-length-13586-cov-1.919831_pt1 | contig 13586 bp, 17 predicted proteins | sample MGYA00242733_ERZ504523 | MGnify/ENA primary metagenome ERZ504523 (study PRJEB26092, sample SAMD00036239) | human gut metagenome | host: Homo sapiens | study: EMG produced TPA metagenomics assembly of... | reverse complement strand
CCTCTGTATTCGGTGCTGCGATCAGGAATAATAAGGTTACAGGTTCGTCATCCAGTGCTTCAAACTCTACACCATTTTTGATGACCATTGCCGCAAGCCCCGGCTTCTTAACTGCATCACATTTACCATGAGGAATGGCAATTCCCTCGCCAATACCTGTTGTGCTCTCTTCTTCTCTTAAATATACCTGTTTACGATAAGCCTCACGATCGCTGATCTTCTCACTCTTTACCATCAGATCAACTGCCATATCCAGAGTTTCTGACTTTGTTTTCGGAGCAGCTGTCAGCGATACGCTTCGTCTGTCAAGCAGATCTGTTATTCTCATCTTTTCTTCCCCCTTTATTATTTTCTGGTTATCTGACCATAAACCGCTTCTATTTCTTCCTTTGTTGCAAGATTTTCAGAAAATGCACTTGCACTTCCTGCCGCAATTCCCATGTGAAATGCATGTTCGTAATCCTTCTTCTCCATCCAGCCTGCAACGAATCCTGCTACCATGGAATCTCCAGCACCCACACCATTGACCAGTCTGCCTTTCGGTGCAGGTTCTTCAAATACCTGTCCGTCCTCTGCTATCAGAACCGCACCTTCGCCAGCCATGGAGATCAGAACATTTCCTGCACCTTTTTCCTGAAGTTTCTTTCCATAAGGAATTACATCTTTTCTTGTTTTTAATTCTACACCGAAGATCTCGCCCAGTTCATGATTGTTTGGCTTTACAAGGAATGGATGATATTTCAGAACATTGACCAGAAGATCCTTTGTTGCATCAACTACGATCATCACACCTTTTCCATCCAGCCTTGCCATGATCTGTTCATACATGTCATCCGGCATAGAAGATGGAATGCTGCCTGCCAGGAAAAGTACATCGCCTTCTCCAAGCTCTTCCAGCTTCTTCATCAGTTCCTCCACTTTGTCCTTACTGATCACCGTCCTGCACCATTGATCTCGGTTCCGTCAATAGATTTCAGTTTCAGATTGATCCTTGAAACCCCTTCACTGATCTGAATGAACTCAGATTTTACTCCCATCTCATGTAATCTACGGATAATTTCTTTCCCTACAAACCCTGCGGTAAATCCAAGTGCAGTGTTCTCAATCCCAAGATTCATAAGGACTGTGGAAACATTAATTCCCTTTCCCCCCGGAAGCATCAGCTCTGAACTTGTTCTGTTTGTCAGCCCCAGTTTAAAATCATCTACCGAAACGATATAGTCCAGAGATGGATTAAAAGTCACTGTGTAAATCATCTCTTCTTGCCCTCCCGTTTTATATTGGTATCCTTTCGGAGTCTTTATTTCACTTGCACCAAAAGATTCCAAAAGTACATATTGTCATGTCTTTTCTGCATGTTCGTGACTGCTTTTTGTTTACGTTCTTAGTATACTGTCATATTCATTCAAAGTCAATCAAACTAATTCATAAAAATAATGACTGATTTTGGTTTACTTTGCACAAAAAGTCATAATCAGTCAAATGCAAGCAGAAAAATCCTCTGATCAGGATTGCTATAAATTCCATAATCAGAGGATTTATTGTTTTCTGTTATTTTATTACTTTTGATTCCTTACATTTTATGCTTTTCTGTTGCAAAGAACGCTTTTGTTTCTTTTACGATCACTCCACTTAATGCGAACAATGCGATCATATTCGGAATCGCCATCAGTCCGTTGAAGATATCTGCGATTGTCCATACAGCACTTACTGTCATGTACGGTCCGATAAATACTGCCAGAATGTAAAGCCAGCGATATGTAAGGATTGTTTTCTTATGTCCGTTTGTCAGATATTCCAGACATCTTTCACTGTAATAATCCCATCCAAGAATTGTAGTAAATGCAAAGAATACCAGGCAGATCATTAATACAAATGCAGAAATCTGTCCAGGGATCGGAAGTCCATGCTGGAATGCATAGGTTGTTACCTGAACACCTTCCAGACCTTCTACCTGCCATGCACCTGTCAGAACGATGGAAAGACCTGTCATTGTACAGATCACGATCGTATCAATAAATGTACCGGTCATGCTTACAAGACCCTGACGTACAGGCTCTTTTGTCTGAGCTGCTGCTGCTGCGATAGGTGCGCTACCAAGACCTGCTTCATTTGAAAAGATACCACGAGCCACACCTTTCTGCATGGATACGATCATTGTTCCTACCACACCGCCTGTCACTGCTGACGGATTAAAGGCTCCCTTCACAACCGTTACGATAGCTGCCGGAATCTCTGTAATGTTTAAAAGAATCAGCGCTACACTGAAGATCAGATAGATCACCGCCATAAACGGTACAATAATCTGGCTGACTGTTGCAATTCGTTTCAGACCACCGATGAGGATTGCTGCAACACAGGCTGCAAGAATCAGGGAAGAAATTACAACTGCCCAGGAATACTCTCCAAGGAACGGAATATTTACGCAGTTTGATTTGTTCGGATCAAAGAAGTTCTGACTGCACTGGAAATACCATTTACCTGGCTGAATGTACCGATTCCGAAAAGACCTACACATACACCAAAGAATGCAAAAATCTTTGCAAGCCATTTCCATTTTGTTCCCATACCTTTCTCAATATAATAGAAAGGACCGCCAAGGCTGTGACCATCTTCTGCTACCACACGGTATTTCACTGCAAGAAGACCTCGGAAAATTTTGTTGCCATTCCGAAGAATGCTGCAAGAATCATCCAGAATAAAGCTCCGGGACCTCCGGCACAGACAGCAGTTGCAACACCGACGATATTACCGGTTCCGATTGTGGCACTCAGTGCTGTACATAAAGCTGCAAAGCTGGAAATCTCACCGTCGCTTCTTCTTCGTTTTTAAACATCCATTTTAATGCAAGGGGGAGTCTTCGTATCTGAAGAAGTCCAAGTCTGGCAGTTAACAGGATGCCACCTGCCATGATCAGGACCATAAGGGCACGCCCCAGACCAGATTGTCTACTGTTGCCAAAAAAGAATTGATCGCTTCCCACATAATAATAAATCTCCTTTTTCTTTTAAAAAGTGTAATATATTGTACAGCTGGGAAACAAAGTAATAACAGACCGTTTCAAAAATCAGAAGTTCAGAAAATACTGTTCATATAGTTCATATGAATCAGCGGGGATGATAAAGCATCCTCTGTCCTTTTGCCTGAGAGATTCAAAACACGGATCAGATAACCAGTTGTGGGAAGTTATCCACATTCCATGTTATTTGCACCTTCGGCCCCCGATCTAACGGGTGTCTCCAGAGAAACGATCCATTTGCAGTTCTTCCCTGCATCCAGGGACCTGAGAGTTTTACTCCTTCGGCGGGTATGGCCTTTTGTGTGGCTTCCTCTTTCCTGCAACTTCACCTCGTTTAATTTGCTGTTACTGTGGTATACTATATCTCTTAAATTTGAACTCGTCAATAGAAAATTAAACTTTTATAAAAAGTATAAAAATTCCAGAGATTTCCACCTTGTAAAATCCCTGGATATTTAAATAATTTTTATACATCAGCCATATCAGCTGCAAACAGCGCTGCGCCAAGTGCACCGCAAAGCTGAGCTTTGTCACTGATTACCAGCTTTGTTCCAAGCTTCTCTTCCAGTGTCTTTACCAGACCCTTATTCTTAGAAACACCACCGGTCATCATATATTTCTCCTCACCGCCCACACGTCTGGTAAGGGCGCAGTCTTTACGGCAACCGCCTTATTCAGCCATGGACAATATCATCTGTTGCCTTATTCTGGGCGATCAGGGATACAACTTCTGATTCTGCAAATACTGTACACATACTGGAAATTGTAATATCTTCTTTGAATTCCAGCCCACATTCGCTCATCTGATCCAGATTCATTTCCATGGTACGTGCCATCATTCCAGAAATCGTCCGGTTCCTGCCGCACATTGTCATTCATAACAAAGTTTGCAACTGCACCGTTCTCATCCAGTCGGATCACCTTGCTGTCCTGTCCGCCAATGTCAATAACAGTACGGACTTCCGGATTCAGGAAATGCGCACCTCTTGCATGGCAGGTGATCTCTGTGATACTCTTATCACCATTTTTAATAGCTGTACGTCCGTATCCGGTAGTAACCAGCGCATCAATATCTTCTCTTTGCAATCCGGCCTCTTTCAATGCCTCTGCAAGGGCACGGTCTGCTCCAATAGCAGCTCCTGCTCCTGTAGGCAGGATAATACTGGTCACAATCTCATGATCTTTATTTAAAATCACCACATCTGTACTGGTGGAACCACTGTCAATCCCTGCGAAATAGCCTTTTCCCATTTTTCTCTCTCCTTTTGTGTCTCCATCTATGGTCTGCTCCAGTGTTTCAGGCTGAATGCTCTCTGCAAAAGCTTCCAGCCTGGTAAGAAGCTGACCGCTGCTCTGAATAGTATAATCTGATTCAATTTTTAAAAGAGGTACATCTGTATGGTTCTTAATCTCAGCATATTCGAAGCTGTAAAAATCACAGAACTTCACTGTATGATAAATAATTCCTGCAACAGACGGATCATTATAAAGCTTCTTACGGCCTGTGGGTCCATCATCCGCATACATGGAATCTGCCCCAGAAGCTCTCCTGCATACCAGTCCATCAGTTCATCAAAAGAAGCACCCTCCGGTGGAAGTATATTTCCCACAGAACGGTTATGCACACAGGTATCATTCTCTACAGGAAGGGGCATAGCCTTGCTGGTCATTTCAAATAATTCCTGCCCCATTCTGGCACCAAGCACTGCAATATGAGGCTTTGTGATTTTCTCCTGTACATGGAAAGCAGCCCGGAATTTTCCAGCATCAAACTCTGTGCCTTTGTACTGTGCATAAGCCTTGGCCAGCCCTTTTAACTGTACAGCCATACGCTCTCTGCTGCAGGCACTGTCACAGTGAAGCACATCCAAAATATAAAGAAAATCCAGCTTACCGCTTTCCAGCAGAATATCATACACACTTCGGATGGTATCACAGCAGCTCACCAGAACAAGTTCCTTAATTTTTCCCTCCATGACTCCTTCCAGAAGTGTTTTCCCAAAACCACAGATATTGGGATGTGAAACCTGATCAGCCAGGTCAAAGCCATCCGGCATATGGTTAAAGTTCTCACATTCCCCGCCAAGAGATTCCAGAAGCTCAATTGGAGTATATTTACAGACATAATAAGTTTTATTCATTCTCAGCACCTCCCAGCATTTCCAGAAAAGCTCCCAGCCTGGTGGAAGTCTGTCCTTCTCCTCCATGGCTTCGATCACACCCGTCACCGTCCAGGATCAAAAGGGGCAGTCCGGCTTCCTCAAATTTCTTCTTTGCAAGCTGTGCAGCTCCAAGGGTATGTTTACAGCCCCAATGTCCAAACCACACAGCACCGTCTGCTCCTGCCTGTTTCGCATGACGGATGCCGGCTTCAATCCTTCTAAGGGCACTTCCGTTCAGTGAATGATATACCATTCTTCTCGCCATCGCTTCAAAGGGGTTCTCAGGATCAAAGTCCGGCTCACAGGTTTCTGCAAGTTCACATCCCACAATCTGGGCTTTCTCGCTGAAGCAAAGCTCCTGGCGCACTGCATCCGACCAAAACGGAATGGTATGCATCCAGTAAATGTGTTTCCCTTTCGCTGCCGGTGCTTTCTTAATATCTTCAAGAAGCATCTGTGTATACTTTTCTTCTTCTGCTGTTCCAAGAAGGATATTGTTGGTCATTCCTGCATATAACGGTGTGACCAGATCAGAGGGCACATATCTGTCCGCACGCAGCTGCTGATATTTCCTATAATTTTCCAGAGTCCGCTTACTGCAGACAAGGCGTTCCTTTAATCTGTCCTCAGAGATTGTTTTTCCTGTATTTTTTTCCAGAAATACTTTAAATCCCTTAACTGATCTGCCACATACTGTACATTCTCTTTCGTCTGATTCCATGGTACATCAATGGCAAATACAGGTACCTGGTAGAAATCTGCCAGGGTACGGAATGTAAGCAGGTTGGCATCGCAGGTCAGGTTGGTATAAACAATACATTTGGGCTTCAGCAGAAGTCCTTTCTGCGCCGCACCCAGAAATGTCTTATGATAACTGCACAATGTCTCTGCAATTCCCTGATTCTCTGCCTGCTGTAAAAATGCTCTCTCCGCTTTGCTTGCAGAAAGATAGCAGGAAAATCCCTCTACATTATAGGGATGTAATCCCACCTCCTGCATCATTTCGCAGGGAGTAAAAATACTTACAATAACAGAATCTTCCGGTTTCTGAAGGGGCCGCAGCATGGTATCCATCATCAGATTTGCAAGATGCCTGTCTGCAGGCATCAGTCTCTTGTCCTGCATATAACGGAACTTCAGATTCTGTGCTTCCCAGCCGGTTTTTAGCAGCCAGCGGGCTGAGTCTGGCTTTGTGTTAGTCAAATTTTCAACATAATGACCAAATGTCTCAATAATCTGCATAATTTTCTTCCTCATTATGGTGATGATAATTTATCAGTTGTTGGCGCACAAATAGCGCTACGGAATATTTTAGTAATATCTTTTTTTCAAGTCAAGCTGAATTTTCTCCAAAGTTCACCTGTTTTTGTACATTTTTCTTGACAAAAAAGTCTTAAATGATACACTTTTGAATGTATTATTTTTCAAAAAAGGCAGAAATAATATAGGAAAGATTTTTACGAAAGGAAGGAATTTTTAAAATGCGTTCATTGGCAGTTTATTTAAAAAACTACAAAAAGAAAGCATCCTGGCGCCATTTTTTAAATTTCTGGAGGTTGTATTTGACCTGATCGTACCTATCGTCATTGCACAGATCATAGATGTAGGTATTGCAAACCACAACAACGGATACATTGTCCAGAGATTTTCTATTCTTATACTAATGGCGGCTCTTGGTCTTGCCAGTACCATCACAGCTCAGTTCTTTGCCGCTAAAGCCAGCGTGGGCTTTGCCACAGAATTAAGACAGGCAGTTTATGACCATGTACAGCGTCTGTCCTTTACAGAGCTGGATACCCTGGGAACAGACACCCTGATCACAAGACTTACCGACGATGTCAATCAGATCCAGAACGGACTGAACATGGGGCTTCGTCTTCTTCTTCGAAGTCCGTTTATCGTACTTGGGTCCATGGTCATGGCATTTACCATTGACTTTAAATGTGCCCTGGTTTTTGCTGTTGCGATCCCCTTTCTGTTTCTGGTTGTCTTTGTCATTATGTTTCTCAGTATTCCTCTGTTCAAAAAGGTACAGGGAAAACTGGATACAGTAACCGGACTGACCAGAGAAAACCTTACAGGTGTCCGCGTTATCCGTGCATTCTGCCGTGAGAAGGAGGCTGTTGCAGAATTTGATACCCGCAATCAGGAGCTGACAAAGTTAAATCTCTTTGTAGAAGCTTTCCGCTTTGTTAAATCCGGTCACTTACGTACTGATCAATATTGCCACTGTCATCCTGATCCAGAAAGCAGGAGTAGAAGTAAATCTGGGCGGTATGCAGCAGGGACAGGTGGTTGCCCTTTATAACTACATGGCTCAGATGATCGTGGAGCTGATCAAGCTTGCCTCCCTGATCATCACTCTGAACAAATCCGCAGCATGTGCAGGACGTGTGGCAGATATCCTGAAAGTGAAATCTACTATGAACTACCCGTCTTCCTCCACATATTCTGCTCAGACATCGAGGACCTTGCAACAGCAACTGCTGATGCATCACTTTCTGAAACTTCCATCGCATTCAATGACGTAACCTTTGAGTACAGCGGTGCTGGTGCCCCCAGCCTTTCCCACATCAGTTTTTCAGTAAAGAAAGGCCAGACAGTAGGTATCATCGGTGGTACAGGAAGCGGAAAAACCACTCTGGTAAATCTGATCTCCAGATTCTATGATGCCAGCAAAGGAACTGTTCTGCTGGATGGTCAGAATATTGAAAATTACACCAGAAGTGATCTCCGCTCCAGAATCGGCGTTGTTCCACAGAAGGCAGCTCTTTTCAAAGGCTCTATCCGAGACAATCTGAAATGGGGCCGGGAAGATGCCTCTGACGAGGATCTATGGCAGGCACTTACCACAGCACAGGGAAAAGAGGTAGTAGAGGGTAAACCGGGACAGCTTGATTTTATGCTGGAACAGAACGGTAAAAACCTTTCCGGCGGCCAGAAACAAAGACTTACCATTGCCCGTGCCCTGGTAAAAAAACCTGAAATCCTGATTCTGGATGACAGTGCCAGTGCCCTGGACTTTGCCACTGATGCAGCACTGCGTAAGTCTCTCAACAGACTTGACTGGAAGGTAACTACATTTCTGGTATCCCAGCGTTCCTCCAGCATTCAGCAGGCAGACTGATCCTTGTTCTTGATAACGGTACTCTGGCAGGTAAGGTACTCATGCTGAACTGCTACGTACCTGTGATACTTACCGGGAAATCTACTTCTCCCAGTTTCCGGAAGAAAGAGCCAGATACTCCTCTGTATCTCTGGTAATATAATGAAGGAGGTGACTGTATGAGCAGATCAACAGTAAAGGATCCTGCTAAAAGTAAAAGCAGCGAAACCTTTTTTAAAGTACTGCGTTTCATCGGAAGATACCGTTTTCTGCTGATCCTCAGTATCATACTGGCAGCAGTTTCCGTTATCCTTCAGCTGTATGTACCAATCCTGTTCGGAAATGCCATTGATCAGGTCATTGCCCAACATCAGGTAAACTTCGAAATGATGTGGTACTATCTGTCACGTATCCTTGTAATGGTCATCCTCTCTTCTGCTGCCACATGGCTTATGAATGTGATCAATAACCGCATGACCTACCAGACAGTTAAGGATATCCGTGCCAAAGCCATCCGACACATTCAGGTACTTCCTCTTTCTTACCTTGACGGACACAGTACCGGTGATATCATCAGCCGTATTATCGCAGATACAGATATTCTGTCTGATGGTATGCTGCTTGGATTTACCCAGCTTTTTTCCGGAATCGTAACCATCATCGGAACACTGATCTTCATGTTCTCCAAAAACTTCTGGATTACATTAATGGTCATTGTCCTGACCCCCGTAAGCTTTCTGGTGGCCAATTTATTTCTTCCCATACCTTCCAGATGTTCCGGAAGCAAAGCGACGCCAGAGGACGTCAGACTGCTCTCATTGAAGAGATGATTGGAAACCAGAAGGTTGTTCAGGCTTTTGGATATGAGGAAAAATCTTCTGAACGCTTTGCAAAGGTTAACGAAGAATTACAGGAATGCAGTCTGAAGGCTGTTTTTTACAGCAGCCTGACAAACCCTTCCACCCGTTTTGTCAATAATGTTATTTATGCCTGTGTTGCACTGGTGGGTGCATTCATTATCCCTGGAGGCAGACTGACAGTCGGAGGACTTTCCGTACTTCTCTCCTATGCCAACCAGTATATGAAGCCATTCAATGACATCAGTTCCGTTGTTACAGAACTTCAGAATGCTCTTGCCTGTGCAGGCAGAATCTTTGATCTGCTGGAGGAGGAACCGGAAGTTGCAGAGGCTTCTGAAATACTGAAAGATGTAAAGGGTGAAGTAGATATTAAGAATGTATGCTTCCATTATGATGAATCAAAAAAACTGATCGAGAACTTCAACCTTCATGTAAAACCAGGTATGCGCATTGCCATCGTAGGACCTACCGGGTGCGGTAAGTCAACCTTTATCAATCTTCTGATGAGATTCTATGATGTAAATGCCGGATTCATTTCCGTTGACGGCAAACCGATCAGAGACATTACCCGCCATTCTCTGAGAAGCAGCTATGGTATGGTGCTTCAGGAAACATGGATCAAAAACGGAACTGTCCGCGACAATATCTCCATTGGAAAACCGGAAGCTACAGATACTGAAATCATCGAAGCAGCCAAGCTTACCCACAGCTGGGAATTTATCCGGAGGCTTCCTAAAGGACTGGACACCATGCTCAACGAAGACAGCTTAAGCCAGGGACAGAAACAGCTGCTGTGTATCACACGAGTTATGCTCTGTCTGCCTCCGATGCTGATCCTGGATGAAGCCACTTCCAGTATTGATACACGAACAGAATTACAAATTCAGGAAGCGTTTGAACGAATGATGGAGGGAAGAACAAGCTTTATCGTAGCTCACAGGCTTTCAACCATCCGAAATGCAGATCTGATTCTTGTTATGAAAGACGGAAGTATCATTGAGCAGGGTACTCATGATGAGCTGATTGCAAAAGGTGGATTTTACCATACTTTATATAACAGCCAGTTTGCAAAAGTTTCTGAATAAAACAAACCAGATAATAAATCAAAAAGGAACAGCTGTCCATCACGGCTGTTCCTCTTTTTGATTTTGTAAAATGTTTTTTATTTTTATCAGATTGCCCGGGTAGCATCTTTCAGCCATTCTTTTCTTCTTCGTTCAAATACGGAGAAATCTTCTCATATACCTGTGCATGGTAATCATTGAGAAGGTTACGTTCCCGGACACTCATCAGTTCCGGCACCACTCCATCCAGATCAAAAGGTACCATAGTCAGAAATTCAAAGCACATAAACTGACCATACTCTGTTTTTTCAGCTTTTTTGCAGACCATCAGATTTTTCATGACGGATTCCAAATCCATCCTCTCTGTAATATCCCGGCTCATCAGAGGTGATCATTCCCTCCTCCAGCACTGCATTTCCACCCGGAACAATTTTCCATCGGAAGCTATTGGGTCCTTCATGGACATTCAGAAGATATCCTACTCCATGACCGGTTCCATGTTTAAAATCCTCTCCCATTTCCCACAGCGGCTGTCTCGCCAGAATATCCAGATTTACACCGGTACAGCCATGAAGAAATCTGGCAGCTCCCAGATTCAGAGTTCCCCGCAAAACTGCTGTGAAGTACTTTTTCTCTTCCTCAGTAGTCGGTCCCATGACAACAGTACGGGTAATATCAGTGGTTCCCTCTTTATAATGTCCTCCTGTATCTGCCAGAAGAAAGCCGGATGGTTCCAGAGGAATATCCGTTTCGGGTGTTGCAAAATAATGTACAATAGCAGCATGCTTTCCATAGGCAATAATCGGATCAAAACTGTTATCTATGAAATCCTCCTGTTCCGAACGGAATTCATACAGCTTTTCTGCTGCACTTAATTCTGTGATCGGAATCCTTCCAACATTCTTCTTTAACCAGTATATGAACTTTGTAACTGCAACTCCGTCTCTGATATGCGCAATGCGTTCATTTTCCACCTCAACAGGATTCTTCGTTGCCTTGGGAAGAAGTGTAAGATTTTCTTCATCCAGAATCCGGGTGTCTGCCGGAATATTGCTAACCAGACGACTGTTGACTTTCTTTTTGCAGAGAAGAACTTTTTTGTCCTTTTTAAATATTTTCACATACTCATAGATACTGTCATAGGGAAAAAGGGTCACACCATCTTTTTCCAGCGCTTCCAGTACGTCTGTCTGAAAGGCTTTCTCATTTGCAAAAAGTCTGATCTCTGTTTTTGTCATTACAAGATAAGAAAGAACCACCGGACAACAGTGGATATCTCCCCCACGTATATTTAACAGCCAGGCAATATCATCCAGAGAAGTCAGTACAAATAAATCTGCACCCTTCTTCTCCATTGCTTTGCGGATTCTTGCGCATTTATCAGCTCTGGATTCTCCTGCCCATTTTATATCCAGCTCTGTAACCGGTTCACAGGAAAGTACCGGACGGTTTTCCCATATATCGCCTGCCAGATCGTGATCAACACTGAGAGACACACCGTTTTCATCCAGCATTTTCTCCAATTCTGCTGCCTCTTTTGCACTGACAGTACGTCCGTCAAATCCCAGACACCTTCCTGTGTCAGATTTTTTTTCAGAAATTCATGAACTGTGGGAACTTCCGGTTCACCCATTTTAAATAAAGTAATTCCTGTTCCCTCCAGCTGATCTGCAGCCTGGATAAAATAACGTCCATCCGTCCATAATCCTGCCATATCCTGCATGATCACCGCAGTGCCTGCAGAACCGGTAAATCCTGTGATATATTTTCTGCATTTGAAATATTCACCTACATATTCCGAACCATGGAAATCATCTGTAGGGATCAGATATGCATCAATTCCTGTCTCTTTCATGCGTGCACGAAGTGCTGCTATTCTCTCTTTTACTGTCATTCGTTTTTACCCCTAAGGCTGCTATCTGCAGTCGTTTTGTCATTTTCGCCAAGTGTTTCGTTCATACTTCCCATACGATATCCCAGAATATCCATGGTCACATAAGTGAATCCATACTCCTTAAATTTCTTTGCAATATCCTCTCGGACATTTTTTCCAGAAGTTTCGGAAATTCCTCCGGCATGATCTCAATTCTTGCAAGTGAACCGTGAATACGGACACGTACCTGATGGAATCCATAGTCAAGTAAAAGCTGCTCTGCTTTCTCAACCATTCCAAGCTTTTCCTCACTGATGGTCTCTCCATAGACAAACCTGGAGGACAGACAGGCAAATGACTGTTTGTCCCAAGTCGGAAGCCCCAGTTCCTTTGAGTATTCTCTGATCTCCGCTTTCGTCAGCTTCGCCTCACGTAGCGGGCTCTTAACTCCAAGTTCTTTTACGGCGATCAGACCTGGTCTGTAATCGCGTTATCATCCATATTTGATCCCTCTGCAATATATTCAATCCCATTCTTTTTTGCAATATCGCCAATCTTCTCAAACAGTTCTTTTTTACATAAATAACATCTGTTCGGAGGATTCTTTGAAAATCCTTCAATCTCCAATTCTTCAGACTGGCAGATCACATGCTGAATCCCCTCTTTCTCGCAGAATGCCTTCGCTTCATTCAGCTCTCTTTTCGGGAAAGAACAGGATTGAGCCGTAATCGCAATCGCCTTATCACCCAGCACATCATGAGCTACTTTTAATAAGAATGTAGAATCCACTCCACTTGAGAAAGCAACTGCTACACTGCCAAGTCCCTTCAGATATTCTTTTAAATGTTCCAGTTTATTTTCCATATCAGTCTGCCTCTTGTCCGTTTTTATTGTACCTGTAGCACTCCTCGTAAATAATGTATATTGATCTGGCTCAACAAAGCGTGAAAGTTGAACTTTCTCAAATGTATTATTTAACAGGGTGCTATAGCTTCATTATAATATAGGCAATGACTGTTCAGCAACTTATTTTTCGCATTGCGAAATGTGTTACTGAAAATAGAACGAACAATATTGATTTATGTTTCTTGTATCTTTTCTAACGCTTCCCCAACTTCTGTTACTTCTTTAAATAGTTTCTAAAGTAACAGCCTCTCTTAACTTCTTTATTTACGGTTTGTCTACTTCTTTTTCTGAAGCAGTTCTCCGTTTGTTTCTTCCCCATTCATACATGACATAATAATTAACCACTACCCCATATTATAAATAACACCCAGAGATACTTATTTCAGACTGATAATCAGATTTTTATTGAATTTATTAATCTATATGTTATGACAACATATCTTTCAGACATGTACTCCGGTAGTCACTCGGTGATATTTTATATCTTTCTTTAAATACTCGGTTAAATGTTCTCTGACTTTCAAATCCACTATCCAGACAAATGTTTGTAATAGAATCACTCGTATTTTCCAAACGATGGCATGCATAGTTCAGCC
>ENA-OQAS01001035-OQAS01001035.1-human-gut-metagenome-genome-assembly--contig:-NODE-1035-length-13587-cov-2.152526_pt1 | contig 13587 bp, 17 predicted proteins | sample MGYA00242733_ERZ504523 | MGnify/ENA primary metagenome ERZ504523 (study PRJEB26092, sample SAMD00036239) | human gut metagenome | host: Homo sapiens | study: EMG produced TPA metagenomics assembly of... | reverse complement strand
AGCAGGTTCTGGTTCGATCTGTATGATGTTCTCGGGCATGGTTCCGTCTCCTGGCTTCCAATCGCGGTTTTTGTTTTGGCGAATTGAAAATCGTACACAGGACGCGGGCCATGCCTCTTACGTCAGGGCCGGAATCCGAAAGTGCGCAAGAATTCGGGCGTTATCAACTGTCAAAGTGACTGTTATATAAGTATTGTTAGAGAAAAATTGTCTGAATTCCTCTTGGTCGGCGGCAATCAAGATAAGACGCCAATCTTTATTGATCAACGCTGCCACTTGCGATTCGCTGGTTACGTTCTCAACTTGTGCCTTCAGCTGAGCAAGAACGCGATTGGGAGAGCTGGAAGAGATCATTTTTTGGAGGAATGCGTTCGGAGATATGTATGGCATGGTGGCCAGGGAGATGACGGATTGAATTAGTGGGGCGGAAAGCTTTGTCCATATGGGAGTATCTTTGCTGAAGCATGAGAATGAATAGCTGGGGAGCGCGAATACAGAACCGATTAAAGCCCGATAGTGTTGCGTCGATGAGTGTGCTCGGTGTGCAGAGCGACGAAATGTTCGCTGAGGTATTAGATTCCCTGCCGAAAACATTGATAACCCGCTGACGATTTAAACCGAAAAGCGCCGCCTATTCCGCCCCAAGTGGTATATGATTAGCTGCGGTAAGCGGATGGAACTGCCATCCTTGCCACTTGCCTACCATATAAAGAACGAGAATGGTCGCGGCAGTGTTCACTATCCAGCTTGAGGCATAGGCATTACAAAGAAACCCAAAGAAATTGTCTAATATCGTGCGTTGAATCTCTTTACCGGTTGTATATGTAATATAAAAAGTTGTTGCAAAAAGAAACAATGTAACAATGAAAATAATGGCGATAAAGATATTTGATGTTTCATCGTTATTCTTTATTTTGGTATTGCTGTCAGTGACGACTGAGTGTTCTTCTGTGGATTGTTGTTGCGGTACCACTCTTTTCTTGCCTGCGGGAATGATTGAACGAATTTTTTCTGAAAAGAGTTTCAGCATATTTTGCCCCCAGAGATGCAATCGGTGACGGAATGTGTTATCTGTTTCGTCTATTGGTAATTTTTGTATGAGTTTTTGTATGAGGAGAATGAGGCAAAGGGAAAAAAATAACGGTAGTGCCCGAAGGTTTGCGCACTTAGGGTCGTGCCCGTCCATGGGACGATGATCAGTTCGCTTCCTGCAGGTTGTCATCGAGCCGGGACATGTCGAGGTAGCGGCGCGTGCTCCATTCGTTCGCGGTGACGTACCTGATTCTGGCGCAGATGAGCATCAACGCGCTGTTGCCGTCCGGGAAACTGCCGACGACGCGCGTGCGACGCCGGATCTCCCGGTTCAGCCGTTCGATCATGTTGTTCGTGCGGATCCTCCTGCGGTGCTCCGTCGGGAATTCCGGCAAAAGGTAGGCGGTCGTCTCCCCGATGCCTCGCGCAGGCAGCCGGCCGCCGCCTTGAGCTCCTGGACTCCATCTCCGCGGCGACCGTCCCGGCCTTGGCGAGGCGGATTCGCGGGACTCCATGGCGAATATCGCCTTCAGGGCCGCGGACGCCCAATCCCGGTGGTTGGGCGGCACCTTCGAGAGCACGTTGCGCATGAAGTGCACCATGCACCGCTGGTACTTCGCCCGGGGAAGCATCGAGTTCACCGTGGAGACGAGTCCCGCGCACCGGTCGCCGACCACGAGGCGCACGCCCTTCAAACCGCGTTCGATCATGCTTCGTATGAACTGCTCCCAGCTGGCAGCGTCCTCCCTCATGCCCTCCGTCACGCCGATGACCTCGCGGTGGCCCTCCGCGTTGACGCCGATGGCGACGAGGACGCTGACGTTCTCCACGCTTCCGCCCCAGGAGCGCTTGTGCCACACGCCGTCCATGAACACGTACGGGTATTCGGATTCCAATGGCCGGGTGCGCCATCGGTCGATGTCGTCATACACGCGCTTGAGCTTGTCGGAAAGGGTCTGGGATGGCATCCTGTCACCCCACAGCAGTTTGCTGATGTCGTCGACTGACGGGTGCTCACTCCCGCCAGGCACATCTCCATCAACGCCTCCTCGACGCTGGACTCCCGCCTGCGGTAGCGTTCGATGACCGCGGATTCGAAGACCGCGCCTTGAGTTTCGGCACCTGAGCTCGAGCCTGCCCGCCTTTGCCGTGAGCGTGCGTTCGTAGTGGCCGGCCCTGTACGCCTTGCGCCCCTCCTTGCGTTCGTATCTGACGGCCCCGGTGATCTCGTCGGCCTCGGCGTCGAGCATGGCGTTGAGGATCTGGGTCATCTTCTCGGTGACCAGCCGGTCGAGTTTGGTCTCGAACAGGTTCTGGTCGATCTGTATGATGTTGCTGTCGGGCATGGCTGCGCGTCCTGCTTTCCAATTGCGATTCTTTGTTTGGCGACTGAAAATCGTACACAGGACGCGGGCCATGCCGCTTCAACATCTCAACGAAGAACAAAACCGAAAGTGCGCAGGAATTCGGACGTTATCGATGTCGTTGAGCTTTTTGAAGTGTCTGATTCGCCAGACAAAACGTCTGAAGATAAAGAGTCTGAAGATAAAGAGTCTGATTCGTTGGATAAGAAATGCACTATTACGCTTGAACATGAAGGGAGAACGAAGACTATAGAACTCGGCAAAGTTGGTGCGCCAGTTTTCCGAGAAGTTCTTACTGAGAAAGGCGATTTACCTCTCGGAGATGATGCCTTTCAGCAGAGAGCAGCAGAATTGGTAGCGAGTCGTTATAAGTGTCTTGGCTTGGAATGGTCTACTGCATATGAACAAAGTGAATGGTCAGAAGATTCTCTTAAATTTAGATGGAATACTTCGCAAATATTGTGAGGGGAAATGGGAGTTTTTAGACAATGTTTGAATATGCTTGTCCCAAAAGGAAGGAAACAACGTCACCCTGATTTGCTGGCAATTGTTATTGTCTTATTGATTCCAATAGGTTGTTCGGTGCTTTCTTTCGTACGTAAGATGCAAGTGGGCAATGCTGACATTATTGTGTCAGGAGTTGGAGTTCTTGGTGGGTTGCTTTTTGCTCATGCAATATTTGTTTTCCAATTGCGAATGGCATATTCTGATGCAAAACATAGACGAGCGTCAGAAGCATCTAGTCCTCTAATGGAGAAAACGGCAGTTATAGAGATGATTGACCAGATGTTTTATTCAGTTGTCTATGCATCCGCCTTGTCTTTGATCATAACATTAGTAATTGGACTAGCCTCATCACTTAGGTTGTGTGATAAAAAGGGTATCTTCCCCGTGTGGTTTTCAGCTTTAGTGATATTTCTCATTGCTCATTTAGCTGGTTGGGTTTGGTATGTAATATCAATTACAGCATCAGCTTATCGGGATTTAATTAAAGAACTTTAGCCTCGATAAAGGACTGCGAATTTTTTCCGTGGGAACTAAGCGAAAGTTTTTTCGTATGTTCGGTCCCAAGGAACGTGATATATTGCTCTACTAACCAGTGTATCGGGAACGTGCGGTGAGACACGAGCATTATTCGAGTCTTGCACATAATGCTCAGGAATTATTTTCGTTATATGTCATTTGACGTATAGTCCTCTGCTGAAATCCGAAGGATGAATTTCACCATCGAAATTCATTGTTTCAGCCAGATGATTCACCAGATCCGCCAAAATCGTATCCCTTGTAGCAACGTCGTGCGTCTCCAGAAGTTTTCTATAAAGTTCTTTGGCTTGTGGATCATCGTAAAAAGTGAGCGGAATTTGGTTAAGTTCAACGCAGAGCGCTCGTTGATCCATCCTGTTGCGCATGATATTTTTAACGAGTTCTCTTTTGTCTTGCCTTCGTTCGTTATTGAGAACGTCTTTTTGCTCAATGCGGTGCTGAACAAACCAGAATGATGTAGTGATGATTGCTCCGACAATGGCTCCAATAAGTGATGCTATGGTTTCCGTCATTTTGAATCATTCTCCTTGTTCGGGAATATGCGCATTGACTACATGCAGATATATCAAATAATTTCAGCGTATGGAGTCAAAAGCAGTCTAGTCTCGTGTTTGGGCAGTCGAAAGCAACATATGCAGAAATTCAGTTGTTCTTTGCTGGCATAAACGAGATGGTGACGTTTCCGGGACTCTCGGTTTCTGTTTCCGATAGGGGAGGCCTTGGACTCAAAATGTATGAAAAGCGGCGCTTGGATGTGTTTTTTGCCATAATCGCATGGTCCCGACCGTTTCGGTATGTTCTATGTCCCGTAAATGTCGCACGATTCCATTTTCCGGCCGTTTTTTGGAATCGTGCTACATCGCACACCCCCGTAGTCGCGCGAAAGTGTCGGGAAAGCCGGTTCGGGGGTATGAAATAGGTGGGAAAACCGCATTTCGGCAGGAAAAATGTTGCACGATTCGAAATTTGCCCCGAAAATCGGAATCGTGCGACAAAATTCGTCGGTTCCTTCCGTGGTCCCGCTGCTCGCAATTGCCTGAGCTGATTGGTAGGTTCGTCCCAGCAACGTTCGCTGTGAAACGGTCAGGTGAGTCAATCGATTCCGGCTATTCCTGTGAATCCGAACTGGTCTTGCATTGTTTCGCGGAGCGCAGTCAGATCCAAATCAGGGTATTCATTTGTCAGGTTTCTGAGAATCCGATGTAACCACCACCTAAGCAACGTTGAATCGCATTCGCCGGTTTGGTGCTTAACCTGCCACTGATAAAACAGTAATAATTGCTGCTGTTCCTTTTCGTCATATCCTTCGGGGACTGGGTAATGGTCTTGGGAAAAGTCGATGTCGGTGTTATCTGTCGTGGAGAGTATTTCTAGAGCTTCGGAGATATGCCCTCTTAGGCTTGGAATAAGGCAGATGAGAGCTTTTTGTTCTTCAGAATCAAGATCGCGAGGAATTCCTTGGAAACGATTGGTGATGTACGTCTTAAGCCAATTTTTCCATGCGATATCTATTTGTTCATCATTCTGCTGACGGCACCAATAGGGAGAAACTTTGCAATCTCAGACAGTGTAGAGAATCCACTGTTATAAGTACTTTTTCAGTACTGCATCATATGCGTTGCTTGTATTGGGTGGCATGTTCATGAAATTGAAGAGAACATCCCAGTAGTTATTTCGGAGTCCTTGATCCTTGTATTCGCAAAGATTTCTAGCCTCTGCGATTTGATCTTCGAGAAGACCGGACACATCTTTTTCGGAAAAACTACTGGTAATACGCGGAAAAGCGAGGAAAGCCGCCCATGTTTGATGTTGGGTGCTTTCATCATGGAATAGAGGCATTATGCACTCTCTGGCAAATTTTTTATCAAGGATAAAGAACGTGGCTAGTTTTTGGGCGCACGCTATCTGTATTGGCCAGATGAGGTTATTGGGCTGGTTTAAGAGATTCTGTATTCTATCTTTTTTCGTTGCTGGGAATTCCATTCCAATCGGTTGGCGAGGTATTTGTGTATCGGTATAACACTGTTTTAATCTGATACGTGATGATGAGAGCTGGCCATAGGTTACAGGCTACATAGTCAAATTGGTTAATGTTTGGCTTCTCTGTATGAAAAGCCTGGCCATATTTTGGAATCAAAGAATCTATAAGATGCTGGGCTGTCTGGAAAAATGATTCTGCGTTTTCTGATTCAATTCGACTGATTTGCTCTGTGACAAAGAAAATCGGTGAATAAAGATTAGCCTCGTTCCAATCGAAAGCGCATACGCGTTGTGTGATGTTGCAAACATCCTTCTTGAAGTCTGCGCTTCGAATCTCGTTGGTAATAAACAGAACAATCTGCGCTCTTTCATATTCAGTGGTGTTTGGAGCGGCTAGGATGGCGTCCCAAAGGCCGCGGGTATCCTGCGGATGCTCTGAACAATATTCGCCGATGAGTCTGCATCCAGCTTCAAAAGAGAATGAGTCAAAGGCATCGGCGTCCTTAGGCAAAGACAAAATTTTGGAAATCGCTTTACTGGGAGATTGTTTGACTAATGAGGCGAATTCCTCTAGAGAGATTCGTCCTTTTACTGAATGATAAATTTTGAGCGGAACGTCTGAGTCCGGGTCTGGAACAAAGCCAAAATCTTTTTCATAGAGTGATTGCAGCTGCTGTATTTCATGCCAATTCGGGTCGCTGCAGACAGCCAGCAGACCCGATTAAATAACTCATACAAGCGTATGAGCCGTTGTCTTTCGTCTTTGTCTGTGGTTTTGGCTCTATTCGGAATATCTTCAGGGCTATACGGAGGCTGCAGTTTTTCTAGAAGTGACGCTTTCTGTGCTGCTGAAACATGTTCTATAACAGCCTTGAAGAGCTGCCGAACCTCATGTTCGCAAAATCTGCCAAAAAGAAGATTCTGCTTCAGCAACCACTCAAGCTTTTCATCAGGAGCTGCTTCGCTGATTTCCTGTTCATGGATGGCAAGACGCCGCAAAACGATTTGATCACTGTGGATCCAGCGATTGGCGAGTTCGTTTTTCTCATTGTGCTGCTCTCCAAATACGCGAAGTGTATCGATAATGAGATGTAGATCGCCTCGTGTATTTCCACAAGCTTCAATTTCAGGTATCCAAATGCGAATGAACGCGTTCCAATGTTCGTGATTCGAATCCGAATAATATTCTGAAAGCAAATTCATTGCCTGATTTATTGAATTTTCGATGATCCTTTCGAAGGACGGCGAGTGCTCGCATCTTGAGGCGAGGTCATCATGATTCCTTGTCCAAAGCTTGACGGAATGTTCCAACTAACGTTGACATCGGGCTTCTCGCCGGAAGAAAAAGGAACCGGATCTGGCTCATAGAATTTTGAGCTTCGATCAAACTCCAAAAATGGGCGCAATGCGGCTTCCCAAACAATATTGGAAGCGCGGAATTGGTCTTCGAAGCCGCACAATAAAGAATCATGCGGCATATACGGCATTGTTTTATCTTTTATGGATGTTGAGAGGAATGCTTGCAGCGCTTTCTTCGGCGTTCCATCGTTGCTAGGTTGAATTGCGGATGTTGAAAATGACTGGAAAGCATAATCGGACAGTCTCTGCTGGCATAGCTTGATGTACTGCAGGGTTATACTCTCGCTATTGAAGTTTATGTTGCAGATTCGTGTAATCCAGTTGAGGAGTTGCCGCTGTTGGGGTGTTTGAGGCTCTGTGCCATCGAACAGCGTTGAATATCGTTTTTGCTCGTAGAGCCAATTAATCCATATTGGTTCTTTTGCGGTTTGAATAAAAGTGTCTAAGCCCGACGGTGTGGAGAGTTCGCTAAGGAGACTATCTGTGTCATGCTGTGTTTGCGGAATACCCGCTTCAACAAGTTCTTTTGTTTTTCGAATGTAATCCGGAACTGACTGCGTTTTCGTGTTCGGCCCAAGCGTTAAGAGCATCGATTAGTGCTTGGTGACTCCCGTTCTGAACGGGATACTCAATGGTCTGGAACTGTAGATGTTCGAAATTGGCCAAGGTGGTTTCATAATGGTCTTTCGGCTCTTCGTTGTCATGACCGAGGAAAATGAAATGTTTAGGTCCATTGGAATGCAGACCGAGAGACAGATATCTGATGACAGGATCGTTGACACTGTAGCCAATGAATAAAACGGTGTAGTTGGCGAACACTTCAGTGAGGAAACGCGTTGCCCAACCGTCAGTGAAGTAGGCTTTTCCAAAGTCTTTATCATCAAGCACCATATTTTTGCTGGGTCTAAGTATGGAACCATGAAGATGAACTAATCCTTTGAAATCACGTCCGAGAGGGAGAGCCGGTGCGAAGTATTGTTCGCCATAATCAAGGCCTTGTTCATCCGCCGCTTCTGCAAGAAGATTGTCGTAGTTCGTAGTGATGATTCGTGGTGTTTTGCAGGCTGTGGCTAACGCCATGACAGCCGCATGTTCGCTGTTGGCGGCGGGCTGTTTCTCTTGAAAAATCTTTTTTGTTATTTCATGGGTGTTGAAATGATCGTCGGAAAGCCGGCCTATGAAATAGTCCAGTCGGTCAGCGTCCTTTTTGGCAGGGGACAAGTGGCCGCTCTGCCCAGCTAGTTCGGCAGCGAGTCCGAAAAAACCTGGAAGTCCGGAAGGAACAGATACTCCAGCGCCTACAAAAAGGACCAAACGGTCCCTCTTGAGTTGTCTTTCCAATTCGTCGGGGATATTCACAGATTCGGTAATGTACATACGATTCGATTTCTAAATGCTTTTTTATATTTAAAGGGCGTTCGGATTCTTACGTATATTGTGGTTTGGGTTTCCGGAAGAGAGCGTAGCTATTTTTCCCGGAACGATTTTCATTTGCTAAGACAAAAGAGCGATTGGAAATTGGAAGATGCAGCTTGATTGAACTGCTCTTTTATGGCGTTGACTCCCAAAAAGGCTTTGCTGTGCGAGGCGTTGTCGAGAGGGCGCCGAACTGCCAGATGCGGTGTCCAGCAGTTCGGGCGCGGATTAATAGCGAGTTCAACAAATGTTGTCACATTTTTAATGACTCCTGAGAGATAATTTACATGTCGTAAGTCATGGTCCTGGCATGTGGCTATGCCTCTCTACTGGTTGTCGTGTATTTCTATGTGTTAGTTTTGGAATCGTTGTCTTGATCAGTGAGACGAATAGTCAATGCTGAGGATGAAAACGACATGGTGCTTGTCTCCCTGTGGCGATGTTTGATATTCGTCGCAATACTGGTAGTTGATCCGAGCCATGCTTGAAAGTTCATAATGGATGGTTTTAGAGAAGCCTTTCCCTTTTGGGGTTCCAGCCTTGCCTCTCAGGAAGCAGCTATTAGCTATAGGTCTTTGCCGCCTGGCGAATATGCGACATGATCCCAGAATTGTTGGGCTTGCTGCAAGCCAACCCGTTCGACAATCTGATTCCAAGCTGCTTCGTACTTTCTATGAACCAATATGCGGTATTTAGGTGCATTGATAGGTTTCCCTCCTGGCCTCTTTGCTGGCACTTCGGATCATATGCTCCCATTGTCCGCTCCTGATGCTGGTGCCTGGGCTTCGGTGAAGTCCGCTTTTTCGAGCTCTGAAGATAGCAGGATGCGTTTCCGTAACGGGTCTTCAAGCTGTCCGGCTGTTGCGCGCCACTCTCGTATTAAACAGTCGAGACCGGTGAAGTCATCTTCAGAGGCATCGATAATGAGTTCATTGGCTAAATCTTCGCAGAAAGTGCTCAGATCATCGTTGTCGAGGACGCGCAACCATGCTAAATCGCCCCATTCTACTGTGTTGGACGATTCTCTGAATTGATAATGCTGCGTAGTCTTTCTAGACGCATAGACCATTGCTGATATTTTCAAGATTCGACAGTCTGCTTTTTTTCAGCATGACCAAATCCTGGTCTTTATCTCGAATGACGGCGCAGTCGGTTCGAGCCGCTTCTATCACTGCTGTTCTTTTTCTTGCTAAATCGGAAACTTGAAAAGTCCCCATCATCATACTCCTGCGTTTTTGAAACCTTTATACATAAAAAAGTATACATGATATTATATAAAAATATCGCTGTTGATGAAGAAGGAAAGAGAATACGTGTATGGACGCTGTTTGTGAAGTTCGGATTCCGGAAGGTCTGCGGAAGGTCTTCTATGTGCTTTATTCCGCAGTCATGCGGCCCATTCCGGACACTGACGAAAAAGCGCATGAACGTATTTCCCTTATCAAAAAATGATTACCGCATTAGAAAAGCACGGCCTTACAGAGAGCGTTCTTAGATATGGATTTGCCGATGACATTGCCGTTTTTCTTATTTCAGGGGTAATTTTGAATAAAATTGGTCTTCCTGATTCCATGGTGTCTCGTTGGCGCAACATCCTCGGAATAGAGGAGGATGGGAAAGATTGTTCCTGGTTCTTAAATGATATCCATAGATTTAAGATCTGGGCTTCTACTGCTTCTATGAATGATTTAATAGGTTTTATCCCTCCTTCAAAGGATGAGTGGGATAATCTTAATCTTGCTCCCATGGAGGATTTATCTGTCGTGGAATCCTATGTTTGGTTAAGAGACAGATATTTGTTTGGCGACAATATGAAAGCGTGGGAAGATTCATCTTTACGTAAAGAGTACAAGTTTATCCATTGCGGTTATACAGATGCCTTTCCTGAACGTGCCGTTGAAAAATTGGGTCTAGATGAGGTGAAACTCAATTCAGAAATTGCGAAGCGTGCCGTTCTGCGATCGGATAGGAGTAACTCTCGTCTTTACATGCAAGTGTACGAGTCTGCTAAACGGCATTTGGCTCGTCAGGAGTACGGTGCTGCTGCCACATTGTTTCAATTCTTTTTAAAGCAATACCCTGGCGATACGTGTGCTCAAAATTCACGAGGGTTCTGTCTCATTCCCGATTCCCCTAGTGAAGCTGGAGATATCATTCAGGATGCATTGAAACGTGGCCTTACAAATCGATGTCTCGGTTACTACAATCTTTGTTGTTGTCTTATTCTGCAACATGATTATGATTCTGCTCTTCGAACTGCGGAGAAATATTGGTTGGAGTTTAGGAATAATGATGATATATGTGAAGCTTTAATCTGGGAAATTCAGGATGGAGAATGCACTCTGTGTGATAGTAAAAATGTGCAGTTGTCGCTTGTTGATTTATGTGTATCGATAAGCGAAAAAATAGACGATAAGGCTCGTTTGCACTCTTGGATTAGCCGCAAGAATGTGTTTATTGAAAATGAGAAGTGTGATATTGATACTGAATCTAAATGTTGAGCATGAACTTATTCTATGAGGTACGAATATGATACTTTGCCTATGGATGAGAGGTTGTGGATATTTTTTGGAAGTTGAATGGAAAGATTTTCATACTCCAGAAATTCTTTGATGGTAAAGAGAATGTTTGGGAGGAAGATGAAGAGGATTCTTGGTCTATTGATAGCTTCAATCTTCCTGATTGGCTGAGACGTTTTCTTTGAGCATAACATCTGGTGTTTTGCAACGACGGTTTTTAGGAAAGGAAGATCGAGTATGCTTACCAAGACGCAAATGAAACATGAGATTGTGGGGCAATCTGCTCTCAGTCTGCTTGCTTCGGGAATTCGATTCATGGAGATTCCGCAGCTTTATCCGACGTTTGACAATGTGTTCGAACATGCGTTTAAGGAATGTGGGCTGGATAGGGTCTATCCGCATGTCCTTGGGCTGAACTATTCGGATCCGCAAGATTTGGTTGATGATTCAATCGTCCATACGGGCTATGAGATCACGCCTGCAAGGTGGCGCAGGGGGATTCATGAGGGAAGACGTTGTTATGAGCTTTATTTCACTGATGCCGCTGATCAGGATCGGCTTGAGAAGGGCTATGATCCCCGGAGCATAGTCAGGGAGATTATTTCTCAGGATCATGGGTCTGAGGACGTCTCGCCTTTTGCAGCGTGGCCATGGGCTGATTTCGGCAAGGTGATGGGCGATGAGTTAATTGCTCAGAATGTTGCGCGGTATCCTGCCAAGGGTGCGGAACTCGGGCAAAGTCAGAGCTGAGGGTGGTGCGGCTTGCGCGGGGCTCTGACAGTGCTTTGCTTTCCAAGAGTTTGTGCTAGTAATGGGGAGGGGGTCGTGCGTACCGTGCAGCGCGCTCAGGGCCTGCCCATCGCAATCGTGGGGGAGATCTCTTTCGAGAACGGTTGGATCACGCGCGGCCAGCTCATGGAGTCCGCTGAGCGTTATGGCAAGGGCCCCTACCGGCATTTGAAGGGCATCGTCGACGATGAGATCATGCTCGTCCCCAACCAGAAGAACTGACAAAGGTCTGGTTCCGGGTGTTCCGGCTTTCCATCTTTCAATGTCTCTGCAACAGTTCGCATACCAGAAATCCGTTAGTGTGAGATGTGCTGCGCTTTCTCTAGAACGGAAATCCTGTTGAGACACGCTGAATTGACATTGCTGATATTCATGAGTAAATTTATCAGATGCGATAAAGCTAGGCGTTGTCTAGTTCGCGAAAACCGTTCCCTAGATAGGGAAGGTTTTCGTGCATTAGGGAGGCGTTATGTATAGACCATTTATGGCATAGAAAGCCAAGTGCAACAGCTTAACAGACGTGGTCTGCAGACTGACATGCGCACTCCGTGATTTTGGAACGTGAAGGCTATTATTCGATTGTTAACGGGTACAAGGATCCTTTTCTCGATAAAGAAGCCGGAAAAAGAACACATGAAGACCGATATCTTACTGGCACGTCGTTCAATGACTTGTATGCTCTTTTCGTTTTTGATAGGAACTTGCGATTCTTGTTGTTCCGTATGACTACGTTGTCAGAAGCTATTCTGAAGACAATATGCTCATACGAATTCACCAAAGAGAATGCAGAAGAGAAAAATCCTTATCTGAATATCGCAAATTATGCGGAAACAGGCAAAGCACACGACAAAGCTGTATTACTTATTCCAAAGTTAGAGAAAATCATCTCTTTAAACAGAAATCCTAGATTCCCTGATAGGAAAGAATATCTTCGGCATTGTCTCGAGGAATATGAGGGGGAAGTGCCGCTTTGGGTATTGTGCAATGATCTCACTATTGGTCAGATCTATTGGTTTTTCCAAGCGCAGGGTAGCGTTGTCCGTGGAAATATTGCGCGTAGCTTTACTGCTTTATATAAGGATTCTCACCGTCATGGGGAAGAGATTACTTCTATACAGCTTGACAAGATATACCGGAGAATAAAGGATTTTCGAAATATATGTGCTCATGATGAGCGATTGTATTGTGCACATCCTCATGATAGGAACATCACTGTATTCCAGCTTGTTAAGGATTTGAGGCTGGTCACGGACAAGAAACGGTATCTGGAATTCCTACAGCAGCTTGAATCTTTACTCGTAAATCTAGAAAAGGATATCCCTGATTATATTGGTTATGTATGCTGCGAGATGGGCTTGCAAAATGTAGATGTATTGCAGACTTGGATACAGACAAGCCGAAAGCTGTAAACATTGGAGAACTTTCCGGGAGCTTCGTAGTTCCGAGAATCTCTGGCCATTACTATGCCTTTCGTGAAACCTTATAGCGAAGATTGTTAATCCCCCTATATCTCATGGTATCCGGATGTTACGTATGTTCTGCTTTATGACAAAGCATACGTTGCTAGGCCTTGGGTGCGTTTTCTTGCTATGGACGCATGCTTCCGGCCGCTTCGGCACGTTCTGTGTCCCTAAATGTTGCACGATTCGAAATTTGCCACGAAAATCGGAATCGTGCAACAAAATTCGTCGGTTCCTTCCGTGGTTTCTTATCTCTTGGCAGGTTCTCGCGGCATCTGCCTTTCAGTATCCTACAGTCTGCATGATTAAGGAATCCGTGCGTCTAACCTTATATCGGCCGTGCGGATTTCTCTTGGCGGAATCGTGATTGCCGGTATTATCGGCGCCCCCTCATGAAACATCATCATTGAGCATCATCACGCTGCTCTACTTGATGCTTTTTGTCGAATAAATCTGCATGCCGTCGCCAGTTATGCTGAACATTATTGGCGTTCAGAATAGACACCGTTCTCATCGCGAAACGTCGGCTTGACTGAACGTACACTATTGCAGATATTCTCCAACCTTGTCCACAAAGTGGCTGACATTAGCTGAATAGTTTGGATAGGCAATGCTTAACTGTTC
>ENA-OQAS01001034-OQAS01001034.1-human-gut-metagenome-genome-assembly--contig:-NODE-1034-length-13603-cov-2.230632_pt1 | contig 13603 bp, 14 predicted proteins | sample MGYA00242733_ERZ504523 | MGnify/ENA primary metagenome ERZ504523 (study PRJEB26092, sample SAMD00036239) | human gut metagenome | host: Homo sapiens | study: EMG produced TPA metagenomics assembly of... | reverse complement strand
AAACAGGAGAACCACTCACGGTACTCAGGCAACGTTCCTGAGACAGACGAATCCTTGCAAGAAGCAGCAACCAATGAACAGGTCACCCTAGAAATTCAGGCAGAAGAAACGCCTCTTCAGGAAACTGCAGTTGAATCCCAGCTGACACTTCAGCGCAAGCTTCTGTGGCTCAGGCAGCTGAACCTGTCGCTGAAGTTAATGCCGAAACGACTGGCACCACTGCGCAAACCAGTTCCGCTTCTGCTACAGGTGGCATTGAGGAGATCGAGCCTGGCGTTGCAGGACCTTCTGCTATGGCTTCGGCTTCCACCCCAGCAGATACCTCTGTTTCTTCAGGCGTACCTTCTACCTCCACCGAAGCTGACCCTGCTCAAACACAGATGCCATCCACTCAAACAGCTACCCCCGAAGTTGAAGTTCTTTCCGGGGAGCAGAAAGCAACTGACGCAGGAGCAATTCAACTGGTACCTAAAAAGCCAAGCTTATGGACTCGTATTAAGTTCCTATTCACAGGAAAGTTGTCCTAGTAAGCGTTTAGGCCGCCTACTCGATGCAACAGTTTTTAGGAGGCCTGCTCGATACAATGCTTTTCGAGCTGCTTGCTTAAGGTAGCCCTTTGTTGAGCTACTCCATTGAGCTACTTTGATTAATACAACGTTTTCGAGCTGCTTTGCTTGATGCAAAGTAGCTCGTTTTTTACATGTTGGTGCAGAAATTTACGGTTGTGCGCGATTTTTTTCTATCTCTAGCTCGATTGTTTCTTCCTAAAAGGTTGTTGCTGCAAAAACGTTTGGTTATAGCCCAACGTTTTACCTTCGAGCCCTATAATCAAGAAAGCTATTCTTTTCAATACCCGCAACTCAGTGAGGTTATACATGATTTGCCCAATCGTTACTTCTCCTGTTCTCCTACAGATTCCCAGCACAAACGCCACGCAAGCAGACCGTAGCGTTGGCGAAAACCTTAAAGAAACCCTTCAGGCGCATGCGCATGAATGTGTTGGTATGGCGGCAAACATGATTGGAGTACATAAGCGCATCATTGTCGTAGCGGGTCAAAACGCCACCAAGAAAACGAATGAAAAGATTCTATCCAAGCAAAAAGGACATACTCTTCCCGAGCCAATTCTTATGTACAATCCGGAAATAACCAAATTCAGTAAACCCTACGAAACAAAAGAGGGGTGTCTTTCTCTTTCAGGTGTTCGTAGCACCACGCGCTACGAACAAATCACTGTGCGCTACCTCGATGAACAATTCAACGAACGTACCGAACAATTCAGTGGTTTTACTGCACAAATCATTCAACATGAAATCGACCATTGTAATGGCATTTTGATCTAGGAGATTACCATGTCTCAACCCTGCGCTACTCACTCCCAAGCCTCTCATGTAGTTCATGAAATAGCCCCTGTGTTTAATGAGTATTCTCGTGTTCTCCTGTTGGGCACCATGCCCTCACCCAAGTCACGACAGCAGGGATTTTTCTATGGACACCCACAAAATAGATTTTGGCGCGTTTTAGCTGCCTTGTTTGATGAACCGCTTCCAGAAACCATAGAGGAAAAGCGTGATTTGTGTTTACGCCACCACCTTGCCCTTTGGGATGTCCTTTCCAGTTGCAATATAAAAGGCGCTAGCGATGCGAGCATCACCAATGCTCAACCCAATGATCTGTCGCAAATTATAAAAAACGCACCCATTCAGACAATTATTACTACAGGGGTTAAAGCAGGTCAGCTTTACCACAGATTATGCGAGTCCGTAACAGGAATGCCCTGTTCTGTTTTACCTTCAACCAGTCCTGCAAATTCGAGAGTATCCTTCTCGGAGCTTTGTGAAGCTTACCGTCAGGCACTTGCCCCTTATATCGAATTCGACCCCTCTTATCCAACCCTCGATGTTCCTGAGGTGGTCAATCTTGAACAGACAATCGCCAAAACGGACACCTCACTTTATACCCTTATGCACCGTGCTGGTAAATTCCTCGCATACGAGACTGAAAAATTCGCAAAGCAACAGAGCAAACTATCTCAGAGAATTGTTGTTTTATGCGGCCACGGCAATAACGGTGGAGATGGCTGGGTAGCAGCTGAATACTTAGCGAAAACAGGTTTTGACGTCGATCTTATTTCTTCATTAGAAGCGCAGGATATTAAAGCAGAACCAGCACATACCACGGCTTGCGAGCAAACAGAAAACCTCGAGACTTACCCTAATGCACGCATTCTAATCAACCCTACCTATGAAGAGGTAGAGCAGAGTCTATCGCAAGCTGACCTTATAATTGATGCGCTTTTAGGCACAGGATTTTCGGGCGATACCATACGCGAGCCCTTTGCAACCTGGATCACTCTTTCCGATCAAAGCAATCTTCCTATTGTTGCCGCTGATGTTCCCAGTGGATTTTCGGCGCAAACAGGCAATGCTGCCACACCTTGTATACGAGCGGCTCACACCGTTACTATGATTGCTCTCAAAACGGGACTCACCCATCCAAAACGCACAAAAATATTGCGGAACCATACGAGTTGCACCCTTGATTGATACAACTCCCTACCTCGCATAATGCGCGGCAAATCAGGTTCCGCAATTTTTACTTGTAGACAAAACTTCGAATAACGTTTCATCCCTATTGTTGTTCTTGAATCCCCTAAAGCTAAGGTTATGGGTATTAGCGATGGTGAAAACATTAGCTAGAGTTGAGAACATCAGATAAGGCTGAGGACACCAACTAAGGTTGAGTATTAGCTAAGGTTAAGGATTTTAGCTAAGGTTGGGGGTATTAGTCTTGAGGAAGCAACAACAGAGCAATCTGGGTTGCATTCAAGGCAGCACCCTTACGAATTTGGTCTGCTACATTCCAAAATGCAATGCCATTTTCAACCGAAGCATCCTTACGAATACGGCCCACAAAAGCACCGTCTGTGCCTGCAAGTAAACCTGGCATGGGATACACGTTATTTGCGGTATCGTCCATTACCGTAATACCAGGTGCAGCCTCCAAAGCGGCACGTGCTTCCTTAACGCTAACTGGACCTTCGAATTCAACATTGATAGCTTCACCATGGCAGCGCAGAACGGGAACACGAACACACGTTGCTGCTACCTGAATGTTTTCATCACCCATAATTTTCTTGGTTTCAACAACCATCTTCCATTCTTCTTTGGTAGAAGCATCATCCAAGAAAACATCGATATGGGGGATGCAATTGAAAGCAATTTGATGAGCAAAAGCATCAATAGTTAATTCTTCTCCGTCAAGGAATTGACGAGTTTGAGCATAGAGCTCTTCCATTGCCTTAGCTCCTGCACCCGATGCTGCTTGGTAGGTGGAAACTACCACGCGCGTAATGCGCGAAAGATCATAGAGAGGCTTAAGCGCTGCAACCATTTGAATGGTTGAACAATTAGGGTTAGCAATCACTCCGCTATGCCATGCAATATCCTGTGGATTAACCTCAGGAACAATCAGAGGTACGTCATCGTCCATGCGAAATGCGCTTGAGTTATCAATCATCACTGCGCCTGCATCGACTACCGCCTGACGGAACTGCTTTGATACCCCCGCTCCAGCACTAAACAGAGCAATGTCAACTCCTTCAAATGCTTCAGGAGTCATTTCTTGAACCGTCAGTTCTCCTGCGGGTACCTGTCCGCAACCCTTAAAAGGAAGCTTCTTGCCTGCAGAACGCTTTGATGCAAGTGCACGTACTTCGCAAGCTGGAAAATCGAGGTCGTGAAGAACCTCAAGAAATTCATGACCGACTGCGCCTGTAGCACCAGCTACAGCAACAACAGGATTCGCAGGTATTTCCTTGGTCCAAGACATAAAGCACTCCTTTATTTTGGGGTTAATGGGCACATCATACTACTCAAAGATATAGAATAGTGGCAAATTGCTCCAAACGTACTTCTTTGAGGTAAACGGCAACGCGCTCATGTTCTACCGTTAGAAATCCTGCTCAAGAACACAAACCTTAACCTAACCGTAACAAAACCCATCTTGACAACTTTGGGAACAACCTAAAAAATAGAAGCCGTTGTCAATCGAATAACTAAACCGTTGAAGCGGAAGTAAAAGTGGCCGTGCGCGCCAGAGAGTCCGGGATGCTGGGATCCGGATCGAACTGCAAACCACTAAATGGACCGCTGAGGGCGCACCGAACTTTTGGACTTTTAATCTTGGTAAGCTTGATTAACTCAATCTGCTACTTTAAGCGCCACGCAAGATTAAGCACCAAGCAAAACAAGCCATCAAAGTAGGATGCGACGTGAAGACATACGTTAGTTGTCGGAGATGTGATGGCATCTCGCTAAGAGCACAAGCGAAACAAGCTTTAAGCGCTAGAAATCATTACACTCCCTGAATTCGAATTGCTTGTCGGTTTTACCGTCTGAACAGCAACTAATTCTTGGAGTTTTTTATTTTCTAGACTTGTTGTTTTACCGCAAAGTGAATCAAGGTGGCACCGCGGGTGATACAAATATAACCCGTCCTTGAACGTTAAAGACGTCAGGGACGGGTTTTCCTTTTCTGGGGTCTTTCAAACACAACAACCTTGGAAAGGACCTACATTAATGCAAAACACCCTCGAACACCTTCGGGCACTTGCTCAATCTGGTGATTATCGCCGTATTCCTATCAAGCGTGATTTGTTGGCGGATTTCATAACGCCCATTGAAGCCCTACGCGTGTTACGCGCTGCGAGCACTCACTGTTTTTTACTTGAAAGCGCAGAAGCTGAAGAAAGATGGGGTCGCTACACCTTTCTTGGTCTAAACCCTCGCTGGAATTCTGCTGCTCGGGCGGTGTTGCTCGAATTCGTAAAAACATAGAGACAGATCACGAAACGTGCGAAATCTTTAAAGTCGAACATCCCAGTACCGTTATTCGCCGCATAATCGCCGAAAACAAAAGCCCCCGTCTTGAAGGGTTTCCACCCTTTGCAGGAGGCCTTGTAGGTTATTTTTCTTTTGATTACCTCTCCTACAGCGAACCTTCTCTGCGTCGCCACCATTCATCCGATAATTTTCAAGCCACTGAAAACGAATTGTTCGAAAAAGAGTTTCTTGATGTCGACCTTATGCTTTTTGAAAGCATATTGGTTTTCGACTCCTACCGACAAAAATTTCCTGCATAACCGGCGTGCGAACCGACGATCTTGAAACTTCACAGCTGGAACGCTCTTACGAAAAGGCACAACAGGAGCTTGACACCTTAGAAAAGCTTCTCAGAACAGGAAAGCGAAAGAGCTTTGAGCCTTTGCGCCTTAAACATGAGCTTACTCCACGGTTTTCCGAAACGGAATATACCGAAATGTAGATAGAGCAAAACGTTATATCTATGAAGGCGATATTTTTCAGGTGGTACTCTCCAACCCATTAACGGCGCCTGCAACAGGAAGTCTTTTCGATACGTATAGAATCCTTCGTAGCGAAAACCCCTCTCCCTATATGCTGTATTTCACGAGCGATGATGTCGAAATAGCAGGCGCTTCCCCTGAAACCCTTACCCGTTTGGAAGATTCAAAACTCTATACCTTCCCTCTTGCAGGAACGCGACCTCGCGGGAAAAGCCCTGAAGAAGATGAGCAGTTAGAGGCTGGTCTACTGAAAGACGAAAAAGAACTAGCTGAACACAACATGCTTGTAGATCTTGGACGAAACGACTTAGGACGCGTCTGTGCCCTCGGTAGTGTTCATAGAGAAAGTTACCTTGAAGTTCTTAAGTTTTCCCGCGTTATGCATATCGGCTCTACCGTTGCAGGAACCATCGCCCCCAACAAAGACGCACTCGATGCAATAGATGCGGTTTTACCTGCTGGCACCCTATCAGGTGCTCCCAAATTCGTGCGTGCGAAATAATTCACGAATTGGAAGGCACCTCCCGCGGCATCTATGGAGGGGCCCTAGGATACCTCGATTTATCAGGAAATATGGATATCTGTATAGCTATCCGCCTTGCCTATAAAAAGAACAATCTCGTTTGTGTGCAGTCTGGTGCTGGAATAGTAGCAGACAGTGATCCTGCTTCCGAATATCGCGAATGCCAGAACAAAGCAAGTGCAGTAATTGATGCCCTCAAACGCGCCGAAGGAGGTCTCGCATGATTCTACTAATTGATAATTACGATAGCTTTTCCTACAACCTCTACCAACTTGTCGGCAGCATTAATCCCAACATAAAGGTTGTTCGCAACGATGCACTAACCGTAAACGACGTGGCAACTCTAAATCCTGAAGCTATCATCTTTCCCCTGGACCGAGAAAACCTAAAGATGCTGGTATTTGCATACCGATAATCCAAGAGCTTTCAGGAAGAATTCCTTTGCTGGGTGTCTGTCTTGGCCATCAGGCAATTTTTAAAGCATTCGGCGGCAACATTGATCACGCGAAACATCTCATGCATGGAAAGTCTTCCGAGATCAACATTGATAACGCTTCTCCTCTGTTCAAAGGATTGCCGCAGACTATCCAAGTTGCACGTTATCATTCCCTTTCCGCCCAGGAAAAGACCCTTCCTTCGTGTTTGCGCGTAATTGGAAGAGGTGACGATGAAGTTATGGCGATTGAGCACTGCAGCACCCCACCTATGGCGTTCAGTTTCATCCCGAATCCATCATGACCCCCGATGGCTTGTCGATATTACGCAACTTCCTCAGCGCGGCAGAGTTTTTCAAACAAAACCAAGCTCGAAGCACCAAAACGCCCTGACTTGGAGTTCGTGCACCCTGATCCGAATCTCGCACGCGCCCTAACCGCACACTCCCTGATCCGAATCTCGCACGCGCCCTAACCGCACACTCCCTGATCCGAATCTCGCACCCTAAACCAAACCGCACTCACGTCCTAGCCCGAACCTAGCCGCACCTCACTACAACCAACAAACAGAAATCCCTCGATCAAAAGGAGAATCTCATGATTAAAGAAGCTATTCAGAAGTATCCCAAAAAGAAGACCTTCCCTATGAAGAAGCAGAAGCGGTCATGGACGAAATAATGAGCGGTCAAGCAACCCCTGTTCAAATGGCCGCATATCTAACCGCGCTTTCCATGAAAGGAGAAACTATTGACGAAATTACTGCCTCTGCTGCTGGCATGCGCGCTCACTGCATAAAACTACTGCATGAAGTTGACGCGCTCGAAATTGTAGGAACTGGTGGCGACGGCTCTAATTCCTTCAATATATCTACCACCGCATCCTTGGTTATAGCAGCTGCCGGAGTTCCCGTTGCAAAACACGGAAATCGAGCTGCCTCTTCGAAATGCGGTGCCGCTGATGTTTTAGAAGAACTCGGCGTTAAGATCGACATCACTCCTGAGCGAAGTGCCGAGTTGCTGAAACAGATCAATATTTGTTTCTTGTTCGCCCAGAATTACCACATTGCAATGAAATACGTTGCCCTGTTCGAAAAGAACTCGGCATTCGCACCGTATTTAATATTCTCGGCCCTCTCAGTAATCCTGCAGGTGCAAATATGGAACTTATGGGATCTACGACCAGGAATTAGTTGAACCACTTGCCCAGGTAATGATGAAGTTAGGCGTTCGTCGCGGCATGGTGGTATACGGACACGATAGCTTAGATGAAATATCAATGGCAGGTCCCACCAGTGTTTGCGAAATAAAAGACGGATGGTTCCAATCGTACGAAATAACCCCCGAACAGTTTGGCTATACCCGCTGCAATAAAGAGGACTTGGTGGGCGATACTCCCGAAGTCAATGCTGCTATTACGCGCGCTATCCTCGAAGGAAAAGACCGCGGTCCAAAACGCTGCGCCGTGTGCCTCAACGCAGGAGCTGCACTCTATATCACGGGAGCAGCAGCAACCATGGAAGAGGGGGTTCGTCTCGCCGAACAAATTATTGACGAAGGTAAAGCAGCTGACAAACTCGAAGAATTTATCAAGGAGTCAAACCGATGAGTTGCGCTATGCATTCCCCTTATATATCTCAGTCCCCACAAAATAATATTCTCGAAGAAATTGCCGCAAAAACACGTCAGCGTATAGCTAAAGAACGCCAAGAGGTATCAGACTCGGAGTTAGAACAGCAAGCATACGAAATAGCACAAAAAGAGCTTGCCCAAGAAGGGGCTTTTATCTTCCCTTTCGAAAAAGCTCTTGCAAAACCGAACGTTTCTTTTATCTGCGAGGTGAAAAAGGCATCTCCTTCAAAGGGAATCATCGCTCAAGAATTCGATTATCTTGAAATCGCTCAATCCTACGAAAAAGCAGGTGCGGATGCTATTTCTTGCTTGACGGAACCATATTACTTTCTTGGTTCAAATGAATACTTGAAAGAAATTGCAAAAACGGTATCCATACCCCTTCTGCGTAAAGACTTCACCGTGGATGCCCGCATGATTTACGAAGCAAAAGTACTTGGCGCAAGTGCAGTACTGTTAATCTGCGCGCTCTTAAACGACGAAGAGCTTAAATGCTTTATCACACTTTCCCACAATTTGGGACTTCTGCCCTCGTAGAGGCGCATGACGCTTCCGAAATAAAGAGGGCTCTTGCTGCGGGAGCACGCATTATTGGAGTAAACAACCGCAATCTAGTCAATTTTGAAGTAGATACAAAAAACAGTATGCGCCTTCGCAAATATGCAGGTAACAATGTGCTCTTTGTTTCTGAGAGTGGGATTAAAACACGCAGTGATGTAACTCAACTAGAAACTCTAGGAGTTGATGCCCTCCTTGTAGGCGAAGCACTGATGAAAAGTGCCCGCAAAGATGAAAAGCTTGCCGAACTTCGCGGAAGAGAGACTCTCCCCAAAACAGAACCGCACTCCAAAACAGAACCGCACTCCAAAACGGCACCGCTCCCCAAAGCTCGCCTCAGCGATAAATCTACGAATGCCGCTCCATGCTCGGACAACGAAACTAGTTCGAATTCTTCCAATTCTTGTGCTCGTGAAGCGTTTTGCGCATCTCCTCGCACCAACGATTTTGCCTTTTCAAATCGATTTGATCCTCAGGCAATTATGCAACGCAGGAAAAAGCTTCGTGCCCTTTTCGAAGATGCCACCTTGCAAGCCAAAGTGGCTACCTCTACGACGGACAGTAATCAATCAGAAGGTATCCATAACATTTCCTACCTGAAAGCATGCGGTATGACTCGCGCTGAAGACATCGACGCAGTAAATGAAGCCCATCCCGACTTCTGCGGCTTTGTCATAGAATGCTCTCAAAGCAAGCGAAGTGTTTCCGAACAGCAGCAAAAAGCACTCGTAGAACGACTTGATCCCGATATTTTTGCAGTAGGTGTTTTTGTTGATGCACCTTTGGAATTAATAGAGCGCCTTGCCAAAGAAGGAAGCATTGATGCCGCACAGCTTCATGGAAATGAAAGTGAAGCGTATCTTGATGCCCTGAGATCCGTTGTGACCTACTGCTCATAAAAGCCTTTCAACTCAAGACGAACGCCAACGCCTCAAGCGCCGTATGCACCTCTGACACCTCAGACGCCACAACGATAAAGAAAGTACTTTCTGACGCCTACGCTTCTTCAGCAGATATGATTCTTATCGATAGTGGCGCTGGAAGTGGAATACCGTTTAGATGGTCGGCGCTCGCAAACTTTAATCGCCCGTATTTTCTTGCGGGCGGGCTTACCCCTGAGACTATTCCAGAAGCATTCGCTCAGCTTCATCCTTGGGGAATTGATATGAGTAGCGGACTTGAAACCGACGGATTGAAAGATAAGGCAAAAATAGCTGCGGCGGTCTTAGCAATAAAAGACTCCCAGCAATTACCTAGCACTAAAGGAGAACCTTTGATGACAAACGGACGATTTGGAATCCATGGAGGACAATATATACCCGAAACCTTAATGAACGCCATCATTGAGCTTGATGAAGCCTATACCCGCTTCAAAGATGATCCCGCATTTAAGGCAGAACTTCAGCAGCTTCTTAATGACTATGCAGGACGTCCTTCCCGTCTATATTTCGCCCAGCGAATGACTAAAGATTTAGGGGGCGCCAAAATATACCTCAAACGTGAAGACTTAAATCATACAGGCGCTCACAAGATCAATAACGTATTAGGACAAGCACTCCTCGCTAAAAAGATGGGCAAAACGCGCTTAATCGCCGAAACAGGCGCAGGACAGCATGGTGTTGCCACCGCAACAGCAGCAGCTCTACTCGATATGGAATGCGTGGTCTATATGGGTAGAGAAGATACTGAACGTCAAGCGCTCAACGTGTATAAAATGCGACTGCTCGGTGCTGAAGTTCGCCCCGTTGATTCGGGAACGGGAACTCTTAAAGATGCCGTAAGTGAGACTTTTCGTGAATGGACAAGTCGAATTGATGATACCATTACTGCCTTGGTTCTTGCATGGGCCCTCACCCTTTCCCCACAATAGTGCGTGATTTTCAAGCAGTAATTTCGGCAGAAATTAAAGACCAAATGAAAGAACTTGAAGGAAACTACCCGATGTCGTAATGGCTTGCGTTGGTGGAGGATCTAATGCGATTGGATCTTTTTATCACTTTATTCAACATCCAGAAGTAAGGCTCATTGGATGCGAAGCGGCAGGACGCGGTGTTGATACTTTCGAAACTGCCGCCACTATCGCAACTGGAAAACTAGGTATTTTTCATGGCATGAAAGCTATTTTTGCCAGGATGAACAAGGACAGATTGCACCAGTCTATTCGATCTCTGCCGGGCTTGATTACCCTGGAATTGGACCAGAACATGCCGCCCTCCACGATACGGGTCGGGCAGAATATGTTGCTATTACTGACGAAGAAGCAGTTGATGCTTTTGAGTACCTGTCTCACCTTGAAGGTATTATTCCCGCGATCGAAAGCGCCCCATGCCGTTGCTATGCACGAAAGCTTGCTCCTACCATGAGCCCCGATCAAAGCATCGTTATTACGCTTTCAGGCCGTGGCGACAAAGATTGCGCAGCAATCGCTCGATATAGAGGTGAAAATCTCTATGAATAGAACCTTTAAGCGCATCATGCAAAGTCCTAATCCCTCTACCCATGCCCATCACCAAGGAGAATAACCATGAGTACTATAGCTCGTGCTTTTGAAAATGGAAAAGCTTTTATCCCCTTTATTACGTGCGGAGATCCTGATCTAGAAACAACCGAACAGCTAATCTATGCCATGGAACGCGCAGGTGCAGACCTTATCGAACTCGGTATTCCCTTTTCGGATCCTACCGCAGAAGGCCCTGTGATACAGGAAGCAAACATTCGCTCACTTTCTGCAGGAACTACTACCGACAAAGTGTTTGATCTCGTACAAAAAGTGCGAACACGATCTGCGATTCCCCTTGCATTCATGACCTACGCCAACGTGATTTTTTCTTACGGGATAGAAGCGTTTGCACAAAAAGCAGCCGAGGTTGGCATCGATGGCATTATTTTGCCCGATGTCCCCTTTGAAGAAGCTGATGAATTTGATGTACCTTTCGCCGCCGTGGGAATCGATCGAATTTCTATGATTGCCCCTACCTCCCATGAACGCATCGCTGCTATTGCGCAGAAAGCTCGCGGGTTTGTTTACTGCGTATCTTCCCTAGGAGTTACAGGTGTGCGCTCCAACATTACAACCGACATTGCAAGCATGGTAGCACTCGTAAAGCAACAGCAAGATATTCCCTGCGCTGTGGGATTCGGAATATCCACTCCCGAGCAAGCGCGTAATATGGCCGCTCAAAGCGATGGTGCTATTGTAGGAAGCGCCATTGTGAAACTTTGCGCCCAATACGGAAAAGACTGCGTGCCTTATGTTGAAGAATACGTGCGTTCCATGAAAGAGGCAGTCAACCAGGCACAGTAGCTACGAAGTGAAAGAGAAGAAGCCTACGCTGTACCCGAACAAAAAGAATACCTAGCTACACCTGAACGAAAAGCAAACCTGGGCTGCACCTGAGATCTCCCTTTCCAGCAACAAAAAGCCGCTTTTCTGAATATCCCCCCTACAAGCAAGTGAGACTGAAAACTTTTGTTTTCAGTCTCACTATCGAGGTTCAGTTCATTTCAGCGACTTTTTTTAAGTTCAATATCTCAAAGGCAAGAGAAATTCTAGAGTTCGATTGATGAACTAATGGGCTGCCCATTAAATTAGCGACCCTTTGCCATCTTTGCTGCAATCTCTTCAGGAGAAAGCTGGGTTTCTTCAAAGATGCTGTCGGAATCCAATCCGAATGCAGTGTGCAAGCAGCGAACTGCTGTTTGAACTTGACTGCCCTCTACCACTACCGAAATGCGGATAGGACTGGTAGAGATCATCATGATGTTGACGTTGTTTTCCGCCAACGCCGCAAAAGCCTTAGCGGCAACACCAGGCTGGACTTCATGCCTGTGCCTACCAACGAAACCTTAGCAATATTGTCGTCCATCAAAGAAGTGGCACCAAATTGCTGGGTAATGCGCTCCACTGCTGACAACGCTTGTTCTTTCTGAGAACCAGGGAACGTAAAGGAAATATTTGCCTTTCCGTCATTGGTAACGTTTTGAATGATCATATCGACCGAAACATCACTTGAAGCAAGAATAGAAAATACTCGCGCCGCAATACCTAGTTCATCAGGAAGACCTCGAAGGGTAATTTTCATTTCGGACGTATCGTGTGCAATACCAGAAATAACTGCCTGCTCCATAGAAGGAACGACCTCCTTGATAAGTGTGCCTTCTTCATCCGAGAAAGCAGAACGGGAATGAATTACCACCTTATATTTACGCGCAAACTCTACTGCACGAGCTTGCAAAACGCCTGCACCACCACTCGATAACTCAAGCATGTCATCGTAAGAAATACAGCTCAACTTACGAGCACGCGGAGCAACACGCGGATCGGCGGTGTAGACACCTTCAACATCGGAATAAATCTCACACACATCCGCATTAATACCGTAAGCAAGCGCAACTGCCGTCGTATCAGATCCGCCACGACCAAGCGTAGTAATATCGCCATTTTCAGAAACTCCCTGAAAACCAGCAACCACCACAATGGCACCCGTAGAAAGGGCTTTTCGGATTTTATCAGCATCGATACCTTCGATTTTTGCACTAGAAAAATCGTTATCGGTAGTAATTCCAGCCTGCCAACCCGTAAAGCTTACCGAGTTATATCCCAACGCCTGAATAGCCATTGCAAGCAACGACATACTTACCTGCTCTCCCGTAGAGAGCAGCATATCCATTTCTCGTTTGGAGGATGATCGTTTAGCGCCGCCGCCAAACCAACCAATTCGTCAGTTGTTTTACCCATTGCAGAAACAACCGCCACCACGTCATTGCCTTGCTGCTTCATGGCAATAAGACGTTTTGCTACATTTTTAATTCTTTCAGGGGAAGCAACAGAGGTTCCGCCAAATTTGAAACTATTAACGCCATGATCTTCTTTCTCGCAAGAGAACAATGGGTATATAGTACCAAAAACCTCCTTTGCAAAGGAGCGAGATCATATGCGGTATTACAAGCAGAAGAAGTGGAAAGAGATTAAAGAAATACCGAGCGAAAATCAGCACCAACTCGCATAGCGAATGAATTGTTTCGGACGCTTTGCGTCCTCAACTGGGTTGAAGACCCAGAATACAAAACGCGACAAGCGTTGTCGGCGTTCTCT
>ENA-OQAS01001033-OQAS01001033.1-human-gut-metagenome-genome-assembly--contig:-NODE-1033-length-13620-cov-1.939969_pt1 | contig 13620 bp, 20 predicted proteins | sample MGYA00242733_ERZ504523 | MGnify/ENA primary metagenome ERZ504523 (study PRJEB26092, sample SAMD00036239) | human gut metagenome | host: Homo sapiens | study: EMG produced TPA metagenomics assembly of... | reverse complement strand
CACGATCTCGAGCTGCACCCGCAATAAGATCGGTAAAGTCAGCCATTTTTCGCATAAGATCAAGTTCGCTTTCGTGCGTTAAAACCGAAAGATCAGCAGTAGCAATCTGCAGTGCATCAACCAGATCTGCCACAGAAGCATTCTCTGTTGAAATACCACGAGCTTCAGCTGCCTTACGCAAGATCGAACAAATACGCGCATGAGCATACTGTACGTAGTAGACTGGATTGGAAGCGTCTTTTTTCTTTGCTACCTCAATATCGAAATCGATGGACTGATCAGAAGATTTAGAAAGCATCATATAGCGCGTTGCATCAACGCCTACCTCATCGATCAACTCACGGAAAGTAATCATCTCGCCCGTACGTTTTGACATGCGAACTTGCTGTCCATCACGGAACAGAGTTACCAGCTGGCCGAGTACAACCTCTAGGGCATCAGGGTAACCCCAAGCTGCCATCATCGCTTGCAACGCGGAATATATCCATGATGATCCGCGCCCCAAATATCAATAAGATGATCATAACCGCGCTGCATCTTGTCGTAATGGTAAGCAACATCGGACATAAAGTACGTTAACTCGCCGTTGGTTTTAATAAGAACACGGTCTTTTTCATCACCAAATGCAGTTGAGCGAAAATACGTTGCTCCTTCTTGTTCGAAGATATAGCCGCGTTCTTTCATTACCTCAAAAGCACGATCAACCTTAGTTTTGCCCTCTTCATCAGGAACAAATAAAGAACGCTCAGAAAACCACGTGTCGAAATGATTCCCAAAGATCTCAAGCGTTTCTTTTACGTTATTCATCATGCTTGATAGCCCATCTCCCGAAACTCATGACGACGAGTATCAGGATCTACCGAAAGCCATTTATCTCCATCTCGCTCAATGATTTGCTGAGCAAGATCCTTAACATAACCTCCGCCATATGATCCTCAGGCATTTCTACCTCAAGTCCTAACGCTTGCTGGTAGCGAACCACCAAAGAATCAGCGAAGACATTCATCTGGTTACCTTGGTCATTGATGTAGAACTCTTCATCCACCTCATAACCAGCATGACGCATCACGCGAGCAATAGCGTCACCTAAAGCAGCCCAACGACCATGGCCTACATGCATAGGCCCGTAGGATTAGCTGATACATATTCCAAGTCCACCTTGCAAGGATGCTCAAGACTTGACTTTCCGTAATCACTTCCCTGCTCGCGAACCTCAGTAACAACATTTTGGAACACTGCATTGGCAAGAGTCAGATTGATAAAGCCAGGACCAGCAATTTCGACCGATTCTATTAAGTTATTCTCTGGAAGATTATCCACGAGAATCTGAGCAATTGCTCGAGGATTCATTCGAGCTGCCCTGGCAAGACGCATAGCAACTGTGCACGCCCAATCGCCATGACCTTCTTCACGTGGACGCTCTAACGTAGGTAGGGGAACTTCATCTAAAGGCAATTCTCCTGCTTGCACAGCTGAAGTAAGAGCCTGATGTAATACCACCTCTAGAGATTCACGAATGGTCATAAAAGATCCTTCCTACCTTTATTCGAGAAATATCGAAAGCAACAGCGATAGTCTTACAGGCTTATTGCGCTTTAATTAAAACCTTTAGCTATTGCTTACGGCTAATCAATTCTTTTTTTACGAACAGCGGATGAAATTGTAACACGCTATGCACGATGCTCGGCTATATAGGTATCACATTCCTGCATTACATAAGAACGAAGCTTATCGAGAAGCTCTTCGTCCTTCCCACCAACCGGTAAACCGTCAATAGACTGAATCGGCAAGCAAAGAGTACTTGAAGAGCTTACGATAACCTCATCAGCATCTTTAAGTTCATCAAGAGTAAAAAGTTTTTCTACCACAGGAATTTCAAGCGCCATACAAGCTTGAATTAAATGCTTGCGAGCAATACCTGGCAATATATGATTGTCAGCAGGATGAGTTATAAAACAGCCATCCTTGAGCATCTGCACGTTACTATGTGCACATTCTGTTACATAACCATCACGTACAAATACTGCCTCATAGCAATCTGCTTCTTTGGTGCGCTGAGCCGCCAAAACATTAGGAAGCAAGTTTAAGGTTTTGGTGTTGCACATCTGAAAGCGTAAGTCCTCAACACTTATAAGATCTTGACGATCATAAAGGTCTTCCATCACGTCTGGGACAATCATGATCCAAAGATTAGCTGGTCCATCACAAAAATAATGATGACGATAATCGGTTCCGCGCGTTACTTGCCAATACACAAAATTGACCGGAGCATCAACTTTAGCAAGCATATCGGTTAACACCGCATGCAATTCAGCTTTTGAAATACCAGGATCAATTTCTACATTAGCGCAACTATTAAAAAAACGATCGAGGTGATCTTCAGCAAAGAGCACTACCCCATCGATACCCATCGTTGCGTCGTAAACCCCATCACCATAAAAAGAAACACGATCCAAAAAAGGAACTTTCATTTCCTCGAGAGGACCAAATCACCATTGTAATATCCCAAACGTTCCATGTACTGTTCCTGATCCCTTAGTGCTTATTTCCTTAAAGTTGCTAAAACAATTGCTTTGATGGAATGCATGCGATTTTCTGCCTCATCAAATACTTTCGAAGCGTCAGACTCAAACACTTCATTGGTTACTTCCATTTCAGTCAAACCAAACTGTTTCTCAATTTCTTGAGCGACCGTTGTATGAGTGTCATGAAATGCCGGCAAACAATGCATGAAAATCGCGTTATCAGCAGCGTTTTCCATAACGTGAGCGTTAATTTGATAAGGAGAAGTTCCTTTATGCGCTGTTCCCATAAACTTGCTGGTTCACCCATGGACACCCAAATATCGGTATACAAAATGTTTGCGTCTTTCGTTCCTTTTTCAACATCAGACGTTACGATAACTTCGCACCCATGTTCTTTAGCGATCTCTTGACAGGTTTCAACCAGTTTTGGATCAGGCATGGAAGATTCGGGGGCACAAGCAACAAATGTAATGCCCATCTTTGCGCAACCCACCATAAGCGAATTAGCAACATTATTTTTTGCGTCACCCATGAAAACCAATTTCAAACCTTCAAAAGAACCGAAGTTTTCACGGATAGTAAGCAAATCGGCAATAGTTTGCGTAGGATGGCACTCATTGGTCAAACCATTCCACACAGGAACTCCTGCATACTCAGCCAAAGTATCTACAATTTCTTGACCATACCCACGATACTCAATGCCATCAAACATACGACCTAACACACGTGCGGTATCTTCAATCGATTCTTTATTACCCATCTGAGAGCCAGCTGCATCTAAGTAAGTGACACCCATACCAAGATCATGGCCAGCAATTTCAAAGGAGCAACGGGTACGTGTCGAAGTTTTCTCGAACAACAATACAATGTTCTTGCCTTCAAGCTCCTTATGTAGAATACCAGCGTGTTTTTTTCTTTTAGCTCCTGAGCAAGATCAACCAATGAAAGAATCTCCTCAGAAGTGAAGTCGAGCAACTTCAAAAAGTTTCGGCCAGAAAGTGATGTCGTCATTGGTCCTCCTGATACGACAAACATACCTATGCAAAATAAAAAGCGCACCTCGTATTTTCGGGTGCGCTTCTATTATGACACAGCTTTAAGAGCTTTTACTCAGCTTCATCAGCAATAGTCATACCCTTATGATTGCCGGTAATGGCATATTCCACCCATTCAGCAATATTTACCACATGATCACCAATACGCTCAAGATATTTACCAATCATCAAAACATCCAATGCGGAAGTTTCATCAGGTAAATGTTGAGCAATATGATTTGCGATATCGCGCTTGAGGTCTTCAAATAAGGTATTGATTATTTCGTCGCGCGCAATCGTTTGTTGCGTTTTATCTAAATCGAGATTCAGATAGGCATCAATAACATCATTTACTTGACTTTGAGCGTTATTTGCCATGTCAGCCAAGCTGAAAACTTTGAAAGATCAAGCCCCTCGGGCAAACCTGTTGCAATTTCGCAAATCTCTGCTGCTTGGTCTCCGATCCTTTCAAGATCAGTAATCATCTTAAGGGCTGAAGTAACGGTACGTAAATCGGTTGCCACGGGCTGCTCGCGTAAAAGCAAGCGAAGACAGAGTCGCTCAATTTCACGCTCCTTCTCATTGATTAAAGAATCATTTGAGCAACAAGCATCGCCTTGGTAGGATTGGTTTGCTGAACCGCATCAAAAGAACCCTCGATGGCTTCCTTCACCAATTCTCCCATTGCTGCCATTTGAGCTTTCAGCGTGTAGAGTTCGTCATCAAAAATGGGACGTGCTGCCATAGTTTAACCAAACCTTCCTGAGATGTAATCTTCAGTACGCTTATCTTTTGGTGCAGAAAAAAGAAGATCAGTGGGCGAACACTCAATCATTTCACCCAACAAGAAAAATGCTGTTGAATCAGAAATTCGAGCAGCCTGCTGCATATTGTGAGTAACGATAATAATGGTGTAGTTTTCTTTGAGTTCTCCGACTAACTCTTCAATTTTGTTGGTAGAAATTGGGTCAAGGGCGCTTGTTGGTTCGTCCATCAATAAAACTTCAGGATTTACCGCCAAGCACGAGCGATGCATAAACGCTGCTGCTGACCACCTGAAAGACCCAGTGCATTCTTTTTAAGACGATCTTTAAGCTCGTCAAAAATCGCAGCTTTTCGCAAAGAATCCTCTACAATGTCATCCAGCTCGGATTTTTCTTAATTCCGTGAGTACGAGGGCCAAATGCAATATTGTCATAAATTGACATAGGAAAGGGATTTGGCTTTTGGAAAACCATTCCCACCTTTTTGCGGAGAACATTCACATCATACTTATCGTAAATATCTTCCCCATCAAGAGTAATTCGACCAGTAATCTTGCATCCCTCAACCAAATCGTTCATGCGATTCAAAGACTTTAGCAAGGTTGACTTGCCGCAACCAGAAGGACCAATCATAGCCGTAACGTTGTGTTCAATAAAGGATAGATTAATATCACGAAGCGCCTGATAATCTCCGTAAAAGAGATCCATATGTGATACATCCATTTTGGCATTATTCATCAGACATATTTCCTTTGCTGATCCTATTAGCTACTGCAGAAGTAGCAAAGTTAATAAGTAATACAAAGACAAGAAGAAGAACTGCGGTTGCATAAGTAGCATCAATATGAAGACCCTCGCTTGCCAAAAGATACATATGGACCGCAAGAGTACGAGTTGAGCTAAATACTGTTTCAGGTACAGCCGCAATGGAACCAGCCGTATAAATAAGAGCTGCGGATTCACCAACAGTACGACCGATAGCTAAAATAATGCCGCCTAAAATGCCAGGGATTGCAGCAGGTAATACGATCTTGAAAACCGTCCGGAATCGACCAGCACCAAGACCAAATGAACCTTCACGGTATAGATCAGGTACTGCAGCAAGTGCTTCTTGAGAGGCGCGCATGATAATAGGAAACGTCATGATTGCCATGGTGCATACACCAGCAAGCAACGACAAACCCCATTGCAGGTAATATACAAAAAACAGCAAGCCAAACAAGCCATACACAATCGAAGGAATACCAGAAAGCGTTTCGGTTGCAAGCGCAACAATTCGTACAAAAAAGTTCTGCTTGTTCGTATATTCATTCAAGAAAATAGCTGCGCCAATACCAAATATTGAAGAACACGATACAGCCATCACAATGACAATGAGCGTGTTGAAAAGTGCTGGCATAAATGACACATTATCGGAATTGTATTCCAGCTCAAACATCTCTGGTTTAATTTGAGGAATACCCATAATGAGGATATAGCCAATAATCAAACACACCGCTAAAACAGTAAGAAGGGTCGCGATTTTTACAGCATAGCGGAATATCCATGAAGATATTCTCGCAGGCTTAGCTTTAGTTAAGACACGATTATCAGCCATTCTTGCTCCTCTTCTTTAAAGCAGCAAATGCAAAGTTAATAATCAAGATAAACACGAACAACACGCATGCAGTGCCGATCAAAGCGCCTCGATGAAGATCGGCTGCATAACCCATCTCCAAAACGATGTTCGCTGTCATCGTACGGATACCATCAGTAATAGCATCGGGCATTTGAACCTGATTACCCGCAATCATGATGACCGCCATGGTCTCACCAATAGCACGACCGATTGCCAAGATGATTGAAGCTAAAACACCAGAAACTGCCGCAGGCAACATAACACGCATAACCGTTCGTTCGTGATCTGCCCTAAAGCAAGAGCGCCCTCATAGTAAGCCTCTGGAACAGCTTTAAGTGCCGATTCAGAAAGGGTGATGATGGTAGGCAAAATCATGATTCCCAAAACCAGAGAAGCACATAAGATAGATTGTCCTGTACCACCTAAGTTTTCACGAATAAAAGGTACTAGAACCACTAAGCCAAAAAAGCCATACACAACAGAAGGGATGCCGGCAAGCAACTGAACTCCCGACTTAGCGATCTTTGCCACCCTTCTACTTCCGAAAAACGCAAGAAAGATTGCGCAGAGAATTCCGAGGGGAACACCAATTACCAACGCACCAGCATTACATATAAGCTGCCGACTATCATTACCCCGATGCCGTACACATCATTTGAGGGGCGCCAGGTGGTTCCAAAGAGAAAATCAAAAAAGCCGATTTCTGCAATTGCAGGGATGCCGTTGCCAAAATAAATACACATATCACTACAACTGCAGCCACCGAAATGGCTGCAGCTATAGCAAAGATTATTTTGGCAACCAATTCTTTGGTTTGTGCCATATTACTTAGCCAATCTCGCTCCAGGAAGTGATTTCACCGGTGAAGATCTGCTTAACCTGATCAGAGGTCAAATCCTCAACTGCGCTTTCAGGATTTACGATAACTGCAATACCGTCAGTTGCAATTACTGTTGCCTGTGCGCCTTCGCTGGTCTCAGAATCCTTTAAGTCACGAGAAGCCATACCCAAATCGCAAGCACCTTCGATTGCAGAAGTTACACCAGTGGTGGAGTCAGACTGGTTTACCTCGATGGTTACATCTGGATTGAGAGCCTGATATGCTCAGCAAGCTTTTCCATAACAGGGGTTACAGAAGAAGAACCAGCAACGGTTACCGTACCGGAAAGGTTAGAAGCGGTGTAAGCTTCGCCACCGTCCAGAGGAATATAGCCTTCTTCAGCTACTACAGCTTGACCATCAGAGCTCAAAATGAAGTTCATGAAGTCCTGAGCAACATCAGAAAGTTCAGTGTTGGAGTTGGTCACTACATTGAAAGGACGAGATACTTTGTAATCGCCAGACTTTACGTTATCAACCGTAGCTTCTGCGCCGTCGATCTTAACAGCCTTTACGCTGTCATCAAGAGAACCCAAAGAAATGTATCCGATTGCATTTGCATCACCAGCAACGGTGGTCATCATAACTGCAGTTGAGTTGGTGATTGAAGCAGATTCGGTGGTCATATCAACAGTTTCACCGTTTTCATCTTCCTGCTCAACGCCAAACAACTCAACAAAAGCACCGCGGGTACCAGAACCATCTTCACGAGAAACTACATTGATAGATTCACCTGAGTCAGATGATTCGCTATCGCCTGAATTGCTGCTGCAGCCTGCAAGAAGCATACATGCAAATGCAACGCATACTGCAAGAGCACCAAACAACACTTTGTTCTTTACTGTACTCACTTTAAATTCCTTTTCTCTCATACCTAAGTACGCACACTTTTGTGCGTTCTTTCAGGAGTAATAATCGCTAGATTGATCAAAAAAGTGGTTACACAAATTTGAAAGAAAGTTAGAGAATAGTTAAGAGAAATTAGTTTGATAAAACATTGTAAAAAAACGCCTATTGCGATTCGATTTGATGCAAAATTATGCAAGCACTAGGAAAGGAAACGAATCGTGACCACTATTTTGCTTATCGAAGATGATCCTACTATTCGTCTTACGACCGAATTTTCACTTACCAAACATGGATATGCGGTAAGTTCCTGTGAAGATGGAATTTCAGGTTATGAAACTGCATTAAGCATTGAACCAGATCTCATTTTGCTTGACGTAATGCTTCCTGGCATGAATGGCTTTGAAGTCGCCAGCAAACTGCGTAAAGAAGGATTCAATTCCCCTATTCTCATGCTTACCGCACTCGACGCTGATGAAGACAAGATTAAGGGCCTTGATGCTGGTGCCGACGACTATGTAACTAAGCCATTTTCTACTGAAGTACTTCTTGCTCGCATCCGTGCAAATCTTCGCCGCACAGAAATGGATGGAGTAAGTATGTCTAAGCCACAAACCTATGGCGATCTTACTCTTGATATTGAAAACAGCACGGCAAGTGTAAAAGGGAAACCGCTAAAGCTGCGCAGTAAAGAACTGGCTCTTCTGTTTGCTCTAGCAGAACGCCAAGGTATGCTTTGCCGTCGTACTTGGTTAACGCAAAAAGTGTGGAAAGAAGATTATCTGAGCACTTCTCGTACTATCGACGTTCATATTCGACGTCTTCGTTCTGTACTTGATGAGGTTAGCGACTATCGCTATATTCACACCGTCCATGGTATGGGATATCGTTTTGAACCAATCAAGAAGATCGAAGAATAAGTGAGTCTATATGAGTCCATTTGTTTCATTTTTAAGGGATATAGGAAATTCAGGCAAAGAAACTAAACGTTTAACTTGGATGTATTTAATAGGATATGTGGTAGTAGCTCTCATTTTTATAGGTTGCTCTATCGCATTTATCTATACGCCTTTAAATAATGAAATAGCAAATCGACAAACTACCAACCTTATAACTACCGCTCAAGCTTCAGCTAACGCCCTATCCAAAACAAACAATGCTAGTGAGTTCGTATCATCTGCAACTCACAATACCGATCTGCGTATGACTATCATCGATTCTGATGGTGATGTGGTATCTGATTCTGAGGTAGATCCATCTACCATGACCAATCATGCCGATCGCGAAGAAGTTACCGAAGCTATTCAGGGAGGCATCGGTGTTGCTCAGCGCACCAGTGCGACCGACAATAAAAACTGGCTTTACGTTGCTGTTCCCGCATCGTATAACAACGAGCAAGTGGTGGTGCGCGTCAGTGAACCCTCTACAGCATTTTCAATGATTACGCAAAATGCTCAGACAACCTCAGTCATTTTCATTGTGGCAGGATGCATTGTTGTTCTCATCGTTACCTTAATTGCGTTTAAAAAGTCACACGCACCTATTAAGAAATTTGATCAAGTCCGTTCAGATTTCGTAGCTAATGCAAGTCACGAACTGAAAACTCCTGTAGCTGGAATCAGACTTCTTTCTGAAGCAATTCGTGATGCCGCAGAAATTGAGGATAAGAAAAGCTTAAATTTATTTATCGATCGCTCGATAATGAAGCTGAACGTCTCCAACGTCTTGTAATTGATTTGCTTGACTTATCGCGTTTAGAAGAAACTCCAGATCCAGACAGGTGTCCTCGTACCGATTTGCACAGTGCTATTGTTACTAGCTTCATGGCTCACAAGGGCGAAGCTGAAGACAAGCATCTCGATCTTGTTTTGGACGATCGCTCAGTCACAGGTGATGACTGCTATGCCGATATGGAACCCTCGGATGCTTCTTTGGTTTTTGATAATCTTATCGAAAATGCCATCATGTATACCGATGAAGGCAGCATTTTGGTTACCTTTGAACCAAGAGGACATGAGATAGCCGTAATAGTACAGGACACAGGGATTGGTATTCCTCAAACAGATCAGTCTCGTATTTTTGAACGCTTCTATCGAGTCGATAAAGCGCGTAGTCGTGAAGTAGGCGGTACAGGACTAGGACTCTCCCTTGTACGTCATGCTGTAGAACGTTCAAAAGGCCGTGTAAGCGTGAAAAGTAACCCTGGCGAAGGATCACAGTTTACCGTGGTGTTCCCACGTGCAAAAAGATAGTTGCTACTCGCTCGTATTCTCCACAACGAGGTAGTCAGTACTGACCGCCAGCGAGATGTCGCTCTTTCGCGTATTGCAGCCGTTTTCTGATGTGCCGGTTTATCGTGAGATATAGCCCTTTTGTGTTGTGTCGCTCTCTCATGGATTACAGTCCCTTTGTAAGAGTCACTTTCTTGTGAATTATAGTCCTTTGTGGCGTGTCTCTTTCTCGTGATGCGCGACTATTGAACGTTAGTGACTGTTGAACATTAGATATCAAACGTTTTTCAAAAAAGTCGGATTTTAGCAGTTTGGTGCAGAAATAAAAAACAACGGCAACAGCCGTTGTAAAAGAAATTTCTGGAGCGGGTGACGGGAATCGAACCCGCGTGACCAGCTTGGAAGGCTGGAGTTCTACCATTGAACTACACCCGCAAACGAATGAGTTAAATAACTCTGTAAAAATAAAAATGGTCGGGATGACAGGATTCGAACCTGCGACATCCTGCTCCCAAAGCAGGCGCGCTACCAAACTGCGCCACATCCCGACTGCAACGGTTAGTTATTATAGCAATAATTTACGCGTTGTGAAGTAGTTTTTTCAGATTTCTTAAAGCATTTCCTCTATGTGAGATTGAATTCTTTTCAGCTTGAGAAACTTCGGCAAGAGATTTTGCTCCCTTGAACTCGCAGGGCAAAAAAGTGGATCATATCCAAAGCCCCATCACCCCGCTCTTCAAACCCAATAAAACCCTCTATAAAGCCTTCTGCGACTGTTTCGCTACCATCCTCATCGATAAACACAAGAGAGCAGGCAAATCGCGCGCTACGGTCTTCAGCAGGAATGTGAGAGAGCTCTCGTAAAGTTTGGCATTATTCGCTGCGTCATTGCCCTCTTCACCACTATATCGCGAAGAATACACCCCAGGTGCTCCGTCGAGCGCGTCAACTATGAGACCCGAATCGTCAGCCAAAGTTGCCAACCCGCTAATTTCATGCGCTGCTTTCGCTTTTATACGAGCGTTTTCTACAAAAGTAGTACCCGTTTCCTCAGGATTAGAGACGATTCCAGCTTCTTTGAGCGTTTTAAACTCCCAGCCTTTAAAGGAAAGTGCTGATTCTATTTCTTCTACTTTATGAGCGTTATTAGTCGCAATAACAACTGTCTTTGTCATAACGTTCCTTTCACTAAAGGATTTATCAAATGGCCTCTATTTGCCCACACACAAAATATCTAAGCCAACATAAATATACTGCCACCCAAGCGAGGCATATTGCATGTTGCTTAAGCGGAGCATATTGGATGTTATCCAAGTGGAGCATATTGAACTTCACCTAAAGGCATCCGTAAAACTCTTTCACCAAACGATGCAAATTCTTTGATATCAGGATCTGAAGAAGCAACTGATAGGTTGGAACATTACCAGGGTGAGCCAGAGCCTCTCTGCGGGTAAGTAAGTCCTTACAATCTAGAGAAACTTCTTTAGCTGAAGAAATCAGTCTTACATGCGAGCCCACAACTCCACCAATTAAAGTTTTCAGGAGTGGAAAATGAGTACACCCCAATACGAGCGTATCAATTTCGCTGCGCCTAAGAGGCTCCAGATAATCCTGGGCTATCTCTTGAAATGCAGGACGAATAAACACCTTAGAAGCTAACGAAGTGTAGCTTTCAATAGGACCCTTTGCCATCCGAATGCCGAGCTCTGCTATCTCTACGAAACGAGGAGTTGCCGTAGAAAACACCGTAATACCTGCATCGATGTTGCGAATTGCTTTTGTGTAAACCCCTGATTCCACAGTACCTTTTGTCGCTATTACTCCCACACGTCTATTGTGGGTTGCTCGGGCGGCTGCACGTGCCCCCGGCTCAATAACACCGATAATGGGAATATCAAACCATCGCTGAGCTTCTTCCAATCCAGCAGCTGTAGCAGTGTTGCAAGCAATAACAATCATCTTCACTTTGCGGTCGATAAGCCACTGACATATTCTCAGAACAAACTGCTTTACTTGCTCAGGATCACGGGGGCCATAAGGACAGTTAGCACGATCGCCGTAAAAAATGATACTTTCCTCAGGCAGGGTTTTTATTATTTCACGCGCCACGGTAAGACCCCCAAAGCCCGAATCAAAAATGCCAATGGGCGCGTTATCGTAATCCATGCTTTTTCCTCTCCGAATTGCATGAAAGCATAACAAATAGCCAAAAGCCCCATCTTTGAAACATAAGATGAGGGCAGAAATTGCTGGCGCGCCCAGTAGGATTCGAACCTACGACCTTTGGATTAGAAGTCCACTGCTCTATCCAGCTGAGCTATGGGCGCTCAAATCAGATATTATAACGCATGTTTAAGGACATGAAACTTTTTTGAGTTTAGTAATGCGTAATAATACACGTGCCCGTAGAGAGATTCTCATAGAACCATTGAGCATCAGATAAAGAAAGATTTACGCATCCATGGCTGCCGTTGGTTTTATAACGAGATCCCCCGAAAGAGGATTGCCAAGTTGCATCATGCAATCCCACTGAATTTCCCACAAACGGCATCCAGTACGAAACAGGAGTTTCGTAATCAATCTCGCCATTTGGCTTATAACCAGTCAAAGTTGAAGGACTCTGCTTTGCATTCAAATAATATACCCCTGTAGGTGTAGCCCTATCAGCGGTGGGCAAGCCAGACACGATACCACAGGAATGAAGAAGATTTCCGCTAGCATCATAATAGCGTGCTGTTTGTTCAGTTAAATCAACGTCCACGTAAGCACCCCAGTCACGTTTACCAGCGCCATTATACTGTCCGCCCGACTGAGAACAGGGAATGTCAATTGTCTCGGCACCACCTTGGGACATGGTATTGTAAACCGTATCCGCCAATGAAGAAGTGTCTACCTGCCAACCATAGGTACCTCCAGAAACGGTACACACCTTTCCATCTTCGCGAGTCCAGGTACGTTCAGTGCCCACAGTGTTCATGCCAGACGTTGCTTCATCAACCATGCAGCTAAAACATCTTTATCAAGCTGTGGAGAAAAATCATCAGGATTGATATAGAGCCATTCTGCAATAGTGGACTTATCGATCGTTGCCGCCTTGACCGAACCGTTTAACGTAAGCGTAACCGCATTCGGAAAAAGCTCTTCAACTTTTTGTAAAGCCTGTAATGAACGAGGATCAGCAGCGGAAACCGTAGGCTTAATAAGATCATCCTGCGTTACTTCGCAATCGGTCCGCATAGATTTAATGGCTTCTCCCGCTTTAGCTAAAAGCTTTTCGGCGTCTATCTGAGTACATATACTTCTGGAACAAGCGTATAGGTACCTGCCTCTCATCAAAAGCAAATGCGCATTTGCTGAAGCTGTTTGCGTTGCATTGAACTCCTCTATCTGAGCACTCAAGCTATCGGCAAAACCTGCCTCGTCATACGAAGCTACAACTACATCTGAAATATCATGAGTTTGAAAAATCTCTATTGGCCAAAGAGCAATATCCTGTGCCTTTGTGGTGTCCTCGGCGATTTTATGAGGATCAATACTAATTGCAGTTTCACCCTGTTCGAACGTGTAAGAAAAACCTTCACCTTCGATTGAAAGCGAATAGGAATCTGCCTGTTCTTGGATTTGATTAGCAAGCGCGTCAAGAAGCTGATATTAAGTGAATCGAATCTAGATCCAAGTTCAGATGGGCAGCCAGCTTTGATATTGCGAGTCTGGATCAGACCA
>ENA-OQAS01001032-OQAS01001032.1-human-gut-metagenome-genome-assembly--contig:-NODE-1032-length-13624-cov-2.938949_pt1 | contig 13624 bp, 17 predicted proteins | sample MGYA00242733_ERZ504523 | MGnify/ENA primary metagenome ERZ504523 (study PRJEB26092, sample SAMD00036239) | human gut metagenome | host: Homo sapiens | study: EMG produced TPA metagenomics assembly of... | reverse complement strand
CCAGTCTCTTCCGTCTTTTCTCCTCCTCATTCCGTTTCAGTAACAGGTTCATTTCCTCCGCACGCCGCCCGGCCTCTTCCTTCAATCTCTTCCACCGCAGACGTCAAATCCTTCCTCACCAGCCTCAGGATTATTACAGGCGATATATCGTTTCCTCTTTCCTTTCTCCACATGATAATAACTCCCTTGCCCGTCCATCACCACGATGCTCCGGTCTGCCAGACGACCACAGCACCAATACACCTCCTCGTCATCCCCTTCCAGCAGACAAGCGAAAACATCGAACACGGTAGACCATACAGGATCCGCCAACTTGCAGGACTTCGGGACACGATAGTCCGGTATCTTCAGATAAAAGCCATAAAAACAGAGACTGTCCTTATGCAGCCCGCGCATGGAAGCATACGCCTTCCGTGTGCGGCTATGAAAGGTCTCTCCCACTTTCAGCAATTCCACGCTACCGTAAGAGCACACCACCGGCTTCTCCCGATAAGTCCTGTCCGTTTTCAAGTCGATGTAAGCATCCGTACCATCATTGCCCGTAACGGCCAGAAGCTCCCCTTTCAGGAATCGCAACCTCCGGCAGCGGTCTATGATGATCTTCGGCTTTCCGTTATCGTCCACCACCCTGTACGGCCATCTTCCAAACAAACCGCCGCCCGGTCCGCACAGGTGTCGAACACTTCCTTATATCGAGGCATCACTGTCACTCTGTTTCTACGCCTCAGTCCCCACAATCCGCTACATCGGTCATGGAAAGCTTTCAGAACAGAGAGTGCATTCCGCCCCTCTTCCTGATCAGACAAATTCCGGTTCCTGATCGCATCCAGCAACTGTCCATGGGTCATCACCATTTCCCATTCTTCCTCCCGCCTGCCTTCCTCCAAGAGCGAACACGCCACGGACAGCCCGTTTTCCGCTCTTTTCCGAGAAAAGGTGTCACCCAGTATCCGCCCCTCGAACATCGCTTCCCAATCCCGCTCACGGACGGGCAGACCGAATATCCGGTGCAACCCCACATTATCTATCAGCATACAGGATTCCTTATCACCCGATTTCCGTAATCCCCTCCCCACCTGTTGCAAGTATTTCGCCAGTGAAAGCGTGGGACGAGCCAGCTGCACGAACTCCACATCGGGACAGTCGAAGCCCTCGGAAAAGATATCCACATTGACCAGCACCCTGATCCTTCCCTGCCTGAAGCCCTCTACCAGTTCCCTACGCTCCGAAGCAGGCGTTTTGCTGTCGATAGCCACAGCCGACACTCCGTGTGCATTGTAATAGGCGGCTATCTGACGGGCATGGGCTATACTGACGGCATACACCATTCCTTTTTTCCCGGCGGCATACCTCTCGACGCTCTCGTACAACCGCCGGATGCTGACCTGACGGTTCAATACCTCATTCATTTCCTTCACCTGATAATCTCCGTCCACCCCACGTTTCTTCAACGAATTTATTATCTGTTGCTCCCTGCTGTCAGCACGGATAGACACGTAGTCGAAAGCAGACAGCCAGCCTTTCCCGATGAATTCCGCGATGCTCCACGAAGTTGTCAGCGCATCAAACAAATCCGTGAAGCCCTTGCCGTTCAGCCGGCAGGGGGTGGCGGTCATGCCCAGTTTCCTCGCCTCCGGATATCTCTTCCAAAGCTCCCTGTAAGTCTCCGCCAGTGCATGATGCGCCTCGTCAATGACAATCAATCCGGGAGCTTCCCCTATATTCTTCCAGTTACGGGACAACCACTGGATGGAGAATACCCGCACCCTTCCGGATTCTTCCGGCATACTGTCTTTCCCCGTCTTTCCGTTCTTTCCCGTTTTGTCCGGTTCTTTTCCCATTCCATACCGGGCTGCGGTTTCCTCTATCTGCTCCACCAGCTCTCTGCGATGCGCCACAATCCACACCCGCGTGCCGATACCGATACCACAGAGAAACTCTTTCACCACCGCTGCCAGCAGATGTGTCTTTCCTGTGCCTGTAGGCATTTGTACCATGACACTCCGATGGAACTCCCACTCCTTAAAGAGCCTGAGCTTCATCTCCTGCTGGTAGTCACGAAGACCATCGTTCTTGCAATACATCATGGTGCGGATGCCGGTCGCCACCGACAACAAAAGAGGGAAAGGCTGCATGCATCATCGCACACAGCCTATAGTGAATATTCTATCTTTATGAATTCATTTTTATCAGCAGCTTGCTAGTTGATATCGTAAATATTTGATATCGCAAACCGTTCCGCCACTGAATTTAATACGAAACCGATGACAGGGGCTATTTTTCTATGAGCCAGTCGCCCAACGTATGCTCCTCCGCATCAAAGCTGATGCCCACTTTCACCACAGGCAGTCCGCTGAGGGTAAAACGTCGGGATAGTTTTTCAAATTTATCTGAGACATGGCGGCATCGGCATCCTTGCCTAGTTTCAATTCAATAACATACAACATGTCGGCAGTGCGCATCACCACGTCCACACGTCCCTTCGGGATACGGACTTCCACATCCACATACATTCCGAAAAGAGAGAAGATGATGTAGAACAACTGCTGGTAATGCCCTTCATAATTCGTGTTATCGCAATAAGGAACGGTGGAGAGAAACTCCTGAAGCAGACGCAAGGCTCCATCCATATCGCCCAAGCGTATCGCACCATACATACGGCCTATGGTAGTAAGCCCCATATCGGTATTGTAAGCCAGATAGTTCGGCAACAGACTCTGCATCAGTCCCACCCGTATCTCCCTGTTCGGAATATCCAGCGTGTAAAGCTCGGTATATTTATCATAGTCCTTTATCGTGACATAGCCGCTCTGATAGAGCAAAGGCGTAATAGTTGTCATCCGCTCGGTAGGGGCATCAAAACTGGCAGCCATAGCCTGCATGCTGTGTCCCACTTCAGAGGGAAGAACATGGAACTTGCGCAGCATCTCTATCAGATAGGTGGGCGTGCCGCTGCCAAACCAATAAGAGTTTAACTTGCCATCTTCGAAAGCATTCAGCAGGCTGAACGGATTAAAAACATCTGGCGAAGGCCAGGTGAAATGATAGCCGTCATATTTCTCTTGCAGTTTCAGTAGGGTATCTTCTTTGCTCATCTCCTGCGAAAGGGCAAAGCGTTCTATATACCCGCCCATCTGTTCCAACATTTCCTCTTTAGTGATACCGCAAATGGCAGCGTAGGCTCGTCCATGCTAATATTCTTGATATTGTTCAGCTCGCTGAAAATGCTGAGCTGGGAAAACTTGGTGATGCCGGTCAGGAACACAAAGCGCAGATAAGGGTCGCACGCCTTCAACGGACTGTAGAAATTATGCATCACATTACGCAGGACGGGGAGGTTCTCATCCTCGTGCACCACATCCAGCAACGGCGCGTCGTATTCGTCAATAAGGACTACCACCTGCCGGCCGGTCTGCTCGCAGGCACGCTTTATCAGGTCTGCCAACTGGACGTTAACCCCCGCATCATTGTTTTTCGTCAGGCCATATTTCTCATTATATTCCCGCAACCGCCAGGCCAGATACTCATTCAGTTTCTCCTTGTCCAGATGCTTGGCCAAGCTCATGTCAAGTGCAGCACCGGGTATTCCGTCCACTCGGTTTCCAGCTTTTCGATGGCAAGCCCTTTGAAAAGGTCTTTCTTCCCGGCAAAATAGCAGTGCAGCGTAGAGGTAAGCAATGACTTGCCGAAACGCCGGGGGCGGCTCAGGAAACAATATTTGGAGGCACCGTTCGCCATCTGGTAAATATACTCCGTCTTGTCTATATAAAGATAATTCCCCTCTATGACTTTCTCAAAAGCCTGTATCCCTATCGGGCATCTCTTCAATGACTGTTGCTTCATGGCGCGCTACTTTTTCTGATTGTACTACAAAGGAACAAAATCTAACCGGAAATTCCTAACCGAATGCTCTTTTTATTATTTCAGATGGACTTTAAAGACAAGACCTCCGGAGAAGTATTTCCCATTATTCAGCTCGGCTACAAGATTTACATAGTCTTTCCAAAAACTATACTCAAAACCTATATTGCAAGTTCTTGCATCATACTCCGCCATCAGGTTCAAGCCATTTATCATTTTTACAGCCCAAGACTCTTGCACAGGCAATCCCAACCGGAAATTCACCCCTATAGCCGGACGGTTATGATGCTCCCAGGTAGCCGGCCGGTCCAGCACCCAGGCAAGATGCACTCCCAACATTCCCAGATTATCAACCCCAATATGCTTCGTAGCAGCAATATAGTAACGGGTGAAAAAGCAATTACCGCCATTCTGGTCACGACTTGATATGCCTCCTCCACCGTAACTGTCATGAGTACCCGGATCGTCCACCCCTATCACGATCTGCGGAGTCCACGTTTTCCACCATCCCTCTTTCCAGACACGAAGACGGAAATTGAAAGACCTGTCCTGATTGGTGTATTTCCCCCACGACTGCTCCGGGAAATATGTAGAACCCTTATTGGCGTAATTCAACGTACAGGTATATCCCACTTCCAGCCAGGGAAAAACCGTAATATTGAGATAATAATTGAAGGTGTATCTCACATCAAAATCATAATAATGCAACGGGGTTATGTCCAGCACATTACCTCCAAGCATAAACGTTTTGTCCTGCTGCATATCGGCCGTCGGCGCATGAAGCAGTCCGGTCGTACCTCTCAACGCCTGTCCACAGACGGAAAAACTGATTGACAGAAATACCAAGACAGCCGTAAGTACCTGTATAATCTCTTCTTATTTGATATAAATCCCATCTTTTTTCAGCGTTTCTGTGCCAACAGCCATTCAAAGTACTTTTCATGCTCATCCACCAAATGTTCCCACGAATACGCTGTACGGATCTCCTCTAAATTTGCCGCGATAAATTTTTCCTTATCACGCACTACATATACAGCCATATCATTCAACAGCCCGGTTACTTCCGCCGGAGTACTATAATACTCCGCATGATGCTTCAATACCGCCCGGTTGAACAGATTGTCATTGGCTAATATGAAACAACCGGACGCCATAGCTTCCAGTAATGAAGGGTTCGTTCCGCCTACCGAATGCCCATGAAAATAGGCCAAAGAGTATTTTCGTATGGAGTTCAGCTTTTTGAAATCATAAATGCCACCGATGAAACGTACCGACCGCTCTTTACCATACCGGGCCACCAGCTCTTTGCCATGAGGAGTATTGGTTTTCCCACAATGACCAATGGCCTGCGCCCGTTCTCTTCGGATGCCAGATAGCCGTCAATTGCCATTGCTATATTGTTTTCGGGTTCCAGACGAGCCACCAGCAAATAATAACCATTCTCCTCCAGTCCGAATTCTTTCAGAAACTCCGGATTGTAATCCTCGTGGATATCAGCCCATACGCCAGAAACTTGCTCTCCTTGCCATACTTCTCTTTGTAATAGTCATGAATGCCCATGTTGTCGGCTATCAAGTAATGACTGTGCTTCACAGTCATCCGTTCTTCCCAAAAGACGAACTTCCGCACCCATCTGTTGAATTTCGTACGCTTGTATTCCAGTCCGTCCATGTTCGTGGTAAACACGGGATGTCTGATGTTCTTTACATTAAACCAAATGTATGCCGGTACAATGGAGGTGTATCCCGCCTCATAAATGATGTCAAACCGCTCCCGTTTCAACGCATCACGCAGTGAAGCAAAATCATAGAAGAAACTCCCTACGGAACTTCCCATCCATGTCTCCGGACTATAGATGTGCTTGATGCGGACTCCTTTGTAACTGTTTTCCTTATAAGGATGAAAATGAGGGGAATAAACGGTCACCTCATGACCTCTGTTTGCCAGACCTACAGATATGTATTCGGCAAACTGCTCGAAGCCCCCGTAATCATTAGGAATGCCACGGGTGCTGATAAAAGCGATTCTCATTGAAAATTAAGTGTATGAAGTTTAGCCCGGCCGCAGAAAGCGACCGGGAATATTAAAAAAAATAAAACATTCGGTTTTTTGTGGGAATGCGGCTGTTTCAGCCCCTCAATCCTGTTTCAAGTTCGTGTTTCAAAGGTGAACACACATATTGGGAACTTTGGCTATAGAAACCTGGTCTTTGTTAAATCTCAGATATCAACCAACAAATCAGTCAAGAATTCATCCAAGCCTACCACTCTTATTTTGGGAAAAGGGAAAGTGGCCAGTATACGAAAATGAGCATCTTCAGATACTATGTACTCTGCATTTGCAACAATAGCACAATCTGCAAATTTATTATCATCCGGATCCGCCTCTATCAAATTGAATTTAAAAGAAGCCTCTTTATAAAGCGTATAAGGACTATGCACTATAGCACTTATAACATTCCGAGCTACACTGGCCGAAGAATACCGTTCTATAATCTCTTCGTATTCATTCAGTATTTCATTAGATACGCACAGCATAAACTTCCCTTGCAGAAAATCTTCCCATATCTTATGGTACGGGCTTTTTGCAGGAAGCGACTGCATCAAACAATTCGTGTCCAGAACCACCAATCGTTTCATGACCGATAAGGAGTTCTGAGATGTTGTTCTCTCAATTCATCCAATTTTTTCTGATCCAACACACCGGAGTCCCACAATTCGTCCAGTTCCTTTTGTGCCTTATCAGCAAAGAAATGAGAAAGAGCCAGTTTCAGCTCATTCAGTTCACTTTCTGTACGAATATTCTTTATAGCATAAAGCAACTCCATCTGGGCTGCATCCGAATACGAGATCCTCATACCTTAATACATTTAATCGTTTTTACAAAAATAATACTTTTCTAATTATCCGCATCACATTATGCCATTCTTTTCCGATTAAAATGAAGATTTAACTTTTCAGAAAAGTTTCCTTTTAATCATTCTAAAAGGAACAAACATGACATTCATCCATGCTGTCCAATAGGCATGTTTAGGGAAATACCGCTTGATGTTCTCTCTGTATCCGGTCGCATCAAAAGTTTCAATGCGCACAATGTATTTATTAAAAAGCAAAGTAGGAAGATATTGAGTACAGATATCTTTTCAAAATCGAATCCTTACAATTCAATGAGATATGACCTTTCATATAACTGCCCACAATCAATGACGGATAATCTATGGTAAAAGCCTTGAACTTGTTATGCCCGCCTCTTTTTGCAATGCGTTGTACATGATATATGGGAGTATCGTCTATCAGAAAAACCTTGGCAGCATATTGCGTTAAGAAAACAGAAGTATGCGGAAACAACGCGTTCAATTCTATTTTCCCCATTGCATCAAAGTCTTCTTTCCAAATACTAAACCCTCCACTCCATGAAGACCAATACGATAGCGCATTCATAAAATCATTGAAATTTCCGTATTTACAAATAGCTTTCTTGCCTAAAAATCATTCGTATGGAACATCAAAGTTTTATTCATCTTTTCTTGTAGTACTTCTTCAATCAAATGTTTCAGTGCTCCTTTCTGAAACAGGTTCTGGCTATTATGAAGTTTCAATAGTTTGCCCTTAGCATAGGTTAACACATGATATGAATTGAGAAACCCTTCACAATCAGCATGATAATAAAACAAATTTATTTTATCCGAAAATTCATCCATCAATGTTTTTACTTCCATTTCAGGATCGTTATCTGAAAGAATGACTTCATAGTCATCCATAGATATCTCTGAGTTCGCTTCATAAATACTGTTCAACGTATTTCGAACTTGATTTATGCGTTTATAACAAGGAATACAGATAGAAAGAACAGGCTTAAATTTATTCATACAATATCTATATTTCAAAAAGAGAAATTAAGCACTCTTTTATCACCACAAATTATATTTTACACAAAAACATTTCTAAATTCTTATGACTTCGTATTCAATACCACCTATCATAGCCCCTCTCATAGCAAATCCACCATTATACATTTCCTTAGACACAACATTATATGCTTTTTGGGCTTTTGATATTAAAAACAAATCAAGAAAAGTTTTTAAGGCAGCATCTGTTCCACTATCATAATCCATATGTGCAATATCACCAGGAATTATATAAACATAAGAAAAACATCTTACTTCATTAATAAAACGAGCACTATCAGAAGTTATCAATATTTTCTTATGAAATGGAGCTATTTCATGTATATAGGAACAAGCATCAAGGCACTTCTTGATCAATATTGAAGCATCTTTTTCCTTTAATATTTTAGATGGTGAGTCTTTAAAATCGCCTAATGCTTGTTGAAATCTATAAGAAATAGAAATATAATCCCCTCCTAAATTCTTCAAATTTTCGTCTATCAAGGATTGCAATTTAAAAGACGGTTTAAAAAGCTCAGCAAACAGATCGTGAAATTCACTTTCTGCAAAGCAAGCATTTGTGTAAATATGATATTGCATTTTATGTTTCTTGACTTTTGCAGCCATTCTCTTTTCTTGAATTTTCCACATTCGTTCAGATAATCCTGTTGAGCGTACTACTGGAGACGATTTTCTTCTATCATATACAATTTCCTCTGGTGAAATATACCAATCATACATATTAGGAACTAAATAATCATTCAATTCAAAAGGATGGACAAAATTTATTTTAAATACAAGCCCCATCTTTTTACATAATTTATAAACAGAAACAGCTCCTCGTAATCTATCAGAAATACCACCATGTCTCATTTTCCATCGGCCATGTAAATCAACATTTTAGAAGTGACTAATTGTTTGGAAACTTTATAACTTCTCACAAATTTATTGGACAGATATAAATTTACGAACGATGCCAATATCGAATTCCATCTATTCCCGAATAAAAAAACGCCTAATTTAACAATAAATTCTACCATTTTAGTTATCTGAAGTTTAACAGTTTACAAGCCAATACAATGTCAATATACCAAATATATTGAATTTTATTTCTAAACAAAAGTTTAGAATTAGACATTACATTCCATAACTTTATGTCCGCATACACATTTTTACATAAATCATAACATACAAAAGCATCATCATCCCTCAATTTACTTAAAAGTTTTACAGTATATATAAAAGCATTTACTTTAAACGCCTCTATAAAACATTGATAATCGATACATTCACATCTAACCATAGAGAGAACTGCATTTGTATTATTAATAAAATCTTTAATAATTTTCTTATTTGTCGAAACAACAATGCTATTCTGTCTCATCCTATATTTGTAATATGGAGAGTTCATTATATAAGCCTGTTGATACGCTTGCACTACTTTAAATGCCATTTCTATATCCTCATAATAATCCCCCTCCCGGAAACGTAATGAATGAGAGATCCATATTTCCCTTTTATACAACTTATTACAACACTGACATCCCATACGTCCAGAAAGTTGCAACTTGTATAAAAGGTCTGCATCATAAATAGATTCTTTATCTGAAATACATTTTTTATACAACTTCTTTTTTATTGTCCGACCAATACTGCAATATGCCACATATTATTAAAGGACAATGCGTTTCTTTTGCTTTAACATACATTTTTTCCAATGTATCCAAATCTATAAAATCATCACTATCCACAAAAAACAAATATTCACCTACAGCCATATCAATTCCTGCATTTCTAGCAGAACTAAGTCCTCCATTCTTCTTATTTATAAGCTTTATATTGGAATACTTTTGTTGAAACGACTTGATAATCGAAAGGCTATTATCCGTAGAGCCATCATTGACAACTATAATCTCAATCCCTTTTAGTGTTTGGCGACATATACTTTCCAAACAATCGGATAAATATTGTTCCACATTATACACAGGAACAATCACACTGACTTTATAATCTGAATTTACCGGCATAACTATATAAATTGAAAAGGAGCATTTTTTGCACCACGAAAAATGGCATTAAAGAACCACATTAAAGATATGACAACAAGAAATAATTTTAAACACTTATCCCATGAGTATTTTCTCCCTTGACAAGAGGAAAGCATATACATTAAAAATGAAAGCATTATAAATTTCACATTGACAAAATACATATTCACACGAATTAGCGCCAATGAACTTCCACTTATAAAATACAAAACAGAACCAATCACGTGAAGATTGTAAAAAACATCCAAATTAAGACTTTTATAAAATGCTTTCATCCTGTTAATATTAGCAACTATCAACAAATCCAAACCAAGCATTATAAATTTAGCCAAACCAAGGCTAGAAGTATCTTTGGGCAAAGTCAAATCATCCGCTGTTCAAAATAAGAAATATCATCCAAAGCATGACAACAATTCGCCCAATCGAGGAAAAAGTACATTCCATAACAAATAATTTATTGGTCCGGACAATGCAAATGACAACAAAATCAAAACAGCCGAAATTTTCTTATTACTAAACATCCTTAAATGCAACACAAAGTAAAAAGGAAGCATAATCAATATGCTGCGATGAAAAAGACTTATGCAAACTATTGAAAGGAAGAAAGGAAAAAAACGCCTCTGTTCTACAAACCTCAAAGTACATAAAAACATGAGAGAAGCCGTCATTTGCCTCATACCATTTAATGAATCGAAAAATGTAAACGAAGTGACAAAAAAGAAACATAGCCACATAGACATGAAGCTATACCTCTTAGAAAATATATACAAAAATAAAATCTGCAAAAAAGCGATACTAATAAACAACCATGCAAAATGAGCTTTATATCTAGTAAACGCATAGACAATAGCCGAAAATCCCGGTTCGAAATAGCTCCAGCCATTTCGAGCTATAAAATCAGCATTGGGCGACATGGAATTTAAATAAGTTTCCTTATAAAGCAGATAATCAACACCTACATCATAACGAAGTCCTACAACCAATGTATAAATCAAAATCAGTAATATTCCGGTTGATGGAATAGGGTTATCAAAAAATTTTATTCTATAATTCTGATAACGCCCACAAAACACAAGACTTACAAGAAGAGTCAAATACACAAATACTGAAAATATCATCTTTTACCTATAAGACTTAAAATACAATCATCCATTTTATCACTAAACTTAAGCACCCCGACTGCCAATCTATAATATTCCCAATTAGCTAAGTAATACCCCATCCGATGATAAAATCTAATTTGAAACTCCTTCAAACACCTATTACTCTCCGGCCACAACTCTCTCCATAAATTGAAATTCCTTAAATTCTTATTTACTAAAAATGCTTTTTTTTGCGTAAAAAACATCGGCGCAAGAAAGGTATATGATATAATGAATAAAGACCTTGTTCCTTCAAAAAAGATTCAATAAGCACACATGCACCAATCATATCTTCCAATTGCTTCATAGTAGTATGATGAGACACAGAATTCATATAAATAACATAATGATAAAATGCCTCTTCCACATACGAAACTCGATGTGCAAAACAATGCAACCTTACAGAAGTACACAAATCCTCCCACATACTTATCCCAACAGGAAACTGAATATGATTATCCTCATACAAGCTTCTCCGGACCAAAGCCCCACATACACTGGAATGGAGTTTCCCCACCAACATCTGTTCCACAATGTTCCCCTTATGTCTGAAGGGATTCTGACTACAACGAATACGTTTACCTTGTTTCTCCTCATAATAATCACACATCACAATATCAGCATTGTCTTCACGAGCTTTTATGTATAGTTTTTCATACATATCAGGATCTACCCAGTCATCACCATCGCAATAAATAATATATTCTCCATCGGCTACCTCAAGCCCCGTATTACGAGCCACACCAGAACCCATGTTTTTTCATGAGAAATGATTTTTATGTCTGACTTCCGTTGCGGATATTCATCTATGACAGACTGTAATATCTGAATACTACAGTCCGGAGTACAGTCATTCACAAAAACATATTCAATATCTTGCATTGTTTGGCAGAATAAAGAACGGGCACAGCGTTCTATATATTTTTCAACTTATAAATAAGAACAATAACACTTACTTAGGAATATTCATCAACTACAATTTATTAATCAGACTAAAAGATTTTTTTTCTCCACTCATACAGCCTTTCCTCCACCAAATTCCAATTTAAATTAGTCATACCCAATTCTTGATTTTCATATAAACATTTCTCCAATCCAAACATTTTCAACAAAGATTTAACTCTGGCCAAACCTCTTTCCTTATTCCCCACAACCACAAAAGGTTTATGAAATAATATAGAAAACACACAAGCATGAAAACTATCCGTAACAACCAGTTCCGCATCCATAAAGCCTCGCAACCATTGTTCTACCGGCGGCTGGATACGCTCTGCCAAAGGTGCGCTCCAATCTTCCACACGTGAATTTCCGCGGAAAGGAACCAACCCCGTCTCACTAGCCAACCGTGATATCAGATCTGTTGTTGATTCCGTTTCATCCAAGATATAGCATAACAATGTACCTTTGCTTTTAGGAATATCCGCCCTTTTCACCAAATCTACATAATCCTGAACATCCAAAAGTATAGTGGGGTCTAACACATGGCTGGCATTCACTCCAAAAAACTTACGACACAGTTCCACTGCCGATTCCTCACGAACACTTACCACATCAAATTTCCGTAATAATTCCCTACAGCGCTCAGTCTGCCCGACAGTATATTCCCACTCACTTGTTCCAAAAGAAGCAGCATAAGCCATTCGTTTAATGTTCCAATCTTTTGCAAAGTCCAAATATGCATTCTCTATTCTAGTCGGATAATACATAGGACGCCACACCTGGTCACTACCCACCACAAAAGCATCAAAGTCCTTTTCTTTCAAATCGAGTAATTTCCCGACCTCAAAACAATGAATGTATTTATTTATAAATTGTAAAGTATATTGACCTACAATCGGATATACACGATTATGGTACGATTCAAAAAAAACCGGTTCATTCTTACCCAATATATATTTCCTTATCATCCGTTTAGGATAAGAATAAGGCCATTTCCATACAGGCAATTCAGCCTTATTGGATGTAGTTATCACCGAAGCTTCATGCCCCATTCGTTCCAATACCGTCTGCAACGCATACGCTTGAAGTATCCCTCCATAATTAGTATGGAGAGGCAATGTCAATATTCCAATCCTCATAATTTAAACCCTCTTACCATCTACTCCTCAAACTTCTCTTTCTCCCCCGCCAAATACTCCCACGAGTTCTCCGTCACCACATTCCACCACTCGCGTTTCACCGCCTCTATCTCCTCGTCCATTCCGCAATCGCCATAATTTTCCACCAAAGAATGCATGATAGTAGCATAAAAATTCAGATGTCAGTTTACTTTTAAGAGCACTGTAATAGCTACGTTCCGTCATGTGGATAGATTTACAAAATTCTTTTACATTTACGCCACTGGCTTTTCTAAGAACCTTGATGCTCTCGGCCAACTTCTTCGTAGAAAAATTCCTGTCTTTCATCTTTTTTCAGTTTAAATATCGTTAATAATACTGTCTGTTTCCTAATTGTCTGTCCACAGTGGACAGACGCATCTGTTTTTTCCTTTATAACTTCACCGCCATTATTACAAAAACAAAGTGCACATGGCTATAAAAGCATTGAAACAAAGCGTCTCCATCAGCGAAACGCGTCCGTTTGTTTGAGGAGGTGACGATTAATTTACCCGACCGCAAGACTTTCGTTATCCGTACCCACAATAATTCGAAGACCAATAAGTATATTGAGTCGGTTTGTTGAACGGA
>ENA-OQAS01001031-OQAS01001031.1-human-gut-metagenome-genome-assembly--contig:-NODE-1031-length-13634-cov-2.743244_pt1 | contig 13634 bp, 19 predicted proteins | sample MGYA00242733_ERZ504523 | MGnify/ENA primary metagenome ERZ504523 (study PRJEB26092, sample SAMD00036239) | human gut metagenome | host: Homo sapiens | study: EMG produced TPA metagenomics assembly of... | reverse complement strand
AAGACGCAAAATCCTGCGTCATACGAGTACCTTCAGCCACCATACGCCAGTTACGAGAGATATACTCATTATGCTTCTTTAAGATCCAGCGACGACGACGAATATTAAGGAAGACCTTCTTGCCACGAAGAGGAAAATCCTGAACAATAACAGGATCATAAAAGCCTTTACTCTCAGTATCCTGATCTGTATACTTCTCAGGAACGATATTTTTCTCCTCAAGATAGATCACAACTTCATTTACGCTTTCCTTCACATCAACAAGATCAAAGTAATCTAAAGTGCCTTCAGGAAGAAGAAGGCGATAACCGTTTAACTCCATAAGCTATGAATTTGGAAACAAAGATAACAATTTATAAATTTACCCCTCAGCTTTTTACATTGACCCTAAAAATGCACAAGCATTCGCATTATACCTACTAATAGTGATGCATAGCTCACAAAAAAGGAGTACCTTTGCAGCCCTAAATCATCATTAATAATGACAGTATGGAAATGAACAAGTTTTTAAGGATGGATTGTGGAGTAAGGAAATTAATGTTTCAGACTTCGTATATACCAACATTACCCCTTATGAGGGCGATGCCTCATTCTTGGCAGGCCCCACAGAGCGAACTAAAAAAGTGTGGAACGAATGCCTCAAGCACTAGAAGAAGAACGTGCCAATAACGGAGTTCGTTCCCTTGATAATGTAACAGTATCTACTATCACCTCACATAAAGCAGGATACATTGACCGTGAAAACGAACTGATTGTAGGTCTTCAGACGGACGAACTTCTGCGCCGTGCCATCAAACCTTACGGTGGTATCAAGGTCGTAGAAAAGCCTGCCATGAAAACGGTGTGGAAGCAGATGAAAAAGTAAGGATATCTTTACTCATTATCGCAAAACCCATAATGATGGCGTATTTGATGCTTATACCGAAGAAATCCGCTCTTTCCGTTCACTCGGTTTCCTGACCGGTCTGCCCGATAACTATGCACGCGGACGCATTATTGGTGACTACCGCCGTTTGGCACTGTATGGTATCGACCGACTGATTGAAGCAAAACAAGAAGATTTGCGCAATATCACCAGTCCGATGACCGATGCCCGTATCCGCCTGCGCGAAGAAGTAGCCGAACAAATTAAAGCACTGAAAGAAATAAAAATATTGGGTGAATATTACGGACTCGATTTGAGCCGTCCCGCTACTAATGCACAAGAAGCGGTTCAGTGGGTTTATATGGCATATCTTGCTGCCGTGAAAGAACAAGATGGAGCAGCTATGTCATTGGGCAACGTTTCTTCATTCCTGGATATCTATATTCAATATGATTTGGATCATGGTAAAATTGACGAGTCATTCGCTCAGGAGCTAGTGGATCAGTTTATCATCAAGTTACGTATGGTCCGCCATCTGCGTATGCAATCATACAATGACATCTTTGCAGGTGACCCCACCTGGGTGACCGAATCTATCGGCGGACGATTCAACGACGGACGCACCAAAGTAACAAAAACTTCTTTCCGCTTCTTACAAACACTATACAATCTGGGTCCGTCACCTGAACCCAATATGACTGTACTGTGGAGTCCGGAGTTGCCGGAAGGTTTCAAAGAATTCTGCGCACAGGTTTCTATCGACACTTCTTCCATACAGTACGAAAACGATACGCTGATGCGCGAAGTGCGTAACTGTGACGATTATGGCATTGCTGCTGTGTGTCTTATCAGGCTATCGGCAAACAAATCCAATTCTTCGGGGCACGCTGTAATCTGGCTAAGGCTCTGTTACTAGCTATCAATGGCGGACGTTGCGAAAATACAGGAACTGTAATGGTGAAAGATATTCCTGTATTGACAGGAGACTTGCTGAACTTTGAAGAAGTATGGTCTAATTATAAGAAGTATTAATGCAGATTGCACGTGTGTATAATGATGCGATGAATATCATTCACTATATGCATGACAAATATTATTACGAAAAGGCTCAAATGGCATTCATTGATACCGATCCACGTATCAATCTGGCATATGGCGTAGCCGGTCTGTCCATTGCCATTGACTCATTATCTGCCATCAAATACGGCAAGGTACGTGCCAAACGTAATGATATAGGTTTGACTGAAGGCTTTGATATTGAAAATACATATCCTTGCTTCGGTAATGATGATGACCGCGTAGACCACTTAGGAGTAGATTTGGTTTATTTCTTCAGTGAAGAATTAAAGAAACATCCGGTATACAAAAAACGCCCGTCCTACCCTGTCACTGCTGACTATCACCTCCAATGTAATGTACGGTAAGAAAACAGGTGCCACTCCTGACGGTCGTGCCAAAGGGGTTGCTTTCGCTCCGGGTGCCAACCCGATGCACGGACGTGATAAGAACGGTGCCATCGCCTCATTGAGTTCTGTAGCCAAACTACGCTATCGTGATGCTCAGGACGGCATCAGTAACACATTCTCTATCGTACCAAAATCACTAGGGGTGGATCGGGAAACCCGTATAGAGAATCTGATAACCATGATGGACGGTTATTTCACCAAAGGGGCACACCACCTGAATGTAAATGTGCTGAACCGTGAAATGCTGGAAGATGCAATGGAGCATCCTGAAAAATACCCGCAACTTACTATCCGCGTATCAGGTTATGCCGTAAATTTCATCAAATTGAGCCGTGAACATCAGCTGGAAGTAATCAGCCGTTCTTTCCACGAAAGAATGTAACATCACATATACATTAATCGTAGGGGCGGGTTTTAAACCTGCCCTTACCAGTTTAAAGACAAACCATTATGATCAGAGTACATTCTTACGAGTCAATGGGGACGTTTGACGGTCCCGGCTTACGCTTAGTCGTATTTTTACAAGGATGCAATTTCCGATGCCTCTATTGTGCCAACCCCGACACAATTGACACCAAAGGTGAAAGTACGGAAACGGCAATAGACGAAATTGTGCGTATGGCTGTCAGCCAAAAAGTTTTTCGGTAAAAAAGGAGGTGTGACTTTCAGCGGCGGCGAACCTACATTGCAAGCAAAAGCACTGATTCCGTTATTCCAGCGGTTAAAAGAACAAAACATCCACATCTGTATAGATACCAACGGCAGTATATGGAATGAGGAAGTAGAGGAACTGCTAAAATGGACAGACCTCGTATTATTAGATATCAAGGAATTTAATAATGTGCGTCATCGGCAACTGACAGAACGCAGCAACGAACAAACCATACGTACCGCTGAATGGCTTGAAAAAAACGGAAAACCTTTTTGGTTGCGCTACGTATTAGTTCCAGGCTATAGTTCCTTTGAGGAAGACATACGGGCATTAGGAGAGCACTTCAAGAACTATCACATGATTCAAAGAGTAGAGATACTACCTTATCATACATTAGGCATACACAAATATGAAGCCATGGGAAAAGAATACAAACTGAACGGAATAAAAGAAAATACTCTAGAACAATTGGAAACAGCCAAAACGTTATTTGGTGAATATTTCAATACCGTATATTTAAATTAGAAAAGACAAACTTACCGTCTATCCGGTACTTAAGTTCCGTTAAGGAGATGAGCCCATAATTTTCGCCTCATCTCCTTTTTATGTATAAGAAACAATATATTTATATCAGCACTACCATCACATCCCGTGCCCCATGAGCACCCATTACCAAGGCCTGCTCAATATCAGCTGTCTTTGACGGACCGGAAATAAAGGTTCCGAAACCATATTCGCCTGTATCTATCAGTTTATATGCTTCATGCATATTGTTCACAATCTTATTCTTATCTAGAAGAATAACCAACTTTTCGGCAATAAAATAAATGGCACGCTGCTTTACATCCTGCTCTATCCATACCCCACCATTCTCCGCAACCCCAATCTTTCCATCTATGACAGCCAAATCCGTCCCATTCAATTCTGCAGGATCTTCCAAATCATCGGGATTAAATGTTGCACAAGTAATACTCTTCAGATTAGAAGCGATGCGTTTGGCTCCAGGATAAGCTTTTTTAATGAAATCATTCACGTTCTCCTCTTTTTCCAAAAAATGGCTTCTCCTCCTACTTGCTTCATGACGAAATAAAACTGTTCTACCATACTGGGATAAGTCAATGCCATATCTTCCAATGGCTTTAAATCCGGTTTCTCATATTTTACATGTGTAGCACGCCGGATGCTCTGCAATATATCTTCTCTGCTGCTCATAATTTACTTCACTTTACCTTTCTTCCACATTTCATTGAAACTCTCCTTAGCAAATTTCGGCATTTCACGTCCTTTCCCCCAGTCATTCAATCCGTTATAGATAAGGAAACGCGGCACTCCGTTTACCAATGGCGCCCATTTTAATGCCATATTGAATATCGAAGGGCGGTTCATCATGAATTCCATGCCACCGGACATTACCTTTTTCATCCGGTCTGCCTTACCCAATTTATCCAAATCCTGGCGCCACAAATAGATCTGCTCCGCCAAATCCACTTTAGCCGGACATACAAACGAACAGGAATAACACAAAGAACAAGCCGACACATTGTCATAATAATGTAACGCGCCTTCAACATCCCCAGGTTAATCCCGATAGCCGGGAATAAAATAAGTATAAGAGTACCCCCCACTACGTCTATATACAGGACATGTATTCATACAGGCTCCACAACGAATACAATTCAAAGTCTTGATATGCTTTGGGTCGGCTAATATCTTACTACGTCCGTTATCTACAATAATAATATGAAGTTCCCCACCCTCTCTAGGCTTTCGATAATGAGAAGTATATGTAGTAATGGGTTGTCCTGTAGCCGAACGGGCCAACAAACGGGTGAACACTCCCAATGATTCACGATCCGGCACAATTTTTCCATACCAAAAGCCGCAATCTGTAATTTAGGCTGGGAAGTACCCATATCCGCATTTCCTTCATTGGTACATACCACAATCTCACCAGTAGAAGCTACAGCAAAGTTAGCACCTGTCATAGCCGCCTCAGCATGAATAAATTCTGACGGAGATTCTTCCGGGCTGCATGTGTAAGGTAAGTAGGGTCAAAATTTCCTTTCTCCGTACCCATCTCTCGCTCGAAAAGCTCACCTACCTGTTCACGTTTGATATGAATAGCAGGCAATACAATATGGCTCGGCTTCAGATGCATCAATTGCAAGATACGCTCTCCCAAGTCGCTTTCTACCACTTCAATCCCTTTGCTTTCCAAAAAAGGATTAAGTTCACACTCCTCGGCCAACATGGATTTGCTTTTTATAAAATGCTTCACTCCGTGCTGGTTCAGAATATTGTAGACAATGTTACAATACTCATCCGCATCCTTTGCCCAATAGACATGAGCTCCGTTAGCACGCGCATTGTTTTCAAACTCCACCAATAATTCGTCCAAATGGCTGTTACTATATAGTTTAGTAGCACATGCCATATTACGCAATTCCTCATTCGGGAACTTCTTTACTCAGTCTGTCACGCTTTGCCCTAACCAGCCAAAGTGTTTCGTCATGCCATGCGGCCTGTTTCTTGTTTTTCAGAAACTCCGCAGCTGCTTTTGAATGTTTCGTACTCATAATCCTGCCGCTAAGATTTCAACAATGTGCAATGTCTTGATAGGAAGTTTGTCACGGGCAATGATACCATTCTGATGCATCAGGCACGAACTGTCGGCCCCCACAATGTATTCAGCACCGGTAGCAATATGACGCATCACCTTGTCATGCCCCATCTGCACGGAAACCGCATCTTCCTCTACGGCAAACATACCGCCGAAACCGCAACATTCGTCTTTGCGTTCCGGTTCCACAACTTCCACTCCTTCTACCAAAGAGAGCAAATCACGCAATTTGCTGAAATAAGGAATATTAAGTTCGCTGGCAGAAGAAAGTTTCATCAATCTCACTCCATGACAACTGTTTTGCAGACTCACTTTATGTGGAAACTTGGCTTTCAACGAAGAAGGCTTGACGATATCATGAATAAACTCACAGATATCATATATCTTACCTTCGCTGGCACACCGATGTTTGTCTTCTTTCAACAGACGACTGTAGTTATCACGCACAAAAACGACGCAACTGGCCGAAGGGCCCACTATATAATCGTAATTCTTAAACTGTTCGTCAAAATGACGGGCCAAATCTACCGCTTTATTCTCGAAACCTGCATTCGCCATCGGTTGGCCGCAACAAGTCTGATTGAGAGGATAATCCACATCCACTCCCAAACTTTTCAGCAGCTTGTACGAGGCTATCCCCACCTGCGGATATACCGCATTGATATAACAAGGAATAAATAAACCTACTTTCATTGTCATTAGTTAATATGTGTCCTATATTGAATAACAAAGTTAGAGGATATTTGTTAAGAAAACAACGAGATTTCTAACGAATAATGAAGCGGAATAGGTAAAAAAGCATAATATTGTGAGCAAAAGCCTTACTAATAAAAAAGTACTCCCCGCGAATCACTTCGCAGGGAGCACTTTTTAACTAATAACTAACTTTGTGGTTTACGTAATTTCTATATGACTAACTTATAGTGCAAAGATAGAGGTTAGGGACCACATCCACAATCACTTCATTTAGGTATTCTATCTTATTCCACTCACCATTTGTAGGTATTATAAGTTCATCTTCACCTCGCTTAGTTCAACCAGTTTATTTACGATAGCGTAAATAGTCAATCCGGCAGGTGAATGTATCTGTAGCTTGCGCGCAATATTCCGACGGTGAGTTATCACCGTATGAATGGAGAGGAACAGTTTTTCCGCCGTTTCCTTATTTGTCATCCCACGTACCACGCAACAAATAATTTCTTTCTCACGCTGGCTCAACGCTTCCTGTTCGCCATCTGTTTCATCCACACCAAGATTCATCAGGTCTACTAACTTTTTATTTAAAACTTCGATGTCATCATATAGCGCTATACTCTCATCGTATCCCTTCAACAGATTGGTATCTGTGACTGAACACAACAAAGAAACGCATTTGACAGATGCCTGTGGATAGTTCGATTTGAACTCGTCCACGTTAAACCATCCTCCGAAAGTAGGATTTATGATTAGAATATCCGGCTGATGTCCCTGCATACAATTTTGCAGTCCTTCAAGAGAAGTTATTTCCACCGGCTGTATTATAAGATCAGGCATGCGCTTCAGCACAGCCACAAGTCCGCTACGCACAATGACTGAAGTTTCGGCCACCGCAACGTGCACAAGTTCTGTCCGTTTCATTTCCCCTCCTTTTCCAGCCTAAGTACAGCAGGCACAAACAAGTAATCCTCTACGCGGCAATGAGATGCCAAATCTTGTTCACAACTGAATATGTCGAATAATACGGCGTTCAACAAATGGTTATTTCCTTTTGCCGGATAATATTTAATAATGATGTTTTTTAACTCAGTCAGTGTCGCATCTATCTGATCATGCCTGCGGGCAAACTGTGAGATACGGAATCCTCCCGTTTCTCGTCCCGTCATCAGATTCTCTACATAAGTAAACACATTCATATCTTCATAATCCATGTGTTTACGCACTTCTCCGGCATACTGATCAAAAAATTTCAGAATGAGAAATGCAACCTCGTTTTCCGTGGAACAATCTATAGCTTCTATCAATTTACGGCGTATGGTAGGCAGACAGAAATCAAGGAAATAATGATGTGCCTGTTTTAAATAATTCATCAATGAAGGCATAGAAATATCCTTCACATCATCCTCCATCCGGTCGCTATCTTCAATCATGAAGTTTACCACCGCAAGGAAAGTACGACAATCCACTCCATTTTCACGGCACACCTCCTGTACTGTCTTGTCTCCAAACCCTAACGAAAGATCAAAACGGCTCATTACCTGTAGCAATGTATAGTTATCACAGATAAGATAACTCATTTTGTCCGTCAGAGTATATTTACTTGTTTTATACATAGTTATGTTTTTTGTTTCTCTTTATGGCCGCAAAGTTACGGAAAATCACCAGGGTTATCAATCACTATAAATAGGTATTTCTCTTGTACCCCATAATTCCCGTTCAACCGCCAATGCCAGTCTTTTAATTATACATTAATATATAGCCGTTAAGATAAGTGGCAAGAAGCAACCACAAAAGATAAGGAACAAAAAGATATGCCGAAGATTTCCTCACCGGATAACTTTCTATCATATAATAAATAACAAGCACATCCAGCACCAGAATATTTGCAAAACCTAGCAACGGACTCCGAAAATAAAAGAAGAAAATGCTCCATGTAAAATTAAACAGAAGCTGGAATCCGAATAATCTGATAATCATTTGTCGTCTTATTGTCCATATATGCCAAATCAACCCGATAGAAATTCCCATGCACAGATAGATAAAACTCCAAGCAATGGGAAAAGCTATATCAGGGGGTACAAGAAGGTTTTTCCAATGCAGGATACCAGTTGAGTATAGACTCCGACTGAAAATAAGAAGCAGTACAGCCTACACTAAAACAGATAAGTATAGCAATCAGTATGGGGATTATTCTTTTCATAAGGAGAATTATTTCTATTTATGCCATAATTAACAAACCAACCTCCGGATTTGTTGCAGAAACAGAACACTTCTCCCCTGCAGGTATCTAAAAAACGTGCTCCCATTCGTTCGCTTACGATGGGAGCACTTACAACACAAAAACTAAACTAGACTTAACTAAACTATTCTATTAAGAAGTTTCACAACTTCCCTTGTCTATGCTGCAAATATAAAAAGATTATTTCTTTTTTGCAAAAGGATATCGACAAAATATCAACTTTTATCATTCAAATATCACATTTTTCAAACAGAATGACTATTCAAATATATCTGTAACTCCTGTTTATAACTATCGGAAATCGGAATATACTCTTTACCGAAAACAATCCGCCCCCGATCAAGCACCTTAATTTTACTCTTTTGCACTATAAACGAGCGATGTACGCGAATAAAACGACTGGAAGGAAGCTTCTCTTCCATAGCTTTCATACTGATAAGTGACAGGATAGCTTTCGGCTCATCCTCCACATGTATTTTAATATAATCCTTCAACCTTCTATATACAATATCCGGTCTAAAGCAATTCGGAGCAATTTATAATCACTTTTTACATATATACAATCATCCGCCTCATCGGCATCAACACCATTATCCGCCTTTTGTTTCAATTCATACCATTGCACCGCTTTATTCACTGATTGCAAAAAATCGACATAGCTGATAGGTTTCAACAAATAGTCCAAGGCATTGACTTTATAACTATCCAAGGCATACTGTCCGAATGCAGTAGTAAAAATAATTCTTGTTTCAGGACTGACCATGCGTGAAAACTCCAAACCGTTCAACTCGGGCATTTGAATATCAAGGAACAAGACATGCACCTCCTCGTGAAGAGGAATTTCTGTCATAGCTTGCACCGCACTGGAATACCTCCCTACCAACCGGAGGAAAGACGTTTTTTCCACATAGCTTTTCAGCAATTCCAAAGCCAGCGGCTCATCATCTACAATAGCACAATTCAGTATCATAAACTTTTAGTCTGTATAGTTAATATAGAAGAATATACCTGTCCGTTTTCACTGATCCCTTTTATCCATTCGTAATGTCCCGGATAAATCAGTTCCAACCGCTTGCTTACCTGTTCCAGCCCCACTCCACTTCCACTTTTATCTTGCCCGGACTTCGGATGATTGCTGTTAAGGATCTCACATCTCACCGTACCATCCGTATGCCCAAAGATAGAGATACTGATAAAACTGTCTACCGTGGGGCTGATACCATGCTTGAAGGCATTTTCTATCAGCGATATGAAAATAAGGGGAGCGATTTGCAACGCACCTCCAGAATCTGCCTCCAAATTCACACTCACTTCTACCTGCTGTGGCAAGCGGATACGCATCAGAGCTACATAATTACGGATAAAGTCCAATTCTTTTTCAAGCGGAACAAAAGTCTGCTGATTGTCATAAAGCACATGCCGCAACAATTTACTCAGCTCTTGTACTGCCTCTTGTGCCTTGTCACTATTAAAAGCAATCAAAGCATAGATATTATTTAATGTATTGAGCAGAAAATGAGGATTCAACTGGTTCTTCAAGTTTTTCAGTTCCGCTTCCGTCTTTTGTCTCTCCGCTTCTATCAACCGCTCTTCCGCCTGACGCCAACGCAGACTGGTACGAATGGCCGCACCCAACCCGGCGACAAATATCATCATCCCCATATCCCGCGCATAGAATATCCATCGAGGTGGAATATGACGCGCAAATTCAGGAGGCGGAGGCGTACTTATACTTTCCAGAAATACATGAAGAAGCACACTCAGGCAGAATATCAGCACGCATTGCTCAGAATATACTTACGCATTTCGTCCGTGAACATATAGCGGGGAACCAGACACAAGTAATTGACATAGAAGATAATAAAATAGCACAAAGGAACACAACTATGCCTCAAGAATTGGGCCAGATTGAAGCCGCTTCCACGGTCCATGAATACAAGCGGAAAGCCAAAAACGAGCAACCAACTGACAATATGGATACTCATTTCCAAAAAACGTCGTTGTGAAAATAACTGTTTCATACAGGCAAAGATAAGAAAGATTAGATTAGAAATAAGATTTCCATGATTCTTATTCCATAAAATAAGACTGGCAGGAATCAGTGAAGCAAAATTGATTTACAAAAAACATTATAAACAGATAATCGGGAAAAGACCGGAACCCAACTAGCATTCCCATAAATCAATTCTGCTTCACCCCCACACCTTTCATCCCTACTCGTAACGCAAAGCTCTATCGGATCCAAATCTGCAGCTTTCTTCGCCGGATACCATCCGAAAAACACACCGGTGACGGTACATACCAGAAATGAAAGCAACACACTCCAAGGCTGGATAAATACAGGCCAATGTGCTATCGTTTTAATCATAAAACTGGCTCCACAACCGATAATCACTCCTATCAGCCCCCCCGTGATACTGATCAGGATAGCCTCTATCAGAAACTGGCTCAGGATATCTACTCCTCGAGCCCCGACCGACATACGCAAACCAATTTCACGAGTACGCTCTGTTACAGACACATACATGATATTCATGATACCGATACCACCGACCACCAAAGATATACCGGCAATACAAGCCAACAAGGTAGTCATCAGGTCTGTTGTAGTGTTGAGCATACTACTCAGCTCCTGCTGGGTGCGGATGGTAAAGTCATCATCATCCGTTTCTTTCAGCTTATGTTCACGACGCAGAATGGTCGTTATCTCATCTACAGCCTCATCGGTCATATCTTCTGTCAGAGCCGAAGCAAAAATTCCACTTAGGTAAGTCTGTGCCAGCAATCGTTTCATCACCGTACTGTAAGGAGCCAGTACCACATCGTCCTGGTCCATGCCCATCGAGTTATACCCTTTTGATTTCAGCACACCAATTACCCGGAAAGGAATTTGATTACAACGAATCACTTTCCCTATCGGATCCGATCCGTCGGGAAAAAGATTATCGACAATGGTTTTACCGATAACACAAACCTTGGCTGCCGTACGGATGTCATTCTCGGTAAACATCTCCCCCTGTTCCACGGTGAGCTGACGTATGGTAAGATAATCCATACTTACACCACTCACCGAAGACGGGTAGTTGTTGGCCCCCGCAACAAGTTGTCCCGAAGAAGAAACGTTGGGACTAATGCCGGAGAGATTAGTACACTCTTCGCTCAACTTTTCATAATTTTCCAGTTTCAGTGTCTGCATGGCCGAAGGGTCTTGGCGGACCCCTCCACGCATCTCTGCTCCCGGATGAATCATAATCATGTTTGACCCCATCTCCGAGATTTGTTGCTGGATGCTCTTTTTCGAGCCCTGACCGATGGCAAGCATAGCAATGACTGATGCCACACCGATGATGATCCCCAACATGGTGAGGAAAGCGCGGAGCTTGTTGTTGGCAAGAGCCCGGAGAGCTATTTTAAATAGATTCGTTCCGTTCATAATGATTCTTTTTATGGTTAGTCCTCATCATTCTTGGGCAAGGCAGCCAGCGCGGCAGCGGCCGAAAGTATCTGAGGATTGATGGTATCTTCCACTACATGTCCGTCACGCAAGCGGATATTACGGCTGCTATACTGGGCTATTTCGGGATTGTGAGTGACAAAAATAAGTGTACGGCCTTCGGCGTGTAACTTTTGGAAAAGTACCAGAATTTCGAAAGAGGTACGGGTATCCAGATTACCGGTCGCTTCATCAGCCAAAATAACGGCAGGATTATTCACCAGAGCACGGGCAATGGCCACACGCTGCATCTGTCCGCCGGACATTTGGTTGGATTTATGTTCCAAACGGTCACCTAGCCCCACGGCTATCAGTGATTCAATGGCACGTTTCCGTCTTTCGGAAGCCGATACGGACGAGTTATACATCAAGGGCAACTCCACATTCTCTACGGCAGTCGTCTTAGGCAACAGATTATAGTTCTGAAATACAAAACCTATTTTACGGTTGCGCAACACAGCCCGCTGAGGTTTGCTCATGGTACGCACGGACACACCATCCAACAGGTATTCACCACTGGTAGGGGTATCAAGACATCCCAAAGTATTCAGCAGAGTGGACTTGCCGGAACCGGAAGTACCCATGATCGTAACAAACTCTCCCTCGTAGATGGTAAAAGAGATGCCACGCAGAGCGTGGACGGTTTCATCGCCTACCTGGAAGTTCCGTTTTATATTTTGTAATTCGATTATCTTTTTCATATGATTTATTCTTTCAATGTAAACGGAAGCATTACCTTTTATTACTTGTTCTTTTTCTTATTGCTTCCCGGAGGCCTGGCATGAACGGACTTCTCTCACCTTCTCCGGCAGACGGCTCTTCCATTCCAGGCATAGCACCTTTCACTACCGTTTCTGTCACTACCGGCGTATTTTCAGTGATGCCACTCACAATCTCTGTCTTGCTGCCATCAGTAATACCTATTTTCACAGGATGGGCGGTAAAGGTATTGTTATCCAGTGTCCACACTTTATGACTGCTCTGACAATCGTTTATCTTACGACCTCCCACTATGTCTTTGTTGGGAGTAAAGCGCAAAGCCTTGTTGGGAACGGTCAACACATTATCCTTGGTCAATGTATAAATGGTAGCGTTGGCGGTAAGACGCGGTTTCAGTTTCAAATAGGGATTATCAGCTGTTATCACTACCTCATAAGTAACTACAATGGTACTGGTGGTTGTTGAAGAGCTGCTGCTCGTGCTGTTCGTACTTCCCAAACGAACCTGTCTGACTACTCCTTCGAACACATCGTCGGGATAAGCATCCACGGTAAAGGTTACACGGCTCCTTCCTCCACCCCGGCAATATCGGCTTCATCCACATCGGCCACCACCTGCATCTTGGTCAAGTCGGCAGCGATGGTGAACAGTGTCGGAGTTTCGAAACCGGATGCTACGGTCTGTCCTTCTTCCACATCACGGCTGGTCACCACTCCATCGATAGGCGAGGTGATGGTTGCGTATGACAGGTTACGCTCAGCCTTTGCCAGAGCCGCCTTGCTTTGCTCCAATGCACTTTGGGCACGTTGGAAATTATAAACCGTTTCTTCATAGTCCATATCGCTGATTAATTGCTTCTCGTGCAGTTTACGGTTGCGGTCAT
>ENA-OQAS01001030-OQAS01001030.1-human-gut-metagenome-genome-assembly--contig:-NODE-1030-length-13640-cov-2.913269_pt1 | contig 13640 bp, 24 predicted proteins | sample MGYA00242733_ERZ504523 | MGnify/ENA primary metagenome ERZ504523 (study PRJEB26092, sample SAMD00036239) | human gut metagenome | host: Homo sapiens | study: EMG produced TPA metagenomics assembly of... | reverse complement strand
GGCGGTATATGGACAGTGGTTGCTCTGGCGCACCGGAGTTTCTGCCCCGGAGCATCCGCTGCCGGAGGAAATCTCTCCGCTGGTGCAGCAGGTCTACGGCTGGGAGCGGGAAGCTCCCGGTGGAGCGCAGGGGGAGGAAATGCGCTGCGTATATGAGCAGACGCAGGAGAAAAAGAAAGCGCGCGCCGAGGCGTACCTTGTGCCGCAGCCGGAAACGCACCGGCTGGCGCAGTTGAATACGCTGGACGACTGGATGCAGAACGAGGGTGCCGCTCCGACCCGGCGGCGCGGGCAGCAGTGCGGGACGGCGACCCCTCGGTAGAGGTGCTTGTAATGCAGTGTCGGGCAGACGGCAGCATCCACTTTCTGCCGTGGCAGGAGGGTGGCAGCGCCGTAGCTGCTGACAGCCCGCCCCCGCCGGAAACGGCACTGAAGATTGCCCGGCAGAAGCTGCGGCTCCCGGCGGTGTTCGGCAAAGCGTGGAAGGTGGATAGGGTCATCCGGGAGTTGGAAGCGGATAACCGCAGCCGCCTTGCGGCGTGGCAGCTGTCGCCGCTGCTGCACGGAGAACTGATCCTGCTGCTGGATGAAAACCTGACTGCCCGGCTTGCGGGCATGGAACTTTGTTATGACCGTGAAAACGGCCTGACCTACCAAAAGGAGGAAACGGATGAAGGAAATTGAATTCAACCTGCTGACCGAACCGTGGATACGGGTGCGGCTGCGGGACAACACGGTGCGGGAGGTGTCCCTGACCGAGGCGCTGGTGTCGGCGCAGGATTATGTGGACCTTGCGGGCGAGATGCCCACCCAGAACGCCGCCGTGCTGCGGCTGTTGCTGGCGGTGCTATTCACCGTGTTCTCCCGGGTGGATGCAAAGGGAAAACCCCAACCGCTGGCACAGAGCGATGATGCACTGGAGCGCTGGAGCGAGCTGTGGCAGCTTGGGCATTTCCCGGCAGAGCCTGTCCGGGACTATCTGGAGCAGTGGAAGGACCGCTTCTGGCTGTTCCACCCGACACACCCCTTCTGGCAGGTGCCGCAGGCAAAGATCGGCACGGAATACGGCGCGGCCAAACTCAACGGTGAAATGTCGGAAAGCAGCAATAAACTCCGGCTCTTTCCACTGTATGCGGGGCAGAGCAAGGAGCAGCTGAGCTATCCGCAGGCGGCGCGGTGGCTGCTGTGCGTGAACGGCTATGATGACACCTCCGCGAAGCCAAAAGGAAAGGGACTTCCGTCAGTAGGAGCCGGGTGGCTGGGCAAAATCGGTTTTATTCAGGCACAGGGCGATAATCTGTACGAGACCCTGATGCTGAACCTGACGCTGCTGCGCGACAGCGGGAATGCTGGGGCGAAAGCAAGCCCTGTTGGGAATTGGAAGAACCAAAGAGCGCGGAACGGACAGAAATTTGCTGCCCGGACAACCCGGCACAGCTGCTCACCCTGCAATCCAGAAGGCTGTTGCTGCACAGGACAGGGGAGAATGTGGATGGGTTCTGTCTGCTGGGAGGAGATTTCTTCCCCAGAGAAAACGTCTTTGCCGAACAGATGACCATCTGGCGCACGATGCCAATCAAGAAAAATGAACCGGTGGTGTTTGTGCCCTGTCGTCATGACCCGGCTAAACAATTCTGGCGGGAGTTCCCGGCTGTCTTTTGTCAGGACAGTGGGCATCGCCCGGGCGTTGTATGCTGGATCGAAAAGTTGCAGGAAAAAAGATTGAAACTTCTGGATCCCCGCAGAAAGGTACATTTCCGCATCTCCGGTGTCCAATATGGCGATAAGGACTTCTTTGTAAATGATTCTTTCAGCGACAGCCTGACCTTTCAGGCAGGGATTCTGGATGAGATAGGGCGTCCATGGCAGAGTCGGATCGTCAGAGAAATCGAGCGCTGTGAACAGACAGCGGCGCTGGTCGGACATTTTGCGCAGGAACTGGCAATTGCCGCCGGTGACCGGAATGAAAATGCAGGCGGCGCGGTTCGTGCACAATTCTACTTTGCAGTGGATCAGCCTTTTCGGCAGTGGCTGCAGGCGATCGACCCGGAGCAGGACGACCCGGATGAGGCAGCGCTGCGCTGGCAGGCGCAGGCGCGAAACATCGCGGAAAAGCTGGGAAAACAGATGGTGATGGAGGCCGGAAATGCCGCCCTGAAGGGACACCGCATTGTGGTGGATAAGGATAAAAAGACCGAGCGCACCATCTGTATACCTCGCCAAAGGCCTATAATCGTTTCCGCACAAGGCTTTGGGAAATCTATCCCAAAACAGAACCATAAAGGGGGAATTGTATGAAAACACAGGACGTCAAACTATATGCGGCGCAGCAGCTGCACAGGCTTCAGTCTCTGCCGGACAACCAGCGGCGGGCAGAGCTGGCAAAGCTGCGTCGGGGCATCGGCCACGCACCCGGCGATCTGCCGGAACTGTGGGGAAGCTTTTTGCTGGAAATGCCGGAAAGCTTTCAGGGCCGCAGTGCTCCCTCGGCGGCAGAGTGGGCGGTCTACCTCGCCCTGACCCTGTATGCTATGCATCAGCAGGGGAACGACCGCCTTATGAACTGCCCCGGCAACACGCTGGGGCGTGCGGTGCGGCAGCTGGCAGAGCGGAACAGTGCCGGACAGGACTGGACCGAGGCCAGTGTGCTCCGGCGGTTCAATGCGCTGGCCACCGCAGAAGAAATTACCGAGATCAGCTACCATCTGCGGGGCATGATCCAGCTGCTGAGCGCGGCAAAGGATGGCGGCATCCCGCTGGACTATCCGCAGCTTGCGGCAGACTTGTATGAATTGCAATGCACCGACCCGCGATATGCGCAGACCCCCGCCAATGTCCGTCTGCGGTGGGGACAGGACCTGTACCGCGACCCGAAGCCTGCACCGGATGAGAAAGAAAAGAAGAATTGACCATGAATAAGCGCCTGTATGTTGATTTCCACATTTTGCAGACCGTCCCGCCCAGCTGCATCAACCGGGACGATACCGGTAGCCCAAAAACGGCAGTGTACGGCGGTGTGCTCCGCGCCCGGGTATCCTCGCAGGCATGGAAGCATGCCATGCGCGCAGCCTTTGCGGAGAATGCTCAGCTGGACGTGGGCAAGCGCACTAAAAAGGTTGCCGATCTGGTGAAGGAGCAGATCCTTCCACTGGCTCCGGATGCGGATGCGGACAAGCTGGCAAAGAAAGCGCTGGAGAATGCGGGCATCAAGTTCGATGAAAAGAGCAAGAAGGATGATACGGTCACCAAAGCGCTGTTCTTCATGAGCACTGCGCAGGCAAAGGCATTGGCAGAGCTGGCTGTGGAGGGCTCTGTGGATAAAAAGCAGTATCGGGATGCCCTGAAAGCAGCGCCCTCGATGGACATGGCGCTGTTTGGTCGCATGGTGGCAGATGAGCCTTCTCTGAACTATGACGCCGCTGCGCAGGTGGCGCACAGCATCTCCACTCATGCTGTGCAGAACGAGTACGATTACTTTACCGCCGTGGATGACTGTCAAGCAGAGGACAACGCCGGTGCAGGCCATCTGGCACGGTGGAGTACAACTCCTCCACCCTGTACCGCTATGCCACAGTGAACGTGATGGAGCTGGCCGGGCAGCTGGGTGCAGCGCAGACCGCGGAAACGGTGCGGGCCTTTGGTGAGGCGTTCCTCTTCTCCATGCCCACCGGCAAGCAGAACACCTTTGCAAACCGCACTCTGCCGGATGCGGTATATGTGACCCTGCGGAGGATCAGCCGGTGAACCTGTGCGGCGCATTCGAGCGTGCCGTGCCCCGTAGTGCGCAGGGGTATGCCGCGCCTTCCAAGGCGGCACTGGCACAGTATGCGCAGCAGATGTACAGCAGCTTTGCCGAGGCCCCGGCGCAAAGCTTTACCGTGGGCAGCGGGCTGGAGGAACTGGCTCCGGCGCAGACGGCAAAGGCGATGCTGGACGCACTGGAAAAGGCTGTCCGGGATGCACTTGCCGGAAATGAGGTGGGGTAATGGCAACGCTGTTGCTTCGGCTGGCAGCGCCTTTACAGGCGTGGGGCGCGGACTCCAATTTGAGACCCGCAAGACGGGCCGTGAACCCACCAAGAGCGGCGTGATCGGCCTTTTGGCGGCAGCTCTGGGGCTGCGGCGGGACGAGCGCGAAGCACTGCTCCGATTGACCGGGCTGCGGTTCGGCGTCCGCGTGGAGCGGGAAGGGCAGCTGCTGGTGGACTACCACACGGCAAAGACGCAGGATGAAAAGACCTCTTATGTGACCTACCGCCATTATTTGCAGGACGCCGTGTTTCTGGCCGGTATTGAAAGCGAGGATGCCGCCCTTTTGCAGCAGCTGCAGCAGGCGCTGCTACACCCGGTGTTTCCGCTGTATCTCGGCCGCCGCTGCTGCCCGCCTACCCTGCCGCTCTGTCTGGGAGTACGCCCGGGCAGCTTGCAGGAGGTGCTGCAAGCGGAACCGCCCCTGTGTCCGGGACGGCAGAGCCGGATCTTGTTGGACGCCGACCCGCTGGAGCCGGGCACGGCTCCGCAGCGGGATGTGCCGGTGAGCTTTGACCCGCATCATCGGCAGTACGGCTACCGCTCGGTACGGGAGCTTTGGCAGAAAGTGCCGGACAGCCCGGAAAAGACGGAGCATGACCGTTCCGGGAATTGTAAAAAGGGGGCGAGAGAATGTATTTATCACGGGTAGAACTAGATCCCACCCGCCGCAGCACCATGGCTGCGCTGTCGGCACCGCAAAACTGCATGGCGCAGTGGAAAGCGCTTTTGCAGGGGAGCGCCGCCGCAGACTGTGGCGGTTGGATCGTCTGGGAGAGCGGTTGTATCTGCTGCTGCTCAGCGAAGATGCGCCAGAGCTGTCCGGCGTGGTGGAGCAGTTTGGCACCGGAGCGGCTGCGGAGACCCGCAGCTACGACCCGCTTTTGCAGCGGGTGGAGCCGGGCAGCTGCTGGCAGTTTCGGCTGACCGCAAACCCCACCAAAAGCTGCAAAGACCCCCAAAACCCCGCAGCGCGAGGAACTGTAGCCGCACATTGCACGACACAGTACCAGAAGCAGTGGCTGTTGGAGCGCGCCGCAAAGCACGGCTTTGCTGCGGGAGGAGGAATTTACCGTGACCCGGGTGCAGTGGCAGCACTTTGCCAAGCACGGCACCCGGCCGGTGACCCTGTTGGCAGTGACCTATGAGGGCATTTTGCAGGTGACCGATGCAGAGCAGTTCCGGGCACTGCTGTGTCAGGGCATGGGGCGCGGCAAGGCCTATGGCCTTGGACTGATGACCGTTATGCGCGGAGGAAACTGAGATGGACGAGATGCCGGGCATGATCCGGCCGGACCTGCAGGCGCTGCCGCAGGTGAAAGACCGGATGACCTTTCTGTATCTGGAACACTGCACCCTTGGCCGACAGGACGGCGCAATCACCGTTACAGACGAAAAAGGGATCGTTCAGATCCCGGCGGCGGGCATCTCGGTGCTGCTGCTGGGGCCGGGTACACGGGTGACCCACCGTGCCATGGAACTTATGGGTGACACGGGCGTGGGTGCTGTCTGGGTAGGTGAGCACGGTGTGCGGTATTACGCCCATGGCCGTCCCCTGACCACCCACTCGCAACTGTTGCTGCGGCAGGCAGAGCTTGTCAGCAACACCCGCAAGCACCTGGATGTGGTACGCAAGATGTATCAGCTCCGTTTCCCGGACGAAGATATCTCCCGGCTGACGATGCAGCAGCTGCGGGGACGCGAGGGCAGCCGTGTGCGGCAGGTATACCGCAAAGCTTCCAAGGATACCGGTGTTCCGTGGAGCGGCCGACTGTACCGCCCGGAGGATTTTGCATCGGGAGATGCCGTCAATCAGGCGCTTTCTGCCGGGCACGCCTGTTTGTACGGTCTGGCGCACGCGGTGATCGTGGCATTGGGCTGCGCCCCGGGTCTTGGCTTTGTTCATGTGGGGCACGAGTGCTCCTTTGTGTACGATATTGCCGACCTGTACAAGGCCGAGGTGACCATTCCCATCGCCTTTGAAGTGGCGGCACAGGCTCCGGACGACCTGCCGGCCGTAGTGCGCCGCCGGGTGCGGGATGCCATGGTAGAGCATCATATTCTGGAGCGCATGGTGCACGATATCCGGTATCTGCTCCTGAATGCGGATGAGCGGGAACAGGAGCCGGAAGCTGTTTATCTGTGGGACAACAAAGTGGGCACTGTGGCCAACGGCATCAATTATTTTGAAGAAGAGGGTGATGAAACATCGTAGTTCTCACCATGACGAACTGCCCGCCAAACTGCGCGGGGATCTGTCCAATGGTTGTGCGAGATCAACACGGGCGTTTATGTGGGCAATGTGAGCAGCCGCGTCCGATTCCATCATCGAATATGGAGCGCTGCGGGTCCGGGACGGTGTACCGGTGGAGGAGCTGACCATGCTGGTCTGCGTGGAAGAAAACGTTCCGGCAGAGATCACAGCCCTGACAGGACTCAGCGCTGCGGAATTGCAGCAGGGAACAGAACCACGGGAAGCGCTGAATAGCTTTTTGTTGTTTATTGGCAAAGACCCACTGGTGGGACATAATATTGCCTTTGATCTGGAGTTTCTGCGCATGACCTGCAAACGATATGGCTTTCCGGCACCGACCAACCGCCAGATCGACCTTGCACAACTTGCCCGCCGAAACCTTACAAGGATCGCAAATTATAAGCTGGTGACGCTGGCACAGCATTTTCAGCTGGCAGAAAAAGTGGAGCATCGCGCCCTGCCGGACTGCCGTCTGATACAACAGGTTTATTGCAAACTGAAGGAAACAGCGGTACAATAGCAACAGGAGACACGGTGCTACGGGATCTTTTTAGTCTTTTCCCCGCATACGCGGGGGTGATCCCACACGTTATGTGCCCCGGAGACATTGCCGGGCCTTTTCCCCGCATACGCGGGGTGATCCGCTTTCACAAGCTGCTTAAAGAACCACTCAGCGCTTTTCCCCGCATACGCGGGGGTGATCCCTATACCGTCACCGATGCCGACGGCGATACTCTCTTTTCCCCGCATACGCGGGGGTGATCCCAGGATTCTGCGGACGTTCGACCGTCTTTCAGCTTTTCCCCGCATACGCGGGGGTGATCCCTCACAGGAAGCAGCAGCACAAAGGAGCTGGGACTTTTCCCCGCACAGTGCGGGGGTGATCCCTCTAGCTGGAAAATGCCGGAAATGTGCTGAAACTTTTCCCTGCACACGCGGGGGTGATCCCAGGTGCGGGACTTTCGCCCTGCAAATACCATTCTTTTCCCCGCATACGCGGGGGTGACCTCAAGGGCGAGCGGCGCATGGTGTTCCTGCCGGGGAGAGTGGTGACGGACCGGAAAGCCGCGGCGGATGAAAATCAGGTTGTACAAATTTGATGGAAAAGTTTATGCAAGACTCCATATTGTAATATATGAAATTCTGTATTATCATAAATCTGCAAGCGATCTGTCTCTTGTGAGGAGGGGCGGAACGCCCAAAATACGCTTCTTTCCTGTGGAATTTCCCACGGTCCACCTGATGCGGATTGAAAGATAGATCGAGAAGGGAAGAGCAACCATGATGAACACAAGTCTGCTCCAGAAGTCTGGTCTGGCAACGCTGCAGGTCGCGCAGATCCTGGCAGGGCTGGAACCGGGAGACCGGATCCCCACGGTGACGGAACTGAGCGAACAATGCGAGATGGCACGGGGGAATATCCAGATCGCGCTGAACAACCTGAAACAGAATCATGTGATCCGTCTGGAATCCCATGGGCAGAACGGCACATTGCAACAGAGATCGACTATGTGGCAATGGCGCAGTATTGCAGCAATACGGGTCTGACCTGCGTGATGCCTATGCCGTATGGCCTGCGCTATGAAGGCCTGGCCAGCGGACTGTATGAGGAACTGAACCAGAAAGGGGTCACGGGTGCGATCGCATTCATGCGCGGTTCCGGCTACCGGCTGAACTGTGTGGAAGAAGGGCGCTTTCATCTGTGCGTCATGAGCCAGCTTGCATTTGAACACTATGCGCAGGAGGGCAAGGACATCCAGCTGATCGCGGCCTTTGGCCCGCAGAGCTATGTGGAACAGCATCGGGTCTTTGTCCGCCCGGACTTCAAGGGCGACTGGCAGAACTGCAAGGTGGGCGTGGATGCCTCCTCGGTGGACCAGGAGATGCTGACCCGGTTCTGTTTTGCCGATAAGCCGGTGCAATATGTGCCCATCATCTATAGTCAACTGGTGCCGTTTCTGCACAGCGGCGTCATTGATGCCGGCGTCTGGAGCGCCGATATGCTGCCGGAGGGGTTGAGCTATTATCCGATGCCCCGGCTGGATGAGCAGGAAAAAGATACCGTGGCCGTGCTTGCCTGCCGGAAAAGTGATAACATCACCGCACAGTTGGTGCGCAAGATCCTGTCGGTGGAGCGTGTGGACCACATCCAGCAGCAGGTGATGCGCAAGCAGATCATTCCGCGCTACTAAGCAAAGGTGCTGTCAAACAGAAGTCACATCTGCATGGAGGACATGCGGATGTTTCTTTCGGGATGAAAATACAAAATATTGTATAAAACATTTTCTTCCGAAAACCGATACAGGATGTCTGATTTTTTTGCAGAAAGAAAAGGAGATCTCGCATGAAAAAGATCACTCGGCGCAACTTCCTGATCGCATCCGGCAAAACCGTTGGCACACTGGCAGCTGCCTCTGCCTTTATGGGGTGTGCAAGCCCGGAGCAGGCGGAGAACTGCTTCCCCCGGTCTGCAATGCCCGTCCGGACCGATGACCGCCTGACGGCCATCGACGACATTGTGGAAAACTACATGGGACAGGGATATTTCCCCGGCGCAGCGATCGTGGTGGCACGCGGCGGCAAGATCGTGTATGAAAAGGCATACGGCTACGCAATGCTCAACGACATGGGCGTGCGGCTGGACGATCCCCGCCCCATGCAGATGGATACCATGTTCGACATGGCATCCTGCACCAAGATCATGGCCACGACACAGTCCATCATGAAGCTGTACAGCGAGGGCAAGATCGACCTGAATGCCACGGTAGCAAGCTACATTCCGGAGTTTGCCAAGAACGGAAAGGAAAACGTCACCGTGCATCAGCTGCTGACTCACACCTCCGGTCTGCCGCAGTGGAAGGCGATGTTCCTCTACATCGAGAAGGACAAGGCCAAGGTGCTGGATTACATCTGCAACTGTGAGCTGATGTTCGCCCCCGGCGAGGAAAAGTACAGCGACCTGGGCTTCCAGATGCTGGGCTTCCTGGTGGAGCGGATCACCGGGCGCTCGATGGACGAATACGTCAAGAACGAGATCTACAAGCCTCTGGGGCTGAAGCGCACCACCTATCTGCGCTGGCCAACGGCTTTACCACCGAGGATGTGGCGGCCACCTCCTTCGGCAACCCGTATGAGTATGCCATGGTGGACGAGATCGACTACCCGGCTTTGGCTACGACTGTACCGCCGATCTGGACGCGTTCCGCACCTTCACCGGCTGGCGCAACTACACCCTGCAGGGCGAGTGCAACGACGGCAATGCATGGATGGCAAACGGCGGCGTGGCCGGTCACGCGGGCCTGTACTCCGACGCGGAAGATCTGGCCGTGCTGTGCCAGGCCATGCTGAACGGCGGCATCTACAAGGCGTCCGCCTTTACAAGAAGGAAGTCATCGACGAGTTCACCAGCGAGCAGAACGGCAAGCCGTCCCGCGGGCTGGGCTTTGAGCGGGGCTCCTCGTTCATGGGCCGCGGCGACCGCCACTACGACGCCTTTGGCACGCAGGCTTTACCGGCACCCATGTGGTCATGAACAAGACCAACAAGACCGCCGTCATTTTCCTGACCAACAAGCAGAACGTCGGCTTCAAGCCGGACTCCACCTCGTACTACAGCCCCTATAGCTGCTGCGGCGAGATCTGTGAGCTGGTCTGGAACATTTTGGAACCGAAGCTCCGGCTGAGACGCTGGCCGACAAGATCGGCGCCTGGCTGTAAGCAAAACAAAAAATCATTGGGAGATGTCAGAGATGGATTTTGAACCGAGATTAACGATCCTGCACCAGGCAGGGATGCTGTCCGAGGAGGATTACCGGAAGGTACAGGATGTGATCCGTTTTTTTCAGGAGAAATACGGTCTGACATTGACCGAAGAAAACGCCTCCGCCATGATCACGCACCTGTGCGCTGCGCTGGGGCGCATCCACCGCGGAGAGCCGGTGGAGCCGCTGGACGAGGAGGTCTACGAAGAGACCAGCCAGGAGCCTACCTTCCCCAAGGCACTGGAAGCAACGCAGGCGCTGGTGCGGGAGATCCTGCCGGACCTGCCGGAGGACGAGCAGAAGTTCCTGACCATGCACATCGGGGTCGTGCTGGCACAATCGTGACAGCATTTGCATAAAACCCACATCAGAAAGGAGGGCTAGCTTATGAAAATCGTAGTAGGCGGCCAGATCGACAAGCAGAAGGTTTATGACACCATCAAGGGTGTTGTAGGCGACCGTGCCTCGGTGGAGATCAAGGATGACATTGCGGCGGCAATGGCGGTCAAGACCGGGCAGGCAGATTACTACTTCGGCGCCTGCAAGACGGGCGGCGGCGGTGCGCTGGCAATGGCCATTGCCCTGCTGGGCATGAACCAGTGCGCAACGGTGTCCATGCCGGGCAAAATGCTGAGCGAGGACGAGATCCTGGCACAGGTCAAGGCCGGCAAGAAGGCATACGGCTTTACGGATCAGCACATCGAAAAGGTCGTGCCGATCATTCTCAAGGGTCTGGGCTTCTGATCCGGATCGTCAAATAAGGAGGATTACATATGGAAACCATTCTGCGCTACGTTATCATCGCGGCAGTTGGTGCGTTGGCATCGATCCTGGCAAACCAGAGCATCGCCGTGTTCAACGACGGCCTGCGCCCGGTCCTGCCGGAGTATCTGGAAAAGCGCATGGATCGCAAGGCTCTGGCAGCCACCAGCTTTGCCATCGGCTTTGGTCTGGTCATCGGCTACGGCCTGCCCACGTCCATTGCCGCAAGCATCATCCTGATCCACTGCATCCTGCTCACCACCGACATCATCGGCACCTGGTGCCCGGACACCAAAAAGGGCATGATCGCTTCCGCGTCATCGGCGCTGTGTACGGCGTGGCCCTGCTGTTCGGCCTGCAGGTGATCATCGACCTGTTCAACCTGCTGCCGGTCAACTTCCTGGGCAGCCTGGGCCAGGTCTCTGCCGGTATCACGCTGGCCTTCGCCATCTTCCCGGCTGTGACGGTTGCCTGCAGTTCGGCGCTGCCAAGGGCATCATCACCGCCGTTGTGACCCTGCTGGTCCGTCAGATCGTTGAGACCTACGGCAAGATCGCACTGGACGCCGAGCACACGATCAGCCTGAACAAGGACGGTATGGCCCTGCTGGCCGGTATGATCATCATGCTGGTGTTCGCTGCCATGGATAAGGAAGGCAACGACCAGAACTCCAACGAAATGCTGACCCAGATCTTTGCCGACAAGGTCGCACGCATCCGCAAGTATATGCCGGTTCTGGCCCTCATGGGCGGCCTGATCGCAGCAGGCACCAGCATGAGCATCATGGCCGGTGACCCCATCAGCCTGGGCCTGCTGGCCGAGGGTGACCGCGTCAACGCAGGTCTGACCGCTCTGGCCCGTGCCATCGGCTTTATCCCGCTGGTTGCCACCACCGCCATCACCACCGGCGTCTACGCTCCGGCCGGCATGACCTTCGTCTTTGTGATCGGTCTGCTGATCCCCAACCCCTTTATCGCCCTGATCGCCGGTGCAGCCTGCATCTGCGTGGAGATCCTGCTGCTGAACGTCATCGCAAAGGGTCTGGACAAGTTCCCCGGCATCAAGCGTTGCGGCGACAACATCCGTACCGCTATGAGCTACGTCATCGACATCGCCTGCTGATCGGCGGCATCCTGGCTGCTCAGGCAATCATGCCCACGACGGGTCTGTTCATCATCGTGGCATTCTGGTGCATCAACAAGTGCAGCAAGAAGCCTCTGGTCTCCATGGCGGTCGGTCCTCTGGCGCGATCCTGGTCGGCCTGATCGCAAACGTGCTGTTCCTGCTGTCTCTGTACACCCCTGCCGCCTGATCCCCGGATAAAATGAGCGCCTCCCGGCCTGCGTCGGGAGGCGGCTCTGGTTAAGAAACAATACAGGAGGCGAATCCTTTTGAAACTGCCTGAAAAGATTCTGTATGCGCACGAGCATACGACGATCGACCTGTCCGGTCCGAAGAAGAACATCGACTGCAGGCTGGATGATTTTGACGCGACCGCGGCAGAATACCGGCGGCTGGCGGAACACGGTGTGGTCGGCATCATCGACCAGACCAACCGCGGGATGGGCCGGAACGTGGCCTATGTGCAGAAAATGGCTGCACAGGCGGGGGTGGAGATCACCCACGCGACGGGCTACTACAAGGAGCCCTTTCTCCCGCCGGAGTGCTATACGCTGACCGAACAGCAGCTGTGTGACATCATGGTGAAGGAACTGACCGAGGGCATGGAAGGCACCGGTGTCCGGGCGACCGTCATCGGCGAGATCGGCACCTCGAAGGACATCACCGAGACGGAGGCCAAGGTGTTCCGTGCGGCATCCCGCGCCCATGCAGAAACGGGGGCACCCATCTGCACCCACACAACGCTGGGCACGCGCGGCCTGGAGCAGCTGGAAATCTTCAAGAGCTTTGGCGTTGACCTGAGCCGGGTGGTGCTGAGCCACATCGACCTGTCGGCCGATCTGGATTACATGAAGCGCCTGCTGGATCAGGGGGTCAACATTGCGTTCGACACCATCGGCAAGTGCAACTACCAGCCCGATGTCTCCCGTGCAGACTGGCTCAGCCGCCTTTGTGCGGAAGGTACGACACGCAGATCGTCATGAGCATGGACATCACCCGCCGCAGCAACTTTGCAGACCGGGGCGGTGTGGGCTACAGCTACCTGCTGGACACCTTTGCTCCGCTGGCAAGCGAGGCAGGGGGATCAGTTTAAGCAGGATGCGGATCTTTTCCGACAGCACCAGCGTCACATAGCCGGTAGCCTGCCCGCTGGTGCCCATGACCACGCCGATGTACTGGCATCGGCCGGGGTAGTCTGGATCTCCAACTTGTGGTCCGCACCGTAGGTCAGCTCACCGGATGCCTTGATGCGCACCGAGATGATATCATTTCTTCTGCATCCACGGTCTGTGCCTGCGCTGCCGGTTCCGGCTGTGCTGCGGCGGCACTGGCCGGAACGGCCAGCGTGCCGAACAGGAACACGGCTCGCCAGCAAAAGGGCAATGCCTCGTCTCAGTTTCATAGGGTCTTGAACCTCCTTTTCTGCAGCCGTGCACCCGGCACGGTGCCTGTGGGGAAAAGGCCGCCGCTGCGGCCTGTTTTGTACCCTGATTTTACCGCAAAACCCGCAGTGGTCAATAACGGGATTCAACCGCCGCGTGTACAAAAAAAACGTGCAGGCTCTGCTGCACGTTCAAGTCCTTTTGATTCACGGCTCCAGGCCGTCGGTAAGTAATCCGGATGCAGGCGCTGGACCTCCTCCACCGTCTGCTTGTAGCGGCTCAGGTGGCTTTCCAGCGCACGGCTCAGCTCCTGGGTATCGTTCGTGCACCAT
>ENA-OQAS01001028-OQAS01001028.1-human-gut-metagenome-genome-assembly--contig:-NODE-1028-length-13643-cov-2.175644_pt1 | contig 13643 bp, 15 predicted proteins | sample MGYA00242733_ERZ504523 | MGnify/ENA primary metagenome ERZ504523 (study PRJEB26092, sample SAMD00036239) | human gut metagenome | host: Homo sapiens | study: EMG produced TPA metagenomics assembly of... | reverse complement strand
GAAAATGCTTCGTGGATGCATTCCTTGAGAAAGTGGATGAACCGGAATCCAAGGATTCTGAGAAAAAAAGTAATGCCAAGCAGAGAACGGCAGGTACAGCTCAAATGTACCTGCCGTTCTCTTTTATTTTTAAGATTATCGAAACACAACGCCAGTAAACTGTTTCACCGGTTACATGAGGCTACAGAACAATTTGTCACGCAGCATTCTTTGAAGTCTGCCCCGAATTGCTATATCTTTACCAGAAACCATCTGTCTTGATTTGCAAAAAGCGGTCATGATTTATTCAGATTTCTCGCAATGGCTTTGGCTACCTCCGCCACATTAAGAGGCTTGGAAATATGACCGTTCATGCCCGCATCCAGAGAGGTCTGCACATCCTCCGCAAAAGCGTTGGCCGACAGTGCAATGATGGGGATTTCTTCTGCATCCGGGCGTTCCGCCTGCATGGCGCGGATGGCTTTTGCTGCCTGCAGTCCGTCCATTTTCGGCATCATAATGTCCATCAGGATAATATCATAGGTACCGCCGGGTGATTGGCAAACAGGTCGACAACCTCCTGCCCGTCCGCCGCATGGGTTACGATCATCTCCGAATCCTCTAACAGTATCGTGGCAAGCTCGGCGTTCAAATCGTTATCCTCTGCCAAAAGCACCTTGATCCCTTTCAGGCTTTTGCGCTTTGCCGGCTTCTTTGTTTTTTCGACCTTTTCAGAGCTTGTCAGCTCCATGGGGATTTCCACGGTAAAGGTCGTGCCGACTCCCTTTTTGCTTTCCACCGCAATGGTTCCGCCCATCATTCTACATATCTCTTTGTGATGGGCATACCCAGACCCGTGCCTTTATACTGCGTTCTTGCGTCGTTTTTCTCCTGCGCAAATTCGTCAAAGAGCTTTGTCAGGAATTCCTCGCTCATACCGACACCGGTATCCTGAACTCGATAGCAAACCACCCTGTGCTGTGCATCGGCTCCCGGACGGTTGCTCACGTCCAGACGGATCGTACCGCCGTCATTGGTGAATTTTACGGCGTTGTTCAGGATGTTGACCAGAATCTCCCGAATGCGGACAGGCTCCGTCATGACATAGGGATTTTCCATCGGTTCACGGTGTACCTCAAAGTTCAGGCTCCGGTTCAGAAGGGTACCGTTTATGATCTCAATTGCACTATCCGTAACGGCGGTGATATCCGCCGGAACAGGGGAGAATACCACCTTTCCGCTTTCGATGCGGCTCAGATCCAGTATATCATTCAACAGGGACAGCAGATGATCCGAGCTGTCCTCGATTTTTTCAGGCAGTTGTGGATTTCGGGTACAGAATCCTGATGCAACGCGATATTCGTAAAGCCGATGATGGCATTCATCGGGGTACGGATATCGTGGGACATATTGGAAAGAAAGACACTTTTTGCTTTGCTGGCGGCCTGCGCCTGCTCTGCAAGGGTGGTCATTTCTTCTGCTTTCTGCTGGGCGGCAAGCTGTAATTCTCTGCGCGTCTGCAAACGGCTCATAATAATGATCAGCGTGACCGCCATACACGAGATAAATACGATGATAAGCAAAGCCGCAGCCGTATGCAGGCGGATCATGTCTGCAAAGGTCAGATTGGTCGCTTTATATGTGGTGTACTGCGCCGCAAGATCCCCGACAAGATTCTCCGGCATCGCGTACATTGCCTTTGTCAGGATACCTGCAAGCGCGTGATTTTCCGTGGAGGAAACCACCATGCGGTAGCTGAAGGTGGGCTGTGCCTGCAGCGTATAGGTCATGGTGCCTGTCGTGTCGCCGTTGACAAACGCCTGCGCCATATAATAGTAGACAAACGCTGCATCCGCCTTGCCGTCACGGACAGCTTCCATCATCTCCTGACGGGTACTGCACATCAGTTTTTCCGCATCGGGTGCCAATGCATCTGCGATCGACTGGGCCGCGGTCTGATTGACCGTGGCGACGACATGGATGTTCCCGTCAAAATCCTTCCGCGTCACCCTTGCCATGCGCATCGTGATATAGGGTGCGGTCAATCCCCATCCTTTGGTTTCTGCGTAATTGTCCGTATCCAATCGTGCATCAATGCTGATGTCTACCGTGCCCTTATCGCTTTGATATGCGATATATTCATCTCTGGTTGCGGGGACAAGAAATTCATAGGAAAGCCCGGCATAGTCCGCTATCTTCCGGAAATAGTCCGGGAGAATGCCCTTTACCTCGCCATCTTCTGTATAAGAATAGGGATACCGGGTCGGGTCGCACAGGATGTGAAGGGGATTGTCCTTGGAATATTGGGCGATGATGCGCTTTTCTTCTTCCGTATACTCCAGATTTTTGGCATCGGTGCTTTCGTAATTTTTGTTATAGAGGGTCGTTTTCCAGTTGCCCTCGGCGGCGTTCATCTGATCGATTGCATAATTTACCTGGTTCAGAAGCTCGGTATTTCCTTTTTTGACGATCACATAAAAATCACTGCTGCCGAATTTTTCAAGGATGCGCTCGTTGTTTATCCTGCGCAGGGAACTGGTGACAATGGCATCGACCGTTCCGTCCTGAAGGGCCTCTGCCATCTTCTCAGTCGAATCGAAATAAACCGATGTGTAGGTAAAGCCTTTGTTCTGTGCATACTCTGCAAATTCAGCATTCCGGGAGTTTCCGTTCAGGAGTGCAACACGCATCCCATTGTAGGTACTGTATTGCCCCTCAACGATAGCAGTATTATCGCCGCGGATCGTCAGGATACCGTTGCTGGTTCCGATGGGACGGGAAAAATCAAACAATTCTTCGCGGGCAGGCGTTTTGCGGGCAGAAGTGACCATGTCGATCTCGCCGTCCAGCAGCATCCGCTGCATATCCTCCCAGCTTTTGTCATAGCCGATGTACTCATAGTCTGCATCCCAATAGCGCGCCATCAGGCGGAGGAAATCATAGCCGTAACCGCTGCGGTTCCATCCTCATCCATCATGTGATAGCCGTCCATCGCAAAAAAGCCAACGCGCACGTGCTCATGCTGGCTTTCCGCCTCTTCCGCACGCGCCGGGAAAGACAGCAGCGCCGTTAGAATCAGCATCGCTGTCAGAATGGCCAGTTCCCTGTAAACACCGGCACGCTTTATAAGATTCATAGTACAATCCCCTCTACCTTTACATGTATGACGCCTAAAAAAGCAAACAACGCTTTCAAGGTATGGCGAACCCATACCTGAAAGCGTTATCTAACCTTATAAAACAATATTTGCGGGCAACCGAAAACGGCAGAGCATTATAGTTGCTCTGCTCTGCGGTCAGTATATCTCTGTGCATTCAACCTTGTCAACCTCTGTTTTCAAAAAAGAACACAAAGCTACTGATGGCAGAAAAAGCAACATTTTTTTCTGGCAACTGGCTGACCCAATGGGCCCCTATAGCTTTGCGTCGCCGGCTTGCGCCGGGTTTGCTTATGAACTTGATAGCAGATATTATACCATATAAATCGTCGATGAACAAGTCAAAAATCAGAATAAAATCAAATAAATTCATTTTTTGCTTCTTACAGAAAAGTTGTACCGGAACACATTGCTGTTTGAAAAATGGGCGGCGTTGGTGATTCTATCATCTCTGATGCAGCCTCGCCCGGCTTGGTCGCGATGAGCTATATACCGCAGTGTCCTTGGGTTCCAGCACCGCGAATAGCACTGCCATCCAGCCGTAATGCGGGATGTTCACCGCCTGCGCATAGTTTGGTGCCGCGTTCAGCACATCCCGCAGGATCTTCCAGATACATTCAACGCATTGGCTGTTTCTTTGTTTTTGCTCTCTTTGGGCGTTCGGAACCGACTCATATTGGGCAATGCGATTTGCCACATTTCCATCCAAACGCAGACGATCGCCCAATTCCCGCTGCGACAGTCCTCGATGTATGCGCACCGGCTTGATTTTCTCTCCCAGCTTCATAGCGCAGCCGATGTGCCCACTTTCAGAAGAATGTAAATCTACACAAAATCCATGAAGTGAATCACGTAGAAAAAGACTGCAACAATTGTTGCAGTCTTTTTGGTTAGACATCGGGATTTGCCGTTTGGTCTATGCCTTTTCCTCAGATTACCTCCAATTCAAGCGTTTTGGCCGGCAGGCCTTTTGCTCTCACCGTGACCGTAATCTTTCCGGGGCATCGCCGCCGCGGACCACGGCCAATGCCTTGCCGTAGTAGGTCGTGTGGGTATCGGAGAAAAAGTTTTCCCCCATGTTAGGACGTGCAGAACCAAGGGCCAGCAGCGTCCCGGCACCGTCAACCTCCACCGTGACCGCAGTATCCTCAGAAGATTTGTGATGCCATCCGCCCCCGTCAGGTCAATGCTGATGTAGGCCAAATCCTGCGTTTTTGCCTGCAAGGTGCTCCGGTCGGCCACCACACGCAGTTCGGCAGGTCCTGCAGCTGTCTTCATGGAAGTCCGGCTCTGTTCTTTTCCCTCGCCATCGTAGCTGATTGCGGTGATGGTACCGGGCTCATAGACAACGCGTTTAAAGACGGCCTTGTATTCCTTCGTCTTTTTTCTGCCATAGGAATGCCCGTTGACAATGAGTTCCGCCGTTTCGCCGTCAGAGTAGACCGTGACCTTGGTTTTTTTGCCTTCACAGCCGGCCCAGGACCAGCTTGCCACTGCGTCTGTGTCACGCCACATGGATTCGGAGCCGGTTTCCCCTGCGTGGGTGTACGGTTCTACGCCGATGCCGGGGGTATGGTCCAGCCCCCAGATCAGCCGATTCCACTGTACCTCGGGGCGAAGCTTTCCGCAAATGTCGATCACGCCGCAGCCGGCGGAGATGATGGGCGCGTCCTGACCGGGATTTTGAAGCTTTTGTAACGGACGGTACCGATGCCCGCCTCTCCCAGATAATCCAGCCCGTCCACATAAAGTCGCCGATGACATAGGGGAATTTTTTCACCAGTTGCCAGTTATGATACAGGTTCTTGGGCAGGGTCTCGGACCCGACAATGACGCGGTCGGGATGGAGCGTACCGTCCTTCTCGTATCGGGACGCGGCGTAGTTGTAACCGCCAATATCCAGATAAGAGAAACTCACCTTTGTGGCATCGTCCGCGGCAGGTTTGGCGGCCATTTTTTCAATCATACCCCCCGCCAGGTTCATCAGCATATTGAAGAAGGCGCTGGTGGGAACATTGTCCATCGTCTGACTGCCGTTTTGATTCTCTTTCCCGTTCTTTTTGTTGCCGTATATGCCGCCGCCCTTGGCCGACATACTGCACAGCATCAGGTTGACCCCCATCGTCACTGCTTTGTCCGGGTCCAGCTTTCGTGCCAGGACCGCTAATTTTTTACAGTACTCCTGTCCCTCGGGCATAGCCAGTTCGGAGATTTCATTTCCGATAGAGTTCATGACCACACTGGGATGATTGTAGTTTTTGATGACCATAGCTGTGAGATCCTGCTGCCACCATGCGCGGAAATCCTGGTCCGCATAGTCGTAGGGGTTTTTATGTACCAGCCAGTTGTCGCAGAATTCATCCATGACATACAGACCCAGCCGGTCACAGGCATCCAACAGCGCCTTGGAGGCAGGGTTGTGGGCGGAACGTATCGCGTTGAAACCGGCCTCCTTGAGCAGACGGACACGGCGGAACTCGGCATCCTCAAAAGAGCAGGCACCAGAATGCCATTGTCGTGGTGGACGCAGGCACCACGGAGCAGCGTTTTCTTGCCGTTTACAAAAAATCCTCTGGTGCTCCAGCTAAGGGTACGGAATCCAAACCAGGCGTCCGCCTCATCCACCATTTCACCATTTTTCAGCAGTTCCGCTCTGCATCGGTACAGTTCGGGATGTTCCGCGTCCCAAAGCCGCGGCTGGGAAACGGGAATGTCCGCCGACGCAGTGCCTTCCTTGACCGCAGCTTCGGCCTGCGCCACCACCTTTTCACCATCCAGAACAGAGACTCTGACCGTATCACCACCGGTGACCGAAACCTTCACATGGGCCGCATCGTTTCCGGAGGTGGAGACGAGCAGTCCATCCGGGCGGATATGACTCTTATCCCCCAGGAAGAGGTTTACGCTGCGATAAATTCCGCTGCCGGAATACCAACGGGAATTGGGTACCGACGAGTTGTCCGCAATCACTTTGATTTCATTTTCTTCGCCATACTTCAAGTTGTGGGTCCAGCACCACAAAGAAGTTGGTATACCCGTACCGCTGTTCAGCCACAAGCGCATCGTTCACGAACACCTGCGCGTTTTGATAAACTGCCTCAAATTCCAGCACAGCGGACTGTGTCCGCCACGTTTCAGGAACAAGAAACCGTTTGACGTAGACATAGGCCCCGCCGGGAAAGTATCCGCACGCTCCCGCTGTTGCCGCATCCTTCGAGCGTTTCTCGTACAGCATGGCATCGTGGGGAAGCGTGACCGGCTGCATAGACGGTTCCTTTCCCACGGCGCCAAATAGCCAACCTCGGTTAAAATCTTTCTTTTTCACTTTCCTGCTCTCCTTAAATATGCGCGAACGCTTCGCTGTTTGTGCAATATACGATATCGTTTCGGCCTGCGATTGATTCAAAAAGCCGCTCCAAAGCATACCAACTGGCGTTTCCCTTGTCGTAGTCCATTTCATAACTGTGTGCCCACAGGAACAACAGCAGATCCTTTTCTCCTGGTTCCTCACATTTGAAACGCTCCACCAGTTTCACGGCATTTTTCAGAATCAGCGAGGAGGAAGGCCGAAAGTTCATCGGATCCTCCGGGAACGCAAAGCCGCCGGAGGGAAAGACCGCTCTGGCATATTGATACCCCTGCGCCTTCAGATACGCCTGGGCAGCCGGCGAGGTTGAACCCTGCGCATAGGCGTGTCCCACGACCGTGGTGCCGAAGATTTTTTCCAGCGCGGCCTTGTCCGCATCCACCGATGCGCGCATTTCATCCTCGCTGACAGCCCCCAGCGGTTCATGCCGGAAACCATGGGTGGCAATCTCCATTCCCTCATAGACCTGGCGCACCTCGTCCTGTGGAATTCGGTTGTGCTGCACATAGGAAAATGGAAACTTGTGCTTTACGCCTTCGGGGCAATCCTGAAAAGAGAAGGTTCCAAGCCCCTTCACCTCGCCGCGGGTGCCAAACAGACCGGCATTGAGGTTGAAGGTTCCCTTGAGTCCGTATTGCCTCATGAGCCGGATCACCCGTTTGTCCTGCTCCAGTCCATCATCAAAGCTGAGCGTGAAATACTTTTTTCCCATGCTTATGCCTCCCCAGTCAGCTTTTGCAAATCATACGCCTGCGCCATCAGCATTCCTCCGGCCTGATTCGGGTGCAGGTGATCCCCCTGGTGATAACGCTCGTCGGTGAACGAAGGATTCTTCGGATCGCGCAGCAGTGCATCCGCATCAACCATATAATCGAACAGCGCGCTATCTCGGATCCATTCATTGATGCTGACTCTCAGCGCCTCCATCTCCGGGGTATACCTTTTTCACAAAACCGCTGCGGGGCGGAAGCGTCTGGGCAATCACCCGGACACCGGCCTTATGAAGCCGATCCACAATATCGGTTACAGCCGAACCATATTGTTCCAGCGAGATGACCGCCCCTGTCTTTTGGGAATAGTAGGCCACATCATTGACCCCCAACGCCAAAATCACGCCGCAGAGTCCTGAAAAACGGAGTACATCACGCTCAAAGCGAGACACCCCTTTTTCCCCGTAGGAAGCGCCCATCAGACCCGGGACATCATAAAGCAGACAATTCCCGCTGATTCCGGCGTTCATCAGTGCGTAGTCACCGCCATACGCATCGAACAGACGCCTTTGCAACGGTTTTACCCAGCGGTTCATAGCCGTTATACTGTCCCCGAACGCCACGATGATTTTGGAAGGCTGCCCGGTAAACACCTCGATCTGATCCATCCCGGGAATCGCCTCATAAAGGCCGTACTGTTCCATATACTTTTCCCGCCGGGGTGGGGGCAGCTCGCTGTCCGCCGTATGATTTCCCTGGTAGCTTACCGCATTTTCCTCGATCATATTGCTGTCCATGACCTTGGATGCATAGTAGAGTCTGATTTCCAGCTCTTCCCCCATCGTCACCGGGAGCGTCAACGCATCCGAATAGCAGCTTTCCCCCGCGGGACCGTGAAAACACAGCTGCGTCCCGCGTGAGGTATGCATCTCTCCCTGTGCCCACACGGTCAGTCCCCCAATGGTGTAGGGTTTCTTTCCATAGTGTTGGAGAAGCGGACCCGAAGTTTCTCGCCCGAAACCTGGGATATCACAGAATACACCACTGTTTTTTTCTTGCCCGCCAAAAAGCCCATCGCGAAGGCAGGGGTCGCGGCTTGATGCCAGATTGGTGTCCAGTCCATTGTTATCTCTCCTTATGCCAATGTAATACTCAAGATGTCAAGCGTTCCCTTTCCCTTATACCGGAAATACAGCGGGCAGGAATCCAGGGGGCGCCCGCTCTCCAACGCCAGACGTCCGGCATCGAATTTTACTCCGGCGGTTGTCCAGTCGGCTGTCCCGGCAAGGGGAATGGATGCTATGACAGGATCTTTTTCCCCGGGTAAGAGTTCCAGCACGCCGCCCGCGCCGCGAACCGTTACAGCAATGTGGGTGCTTTCAGTCAGATCAAAATATCGGAAACCGGCAATACTGCCATTCTTCATTTTGGAAATATACGCCTTTGGTGCCGCGCTCTCTGTCTCTATGGTCACTTCCCGTTCCGCGGCTCCGGCGGCTCGTAGTCCGGACCATCCTGGGTGATCTCGGGTCCGTCCATCGGGTTGCGCAGACCAAACATTCCGGCATGGTGCAGGACGCAGGCAATGTAGGCCCGGATAGGTCCCGATTCCCTTCAAAGGGCCGCCATTCAATCCGCAGCTCGTGGACTCCACCATGCGGATGGTCCCGTCCTCACGGATATCAATGGGCTCAGCTACCGCCTGCCGGTTTCGTTTGGCGCCATTGGTCGTTCGGTGGTCAAATATATACCATTGCCCGTGGACGCATACCATACCGCCGTGGCTGTTTCCCATCGGATATGCCGCATTCATGAGCTTTCTTCCCTCCAGACCGATATCACTTGAGGAATGGATCGGTCCCTTGTGGATAAATCCCTTGTCGGGGAACAGGCTCATCGCATAATTGAGACCGGTGATGTCCGTGGCCGGATAGACCAGATAATACCATTCACCGATGTGACGGATAGAGGGTCCTTCCCAATAGTTCGGCTTCTTGGGATCAAAATCCGCCGGCATGATGATGGTGGGTTCGCTGATGATGGTCAGCATATCAGAGCTGAGTTCCATCACAAACAGACCTTTGATCTCGTGGCCGAATTGTCCGTTGGATTTCTGCCCGCTGCCCACGTAGAGAAACACCCGCCCGTCATCATCCACCAGAACGGCTGGGTCAAACATAAACCAATCCTCCGGCTTTGAGCCGTAGACTCGCCCGTCCGGGAAGTGAACATCGCCCAAATATTGGTATTTTCCCGCAGGTTTGTCACACACAGCGACCGATGTGATCGACGTATTGGCCACCGAATAGTAAAGGTAGTACCGTCCGTCTGTGCCGCGCACCACATCCGGTGCATAGTAGGACAGGTTCTCTTTATTCCACGGCGTATCTTGCTTTTTGAAGATTACGCTTCATACCGCCAGTCGGAAAGATCCTCTACCGGGGTCGACCAGCATACGTAATCGCCCTCACAGTATTCCTTGGCACCAAAGAGATCATGGCTCCCATAAATGTACAGCCGCTGACCAAACACCCTCGGTTCAGCATCCGGGATGTATTCCCAACTGGAAGATAGGGGTTATAGCATTGCCGTTTCACAGATATTTCCTCCTTCAAAAATACCCAATTCTATGTTATACTATACTCAATTCCATGCTATACTGCCATAAAAGGGGGGGATGCCCGCATGGAACACCTGTTTTTTGACAGCATTGATGAAATGCGGAACCAGACCGGCAGCCATGGTCCGAACTATCTTCGCAACCATACGGCCGAACGGGACTATTTTTCTCCGTTGTCCATTGTAACCAGCATCCAGAAACCTCAGGAGTATCTGTTTTCCAACTATATGGATGCATGGTCCTTTTGCGTTCACACCCCGAACAAACACGAATTCTTTCATGAGACCTACATGCACAAACATAATTTTTTTGAGCTGATGTATGTGCAGCGGGGCCAAGTCCGGGTGATGATCGAGGGGGCCGAGACCACCTATACGCAGGGGAACCTTTGTCTCCTCAATCGAAACACCATGCATCGCGAAACAGATATGTCGAATGCGGATATCGTTTACATCGGCATCGATGCTCTCTGCTGACACAGTGGCCCAAATCATTTCCGCCGCCCTTTCAGTACAAAAGCATTCTCAATCAGTTTTTCAGCGACAATCTGTCGGAACGTGCCGACTATAAAAAGGACTACCTGGACTTTACCCTTTTAGGAGCAGATACGATCCCGCAGCTCACTCAGGAGTTGATTCGCGCCTTTACGGTCAAGCGGATCGGATACCAGTTTGACGTTTATTCCTCTCTGCTCCGGCTGTTTGCCGCCTTGGAGAATCCTGACATATACAAAGCAACACACATTTCGCTGAGGAACAGTCAAGAACTGCTGGCGGCGGAACAGGTCAAGAAGCTGATTGAAACTCACCACGGGGCTATCCAGCGGACCAATCTGGCGGAGGCACTTAACTACTCCTGCGAGCATATATCCCGCATCATCAAGACAAACACCGGATACACTCTGAAAGCGTACTGTCAAAAGGTACAGATGGCCGAGGCGGCGCGGCTTCTGAGAACCACAGAGCTGCCGGTCTGCCAGATTGCGGCATCCATGGGCTATGAGAACAGAACGCAATTCTACAAAGTGTTTCGGCGCGAGTACGGCCTCACCCCATTGGAATACCGCCGCCATATTGCGGAGGAATGATCCTTACCCGGCATTGCGGTGATCCAGGCATTCCCGGATTTTCGGCGCTCATCGTCCTTGATCGGGTATGTCCGCAGGATCAAAGCCGACAATACGCCGAGGATGGCAGGAACAAGACCCATGATAACGATAAACCAATTGAGCATGGTCGGAATCTGCGACAGTTCCCCCATGTATTCGGAGGTGACGGGATCCACGTTGTAGCCGATTGACATGAGCACAGCGCCAATAATCGCAGCCGAAAGCGCTGCCTGCGCTTTGACAATGAAACCGCCGACAACCATTGTCAAGGCAGAACGATCCTTGCCGGTTTTATAAATGTTGTAGTCCATAATCTCCATTTCCACCATGGATTGCGGGACAAAGTCAGTTCCCACCCCCACTGCCATGATGAACAGGGTAACGAAGAACAGCGCAGGAACATTCGCAAGCAGACCCGCCATCTGGGTAATAAACAGGACCACCCCGCCGACAGACTGCACAACCAGAAGGAAACAAGTCATTTTAATCGGGTTGTTCTTAAAGAGCTTCAAGAGCGGACGACCAATAACTGCACCAACCAGCAGCGGTATGAGCATCATCATGGAAGAAATGCCGTTGAGGACACCATACTGCTCCATGTTTGTGACGCCGGTGGTCAGATCCGTGCAGAATCCCCATTTTATGTAATACGCAGGCGTGGCAAAAATAAGGGACCAGATAAAACCGGAAAAGATGCCTTTCAAATAGTAGACCACCATCGGCTTGTTCTCTTTGAACAGAAGAAAGAAGTCCTTAAACTTACCGGCTCTGCCTCTTCTTCCTGCACACTGTGCTTTTCCTTGACAAGGAACCAGCCAATAAGGGAGAGCACCATCGCTGCACCAACAATACCGGTGATCAGGATGGCAAATGAGTCGTGATAGTTGCCCACGTGTTCGTTGACCGCAACCAGCACAGCTGTAAAGGCGGACGTAACGACGCCCAGGATCATGGTCCAAACCCGCGGTCCGATAACCAGCTTGGAACGTTCGTTGGGATCATTGGTCATCGTTCGGAACAAAAGATTATCCTTATAAAAGGATGTTCCCACATCAAACAAAAAGTAGAAAACGATAACCCACACAACAACCAGTACGGGCTTGGACGCCAACTCGGACGGGAACGAGTAGAGACATACACAGCCAATGCCGGTCAGCAGTATGCTGAGGAGAAAAAAGGGTTTGTACTTTCCGATTTTGGTTCGTTTCCCGCGATCCATCAAAAATCCCTGAATGGATCATCCACGGCATCAAAGATTCGCGCAAACAGAAGAAGCGATGTGGCCAAGGTCGCCCCCATAGCGCCCAGCCCGGCGTAGTCGGTCATATACTGCATAAACATACTGGACATAAACACGGTACACAGACCATTTACAGTAGACAGCGCCGTTGCGCCGAAACAGTCCCGCAGCGTAATTGCGTCCGGATTTTTCACACGGACAGACTTGAGCATTATTATCCTCCTTGTCATTTCATCAATTATTCTCAACCAACAAAGCTCGAATTCGTGCAATTCCAACAATTCAATGATAGATTATTCCTTGGTATTCCACAATGACAAAAGGTCGCCCTTTTTCAATTTATTGTATCATTTTGTTTCTTTGCGCCGAAGCGAGAGAGAATAATCACATTTTGTTACAACGCGGTATGTACCTTTCACAAAAATGGTCCACTGCACCGTTTTGCCCGCCGGTACACAGGGCGGCGAGGCCTTACGGGTTATGCGTATTGTATGACACCGCTGCACGCGTATCAGAAATTTGCAATCTTCGCATAGAAGATGTCCGATTTGAGAACCCGCCACACATTCGCATAATGGGGAAAGGAATGAAAGTGCGTGCAGTTCCCATTTTGTCGGCAACTGCAAAAAACGAAAAAACCCCGCAGCCAATGGGAAATTGGCTGCGAGGAAATTGAAAACATTCTGAAAACAGCAGGAAAAAGTTGAAAATTCCGCTGAAAAACTGCAAAACGGGGCGGCAGGGGCGGGGAAACGCACACCAAGCCGCCCAACAAAAAAAGCCTAACCGACTTAAAATGGTTGGACATCTCTATAAAACGCACTTTGAAATCGGTCACTGCCTTTGCCGATTTTTTGCGATACAGCAAAGAAAAAAGCCTGTGACATCTTTTTGTCACAGCTTTGGTGGGAGCTGGTGGATTCGAACCACCGAAGCATTAAGCAGCAGATTTACAGTCTGTCCCCATTGGCCACTCGGGAAAGCTCCCATATTTTGTTTTGTGTCTGCCGTGTCACCCGGCGACGTATGTTATTATAGCAAAGGTGTTTCCAAATTGCAAGTCCTTTTTTGAATTTTTTGTAGATTTTTCAAGTTTGTTCTGCTCGCAGCATCGTGCAAAAACCATACTTGACATCCTTTTGCGGTTAGCGTACATTTATATATAGTAGAATATATTAGCAACGGGAGGTTTTTACAATGGCGATTCGTGTTGGTATTCTGACTTCCGGCGGCGACTGCCCCGGCCTGAACGCTACCCTGCGCGGCGTGGCCAAAGCGCTGTACCACCGCATGGGCGATAAGGTCGAGATTGTCGGCATCATGAACGGCTACGACGGCCTGATCAACGGCAACTTCCGGGAGATGTCCCCGGACGAGTTCTCCGGCATTCTGACCGTGGGCGGCACCATTCTGGGCACCAAGCGCACCCCGTTCAAAAAAAATGCGTGTGGTCGAGGAGGAC
>ENA-OQAS01001025-OQAS01001025.1-human-gut-metagenome-genome-assembly--contig:-NODE-1025-length-13670-cov-5.367422_pt1 | contig 13670 bp, 19 predicted proteins | sample MGYA00242733_ERZ504523 | MGnify/ENA primary metagenome ERZ504523 (study PRJEB26092, sample SAMD00036239) | human gut metagenome | host: Homo sapiens | study: EMG produced TPA metagenomics assembly of... | reverse complement strand
CGTGATGGCCGGGGCGGCAGGCTCCGGCTGGGCAAGCGGCTGGCCGGAAGTATCTGCGGGCGGCTCCGGCTGCGGGGCGGCCTCCGGCTCCTCCGCCTCCATCTCTTCGGTCACCTTGTGGCCCCAATGGCGGATGCCGTTCAGCCAGTCCGGCACACCGATGCGGAAAGCCGGAGTTTCCATCTCCTCTTCGGCATCTTCCTCATCCCGGTATTCATCTTCTGCTTCGTCGTGGTCTTCCTCAGCCTCGCTTCTGCCGCGCGGCAGCGGCACGTTCAGCGCGGCGGCTGCGCTCTGCTGCGCCATGGCCGCACCCTTTGCGTGCACGCCGCCAAACGCAGCGCACAGCCATTGCCACACCTCTGCCGGGGTCAGATCAAAAATGTACAGGCTGACACACAGTGCCAGCACGATCATGATAAGGGTTGCCGCAGGCCGTCCGCACAGCAGCAGCAGCTGCCGCCCAGCAGTGCGCCCAACGCACCGCCGCCGATCCATGCATTCACGCCGTTTGCGTAGCAGGCAGCTGTCATCTGGAATGCCGACATGCCCTGCGGCTGGATATCGGAAAAAACGATCACCGTGCCGCAGGCAAACACCAGCCCCAGAACCAGCTTGAAGATCTTGGGCAGAAGGTCTTCGCCCCGGGTATACTGCACAGCGAGGCAGCACACTGCCGCGCCCAGTACAAAGCTGCCGCAGCCAAAAAGTCCGAACAGCACATCGTGCAGGGCCTTCCATGCCGAATCTCCCTCCACAAAGGCCAGCACCACCAGCAAAAGGCCTGCAAACAGGGTGCCAAGCCCCGCCGGAAGCCGCTGTTCTGCGCGTTTTTTGCGCGATGCTGCGCGCCGTGTTGTCGTTTTACGTTTTTTGTTGCATGTTTCTTTGTTCCCCGCGTTTGTAGTAGACACACTATTTGATTTTATTATTGTACCACGCAGGGAAGAAAATGGCAAACCTATTGTTGTACAAAATCGGCCTTCATTTGCGTTCAATCTCTTTATACAGCCACGCCAGCGCATCCGAAAGCCCGCCCAGCTCATCAATGAGCTTTTCCTTCACGGCCCGGCGTCCATCCAGCACGGTGCCCATGTCCATCACCAGCTCGCCGGTGTGGAGCATCAGGTCGGTGTAGCGTTTTTCGGTCATGCCGCTGTGGGCCGCTACGAAGCCGGTGATGCGCTGCTGCATCTGCTCAAAGCTGCGCATGGTCTGCGGCACCCCCAGAATGACGCCGGAATGCCGCACCGGGTGCACGGTCATGGTGGCTGTGGGCACGATGAAGCTGCGCCGGGCGCTGACGGCAAGTGGGATACCGATGGAGTGCCCGCCGCCCAGCACAAGCGTTGCACTGGGTTTGGACACGCTGGCGATCAGCTCCGCCAGCGCAAGGCCTGCTTCCACATCCCCGCCTACCGTGTTCAGCAGCACCAGCAGGCCTTCGATGCGAGGATCCTCCTGCGCGGCCACCAGCTGCGGGATGACATGCTCATACTTCGTGGTCTTCTGGCCCTGCGGCGCTTCCGAATGGCCTTCGATCTGGCCGATGACGGTCAGGCAGTGGATCACATGCTCCCCGCGGCCAGCGTGACCGTGCCCAGATCCTCGATCTCTTCTTTTTCCAGCCGTCCTGCGTCGGTCTGCTGCGTTTCATCGTTCATATGCTTTCCTCCTGCGTTTTTTGTCAGCATTCCCCAGCCTGTGCCGGCTATGCAGACCCGCTGCAGCAAAAAAGCGGTAACATTTCATAAAATTTTTTTGAGAATGATTTGACATTCTCCATCGGTGCAGTATACTTTAAATAATTGACTGTAATATCTGCAATATGAACCCGTAAACGGATCGGGGTTTCTCTGTGCCGCATCTGTAAAGCAGGCAGCTGCGGCAAGTACTGCAATAGAGCGAAAGGAGAAAGTATTCTATGAACACTCCTGCAAGGGCTTCGCTTCCCGTTATCAAGCGTCTTCCCAAATATTACCGCTATCTGTGCTCTCTGCAGGCGGACGGCATCAACAGCATTTCCTCCCGCGAGCTGGCTGCTCAGATGGGCACCACGCTTCGCAGGTACGGCAGGACTTCAACTGCATCGGCGATGTGAATGGCCGGCAGGGCATCGGCTACTCGGTGGAAAACCTGCTCTCCATTCTGGAAGGCCTGCTGTTCGGCAACGGCGACCGCCTGCCCACCATCCTGATCGGCTGCGGCCGTCTGGGCAAGGCAGTGAGCCGCTTTATCACCACCGATACCAACGGCTACCGCCTGATCGCCGCCTTTGATGTGGCACAGAGCGAGGTGGGCAAGGAGATCAGCGGCATCCAGATCCGCCATATCGACGAGCTGGAGTCTTTCTGTGCCGAGCATCACCCCAAGGTCGCAGTGCTCTGTGTGCCCCGCGACGGTGCGGAACAGGTCAGCGGCCGTCTGGTGGATCTGGGCATCGAGGGCTTCTGGAACTTCTCCCACTATGACCTCTCTGTGCCGTATCCCGATGTGGTGGTGGAGAACGTCCATCTGGGCGACAGCCTGATGAGCCTTGGCTACCGCCTGCGCAATCAGGACTGAACGTACCTATTGTAAGTAATAAGAGAACCCTCTCAGTCAAAGCCTGAGATGCCGCTGAACCCTCTCAGTCTCGCATACGCTCGACAGCTCCCCCGAAAGGGAGCTTTATGAGTGGAGACGGGAAAGTTTCTGCTTCTCCGGCGAAGGACAGCCTGCCCGGAAGATGCAGAAAAGCTCCCCCATCGGGGGAGCTGGCAAAGCCGTCAGGCTTTGGCTGAGAGGGTTCTTTCTGTAAGGAGAGTTTTTCAAATGGCAAAACTGTATTTCCGTTACGGCGCGATGAACAGCGGCAAGAGCACCGGCCCTGATGCAGGTAGCACAACTACGAAGAACAGGGGATGCGGGTGCTGATCCTCAAGCACAGGTGGACACCAAGGGCGGCGGTGAGCTGGTGAGCCGTCTGGGCGTGCGCCGCAAGGCTGATCTGCTGATCCCGCCGGAGACGGACGTGTTCGAGGCCGTGCGCACGGCAACGCTGACGGTGCGCCGCTGGCCTGCGTGCTGTGCGACGAGAGCCAGTTTTTCACTGCGCAGCAGGCAGAACAGCTGTTCATGGTAACGGTGGACCTGAACATTCCGGTGATCTGCTACGGCCTGCGGGCAGATTTTTCGCTCAAGGGCTTTCCCGGCTCTACCCGCCTGCTGGAGCTGGCCCACACCATCGAGGAGATGAAGACTATCTGCACCTGCGGCCGCAAGGCCATCTGCAACTGCCGCAGGGTGAACGGCAGATTCGTCTTTGAGGGCGAGCAGGTGGCCATCGATCTGGAAAACGATGTGCAGTACGTGAGCATGTGCCTCAGTGCTACTTCAAGGCAAAGCGCGCGTTCTACGCCGAAAAAGCTGCTTCGCGGGTCGAATAAACTTGTATACAAGGCTGCTGTGTCCAACGACACGGCAGCCTTTCTTTTTATTCCCGGCCCACAGGCGCAGTCCACGCAGCAGCGCAAAATATGTTGCTGTCGGTGCTTCTTCACCCCCCAAAAGGGCGAAAAAGCACCGATTTCCATGCCCGAAGACCGGTGCCGGATGCCCGCCGCAAACAATTGATATATCAGAGTGCACATTTTTTGCGCTATTGATATATCAGTTCAAAGGCTTCCGTCCGGGCTTTTTAAGCTGGTGTTCGTCCACAATGTATGCAACGCTTCCACGTTCTGAAACGGAATGTTTACAAAATTATCGCAAAATTCGACGTTCCTCCTATGATGCATCCCAGTTTTCTATGCAAAATAGCGAAGTATACATGTTGCACAGTTTTTCGAGCCAAGTTTATTCATTTCAGCGAAGGCGTCAATTCTTGCGCGAAAACAAGAGCAATATTTGTACGTTTTTTGTTTAGATATCTGCAATTTGCGTCTTTCTTTTTGGTTGTTGTTTTGTTATCATAATTGTATACAACGGGGTATGTGCAGAACCCCCGTTCGAGATGATGTTTTCTGTATTTAGGAGGAGAACAAAAATGAGCAAGGCAATTTCTCGTCGTGATTTTATGAAGGTCACCGGCGCTGTGGGCGCTGCCGGCCTTCTGGCTGCCTGCGGCGGCAACTCTGCTGCATCCAGCTCTGCTGCTTCCACCGCTTCTTCCGCTCCCGCTGCTTCTGCAGACGAGAGCCTGGCACTGTCTGACGGCCCTGTTTCCATGACCATCAGCTGGTGGGGCGGCGACAGCCGTCACGAGGCTTACCAGAACGCCATCAAGGAGTTCCAGGCTGAGCACACCAACATCACCATCGAGCCCACCTTCGCCGCATGGTCCGGCTGGGAAGAGAAGATGGCAGCTGCCTTCATCGCTGGCAACGCACAGGATGTGTGCCAGGTGAACTGGAACTGGCTGTACAACTACTCTGCTGATGGCAGCAAGTTCGTGGACCTGAACACTGTTTCCAAGTTCCTGGATCTGACCCAGTGGGATGACGCTGCCATGGACGCCTGCTACGTTGCAAACAGCCAGCAGTGCGTGCCTGTCTCCATGACCGGCCGTATCTTCTTCTGGAACATGACCACCTTCAACAAGGCTGGCATCACCGAAGTTCCCAAGTCTCTGGATGATCTGATGGCTGCCGGCAAGGCATTCAAGGAGAAGCTGGGCGACGATTACTACCCCATGCATCTGCGCATACGACGTATGATCCTGATGGTGTTCTACCTCGAGTCCAAGTACGGCAAGGACTGGCTGATCCCGTCACCTCTACCCTGAACTACACCGAGGACGAGATCGCTGAGGGCATCGACTTCATCAAGAGCCTGGTGGATGGCCACGTCATGATGAACCTGAAGACCTACTACTCCGCTAACTCCGATACCGCTACCCACCAGTCCAACGAGTGGATCACCGGTAAGATCGCAGGTATCTTCGAGTGGGATTCCGCTGCTTCCAAGTACTCCTCCGCTCTGGATGATGCCAACAAGGACGGCTTCACCGTTGGCGAAGAGATCAAGTTCGGCGACAACAACGGCGGCTTCTCCAAGGTCTCCATGGGTCTGGCCATCACCAAGACCAGCAAGTGCGTTGCCGAGGCTGCTACCCTGATCAACTTCCTGCTGAACGAGGAGAAGGGCGCTTCCATCATGGGTTCCGAGTGCGGCATCCCCGCTTCCAAGGCTGGTCTGGCTGCTGCTCAGGCTGCCGGCGCTGTCAAGGATCTGGTTGCTGAGGCAAACGCCAAGGTCATGGCCTTCACCACCAACAAGCTGGATCCCCTGTTCGAGAACAACGACCTGAAGGCTTCCGGCACCGGCATCTATCAGGAAGTGTTCGACACCGTTGACTACGACGGCGTTTCCGGTGCAGACGTTGTTGACACCCTGCTGGACGGCATGGAGTCTGTTGGTTACACCATCGGCTAAGTTTTTCTTCAGAGTGCCGCTGTGTGCGGTAACGTACATATAAAGGGCACCCTTTGACTGAACCGAGGGCACCTGCCGCCCATACGGCAGATGCCCCTTTTTGTCAAAGATATATTACAAAATCTTGACAAAGCTGTATCCAGTCTGTTACCCCTTCGTCCGTCTCATGCTCCGAAATTCCTTAAAAAGGAGGATTTCCCAGATGAAAGAAAGCAATGCTCCCGCCATCGGGCGCACCCCGTTCCAGAAATGGCTGGACAAATATCAGGGTCTGTTTTATCTGATCCCCTGGATCATCGGCTTCGTCGTCTTTAAGGCAGTTCCCTTCGGTCAGTCGCTGTACTACAGCTTCACCGATATGAACTTCTTCAAGAGCGGTACCCAGTTCGTTGGTCTGGCCAACTACATCACGGCCTTTACCACCACCAAGATCACCAAGGCGCTGATCATCACCTTCAAGTACGCTTTCATCACCGTGCCTCTGAAGCTGGTCTTTGCGCTGTTCATCGCATACATCCTGAACTTCAAGATCGCATGCGTCAACCTGTTCCGTACTGTGTACTACATCCCCTCCATTCTGGGCGGCTCTGTTGCGATCGCCGTTCTGTGGAAGGCTGTATTCAGTGTGGACGGCCTGCTCAACACCGTTCTGCGCGCTGTCACCTTTGGTCTGGTGCAGGGCCCCGAGTGGCTGTCTGACCCCAGCTACGCGCTGTGGATCATCTGCTTCCTGCGTATCTGGCAGTTCGGTTCTGCATGGTGCTGTTCCTGGCCGCTCTGAAGGGCGTGCCTGCAGACCTGTACGAAGCCGCTACCATTGATGGTGCCGGCAAGTGGCGTCAGTTCTTCTCCATCACCGTTCCGATGATCACTCCCATCATCTTCTACAACCTGGTCACTCAGATCTGCCAGGCTTTCCAGGAGTTCAATGGCCCGTACATCATCACCAACGGCGGCCCCCGTGGTTCCACCACGCTGATCTCTCTGCTGGTCTACAACTACGCATTCAAGTCTTATGACATGGGTATGGCATCCGCTCTGGCATGGATCATGTTCATCATCGTCTGCATCCTGACGATCATTGCATTCACCAGCCAGAAGAAGTGGGTCTACTACTCTGACGAAAGGTAAGGTGACCAGTATGGGAATGAAAGCATCGAACAAAATCGCGACCTTCTTCAAGTATTTCGTCCTGATCCTGGTCGGCGTCATCATGATCTATCCCCTGCTGTGATGATCAGCGCTACCTTTAAGGACAACAGCGAGATCTTTGCAGGCATCAGCCTGTGGATCAAGCACCCCACTCTGGATGGCTACCGCGGCGCGCTGAACAACTTTGGCGGTTCCATCAACATCCTGCAGGCCATGCTGAACACCTACAGCTACGTCATCCCCAAGGTGATCTGCACGGTGGTCTCCGCCTGTGTGGCTGCCTACGGCTTTGGCCGCTTCGATTTCCCCGGCCGTAAGCTGATGTTCAACATCATGCTGGCCACCCTGTTCCTGCCGCAGGTCGTTCTGAATGTGCCGCAGTACCTGCTGTACAACAAGTTCGGCTGGCTGGATAGCCCCTTCTATCTGGCTATCTGGGTGCACTGCGCATTTGCGACCGAGACCTACTTCGTCTACCAGCTGGTGCAGTTCATGCGCAATGTCCCCCGTGATCTGGACGAAGCCGCTGCCATCGACGGCTGCTCCTCCTTCCAGACCCTGTACAAGGTCATCGTGCCCATGCTTGGCCCCGCTCTGGTGTCCTGCGCACTGTTCCAGTTCATGTGGAGCTGCAACGACTTCATGGGTCCGCTGCTTTACGTCAGCACTCCCGGTAAGTACCCGATGTCCCTGTTCGTCAAGCTGTCCATGGACGGTGATACCGGTTTCGCATGGAACAAGATCCTTGCTCTGTCCCTCATCTCCATCCTGCCGCAGCTGATCGTCTTCTTCTGTGCACAGGACCAGTTCGTTGAAGGTATCTCTGCCGGTGCCGTCAAGGGCTAAGCCCTTTCCCCGCACAGCATAAGATCATCTGATACAAACAAACACCCCCTGTGCCGTTCCCGTAGATGGCGCAGGGGGTGTTTCTTATTTCTTATGTCCTTTGCGGTACTGCAGTGGGCCAGTACCCATCACCTCGCGGAACACCCGGCGGAAATGGGCGGCGCTGGCAAAGCCGGTCTGCTCGGCTACCGCACTGATGGAAAGCTCGGTCGTTTCCAGCAGCTTCTGGGCCGCTTCGATGCGGCGGTTGTTGATGTAATCCACGATGGACTGGCCCGTTACCCGCCGGAACAAACGGCTCAGGTAGTAGGGCGAAAGATAAAACTGCGCCGCAACCTCGGTGAGGGAAAACTTCTGCCGGTAATTGGCCGCAAGGTAGGCGCAGATCTGCTCCACCGTTTCGTTGTGGGGACGCGCCACAGCGCTGCTCTCGGCAATGCACTCCTGCTCCACATAGTGCAGGATCAGCAGCAGGTACAGCGGGCCGGGGTAATCCTGCTCGGTGCTGGCGCTGGCCATCATTTCCAGCAGGGTACGGATGCGGCTCTGCCACTGCACCGGTGCATACAGCACTGTGCGCTCCCCGGGCGCAAACAGGCGGCCGAAATCCCGCCCGGCTGTGGTTTTCAAATCATGCAGCATCCCCAGCGGAAAGTGGCACCCCACGATCTGCGGCACGGCGCTGCCGGTCTGTGCAAGCGGCAGCGCCGGGGCCAAGCAGCACGGCGCTGCCGGGGTTTACCAGTACGCTCTGACCGCCTGATTCCAGCGTCACGCTGCCTTCGGACACCAGCAGCAGATAGCAGGTGTCCTCATCCGGCGGCAGCTCGTAGCGGCCAATATTCAGGCGCAGGGTGGCAGCGGCCACCTTGCCGGTGATCTTTTCACGTTCTGATCTCATAGGTAACTCCTTCAGTCGCGGCTGATGCCGCGCCAGCTCCCTCAAAGAGGGAGCCTCTGGCGAAGAGGAAAAGCTTTCCGGTATGCCAAAGCCTCCATCACGGATGGAAGTGCAAACCCGCGAGGTTCGACGGAAGGGGTTCCCTTCATTCTAACCTTTATCATATCATGTCCGCTTCCTGCGGGCAAGACAAAACCATCAGGAGGTTCTCCCATGAATCTGTCGCTTATCCGTTCCATGACGCGCAGCGCTGTTTTCGAGCTGGAAAACGGCCTGTGCTATCGTCCGGCCCACCCGTTCACCGTTATCCTGAACGGCAAGACCGTCTACGAAGCCTGCAATACCAACGTGTTCTCCCTGTTCTCCCTGCTGCCCGGTACGGAGTACACGGTGGGTGTGCAGGCCGAGGGCGAAAGCCTGACTTGCACCTTTACCACCGAGGCCGAGACCTTCTTTGTGGATGCTTCCCGCTACGGTCTGGTGGCCGACGGCACCACGGACAACACCCTCAAGCTGCAGGCGGCTCTTTCCACCTGCCCCAAGGGCGGCACAGTGTACGTGCCCGCAGGCCGCTACCGCACCTGCAGCCTGTTCCTGAAAAGCAACACCACCCTCTATCTTGAAAAGGGCGCTGTGCTGCTGGGCGACAATGACCGCACCCACTACCCCATCCTGCCCGGCGTGATCCCCAGCGAGAACGAGGTGGATGAATACTACCTGACCGGCTGGGAGGGCAACCCGCTGGACAGCTTTGCGGGTCTGTTGAACATCACGCAGGTGCACGATGTCGTTGTGACCGGCGAGGGCACGCTGGACTGCGATGCCGAGAACGGCGACTGGTGGGTGACTCCCAAGATCAAGCGCATCGCATGGCGGCCCCGCGCTGTGGCTGCTGTGGACAGCGAGAACATCTGCCTGCACGGCATCACGGTGCAGAACAGCTATTCGTGGACGATCCACCCCATCTTTGTCAAGCACCTTGACCTGCTGAACTTCAACATCAACAATCCTTACAATGCCCCCAACACCGACGGCATCGACCCCGAAAGCTGCGAGTATATCCGTATCATCGGCGTGAACATCCATGTGGGCGACGACTGCATTGCCATGAAGGCCAGCAAGGTATTCCTTGGCATGAAGCTGAAAAAGAGCTGTGAGCACACCGTTATCCGCAACTGCCTGTTGGACAAAGGCCATGGCGGCATCGTCATTGGCAGCGAGATGAGCGGCGGTGTGAAGGATATGGTGGTCACCCAGTGCCTGATGGATCACACCGACCGCGGCCTGCGCGTCAAGACCCGCCGTGGCCGCGGCAACACCGCCGTCATCGACGGGCTGGTGTTCCGCAACGTGGAGATGCGCGGTGTCAAGGCACCCTTCGTCATCAACATGTTCTACTTCTGCGACCCGGACGGCCACGGCCCCTATGTGCAGTGCCGCGATGCCATGCCCGTGGACGAGTACACCCCGAAGCTGGGCAGCCTGACCATGGAGGACATCGTCGCCACCGATGCTCAGTTCGCGGGATGCTACTTCGACGGCCTGCCGGAGCAGCCCATTGAGCGCGTTTCCATGAAGAACGTCACGATCACCTTTGACCCCAATGCCGAGGCCGGTCAGGCCGCTATGGCGGATAACCGCCCTCTGGTGAAGAAGCTGGCCATCTACGCCGAGAATGTCAAGGAGATCGACCTGCACAACGTGAAGATCGAGGCTACGAGGCGAACGCCTGCACTTTGCAAATGTCGGCCATTTTGAGGAGGACTGATACCATGACCCATGAAGAAATTCTTGCCATGCTGGGCGATTACGTGGACTACCTGATTGCCAATTCCAGCGCCGAAGCACCCATGTGGAACATCGAGAAGGTGCGCAGCGGCAAGCCCAACAAGTGGAACTACATCGACGGCTGCATGATCACGGCCTGCCTGAGCCTGTACAAGACCACCGGCGACGAGAAGTATCTGAACTTCTCCAAGAGCTTCATTGATTCCTTTGTGCAGGAGGATGGCTCCATCAAGACCTACGACCCCAAGGAGTACAATCTGGATAACGTGAATCAGGGCAAGAACCTGTTCACCCTGTACGATATCTTTGGGGATGAAAAGTACCGCAAGGCCATCGAGACCATCCGCAGCCAGCTGGCCACCCAGCCCCGCACCAAAGAGGGGAATTTCTGGCACAAGGACATCTACGTGGCAGGTGTGGCTGGACGGCACCTACATGGCCCAGCCCTTCTACATGGAGTACGAGACCCGCTTTAACAAGATGCAGGGCTGCATCGACAGCTACAAACAGTTCATGAATATCAAAAAGCACATGAGGGACGAAAAGACCGGCCTGTACTACCACGGCTACGATGAGAGCCGCCAGATGTACTGGGCCGACCCCGTCACCGGCTGCAGCCCCAACTTCTGGCTGCGTGCCATGGGCTGGTTCATGGTGGCGATGGTAGATGTGCTGGAGCGGATGGACGAGCAGCTGTACAACGAGTACCGCGGCATCATGGCAATGCTCAAGCAGACCATTGAGGATGTGCACAAATTCCAGGACGAGGAGACCGGCATGTTCTGGCAGGTGATGGATCACCCCGGCGTGGAGGGCAACTACCTCGAGACCAGCGGCACCGCTCTGTTTGCCTACGCGGTGCTCAAAGGCGTGCGTCTGGGCTACCTGCCCAAACGCATGGCCGCATGGGCCGAAAAGGCTTTCTACGGCACCTGCGACAAGTACCTCTCCAGAACCCGGATGGCAGTCTACAGCTGGACGGCATCTGTCTGGTGGCGGGTCTCGGCGGCAAAGATCACCGCGACGGCTCTCTGGCCTACTATTTCAGCGAGCCGGTGGTCTGCAACGATGCCAAGGGTGTCGGCCCGCTGGTGCTGGCTTACACCGAAATGATCGCACGCAAGTAAACTGCATATCGTGGGCGGGCAGCTTTCTTGCCGGACACGAGTCGGGCCATTCCATCGCCCGCAGGGCTGTTGCAAAACAGCGTCTCTTTAAAATGTTGAAAACAGCCGCATTCACCGTACAAAACGGGCAGAACGCTGAAAACTCAAAGGCAGATCTCAAAAAAAAATGAGATAGGCAGCCCCTTTCGGGGAAGCCTATCTCATTTTCGTTGGTGCTGTTTTGCAACAGCCCCTTCTCTATGGAAAGAGGTTCAACATGAATTCTCGAAGATGGCTTATCAGAACTTGAACAGGTTCACGATGCGCTGCCACAGGCGGGTAAAGATATTGCCTTCTTCCACCGTCTCAGTCACGGCTACAGTGGTGTCGGCAGCAGCCACGGTTTCAGCGGTCTTGTAGACGAACTTCACGCTGCTCTCGGCATCGTCCGGTGCACCGGCAAAGCTGGTGTAGTCGTTCAGGCGGTCGGTCATCTCGTCCAGCACGGTCTTCAGGCCATGGAGCTGATCCTGATCCAGCGCGCCGGTCAGCTTGGAGATGCCTTCCTCGTTGAACTGGTTCAGACCATCGTTCAGCCGGCCTGCGCCGTCATTCAACTGACCTGCACCGGTGTTCAGGGTGTTCACGCCGTCATACAGGGTCTTGGTGCCTGCAGCCAGCTGTGCGCTGCCATCCTTTGCGGAGTGGGCACCGTCCGCAGCGGTCTGCACGCCTGCGGTGTACTGGTTCACGCTGGAAACAAAGAACTGGATCTGAGAAAGGCTGGTCTTCAGGCGCGGACATCGGCCATATCCTGGCTGTTCTCCACCTGATACTTCAGCTCGGCCTTGGCGGTGTTCTTTGCATCGGCATTGGTCACCATCTCCAGAGCGCCGGTCAGCATGGAAGCGTCAAAGTTCTGCATCAGCTTGAGGGCAGCTTCCAGATCGTGGTTCGTCTTGGTCGCGGACAGATACAGGGCCAGATCCAGCTGGCTGTCCTTGAAGCTGGGAGCTGCTCCCAGATGTGCGCACCATCTTTGCGGCCGGCAGCAAGGGTCTTATCGTTCATGGTGAGGATGTTGTCGATCACAGCCTCGTAGTTCGACCATGTCATATCCTCGTCGATCAGGCCGCCTTCCTTCAGGGTCTTGTTGGCAGAAGCCAGCACACCGTCCGCCACCTGCTGCGCACCGGCGTTCAGTGCTGCATTGTTGGCGCTCAGGGTGTCCAGACCGTTGGTCAGCCGGCCAAGGCCGTCGTCCAGAGCGGCAGCGCCGTTGTTCAGGGTGTTGGCACCATCCAGCAGGGCCAGAACACCGCCTGCCAGCTGAGAGGTGCCGTCCACCAGCTGGGAAGCGCCGTCCATGAGCTGGCTCATGGCATCGTTCAGCTGGTTGATGCCGTCGGTCAGGTCGTTGATGCTGCTCAGGTCGAACACGTTGCTCGTACCCAGAGCGGCCGTGCTGGTAGCGCAGGCCACCATGACCTGCGGGCAGGTAAAGTCTTCCACATCGGCTTCCACCGTCACGGTGTCCTGCAGATAGTCTTCGATGCTGTCCACCTCATCGGGCAGCAGGCCGGACAGGGAATCCTTCACGCCCGGCAGGGTGACAAAGGCGGCAACGCTGCTTTTGGCGGCGCTTTCGATCATACCGTGTTCTGCGGTCATGTTGGAAGCATCCCCGCCCAGAATGACGCCCACAGCGGTGATCAGCGGAGTGACGATGGTGCGGTCCTTGCCGTTCACGTTCACGGTGCCGGTCTCGTTGTTCTTCAGGTTGACGGTCACAGTCAGGTGGCCGCTCTTGCCAATGATGTCCTCAAGGGCGGCTTCCTGACCGTCCAGAGCGTAGGTCACCTTCACATCGATGGGCAGGGCCTTGTCGGTATTGCCCTTGTAGTAAACATCGGTGTCGTTGGTGTTCCACACCAGCTCTTCCCCGTTCTGGGTGAACTCGGCATCGCTCTCAGTGTTCTGGATGTCGGTCAGGGTGGTCTTGTCGGTGACGTTTGCAAGGCCGGAGGCGCTGTACAGGTGCTCGCTGACGGTGGTGCTCTTGATGGAGCCGTCGCCGTTCATCACAGCATAGACGGTCTCGGATTTGGAAAAGCTGCTCTTACCAGCTGCAAATGCGGGCATTGCACAGCCTGCGGCGAGGGTGAGAGCCAGCGCCGCACTGGCGAAACGAAGCGATTTTTCATAACGTAATTACTCCTTTTCAGACTTCTTGGCGTTGGCGGATTCGGGTACCATCCACTTGAGGGTGGTGTGGCGGATGATCCAGTCGCACAGCATCAGGGCTGCGGGCAGCATCACCAGAATGACCACCATGCTGATCAGTGCGCCGCGGGAGATCAGCAGGCAGATGCTCTTCAGCAGCTCCATCTTACTGATGGCAGCCACACCGACGGTGGCGGCAAAGAAGGTCAGGCCGCTGGTCAGGATGGACTGGCTGCAGT
>ENA-OQAS01001024-OQAS01001024.1-human-gut-metagenome-genome-assembly--contig:-NODE-1024-length-13686-cov-3.452172_pt1 | contig 13686 bp, 14 predicted proteins | sample MGYA00242733_ERZ504523 | MGnify/ENA primary metagenome ERZ504523 (study PRJEB26092, sample SAMD00036239) | human gut metagenome | host: Homo sapiens | study: EMG produced TPA metagenomics assembly of... | reverse complement strand
TGACCAATGCAGTGAAGGAACTGGAGAAGGAGCTTGGAATCATTATATTCAACCGCAGCGGCCGTGGTGTGACACTGACCAATGACGGGACAGAATTTCTGATGTACGCCCGTCAGATATACGGACAGTATGAGAGTGTGATTGAGAAATACAGTGAGGGCGGTTCTTATAAGAAGAATTTGGCGTTTCCACCCAGCATTATTCCTTTGCAGTGAAAGCATTCGTGGATATGGTGCAGAAGTTTGATGTATCGGAATATGAATTTGCTATCAGGGAGACAAAGACCGCAGATGTGATCAGTGACGTCAGCACCATGAAAAGCGAGGTGGGAGTACTCTATCTCAGTGATTTCAACAGAAAGGCGCTGTTAAAGCTTCTCCACTCTGCGAATCTGGAGTTTCATCATCTGATTGACTGTCAGGCATATGTATATTTGTGGAAAAATCATCCACTGGCAAATGAGAAATCTATCAGCTACAGCCAGTTGGCAAAATATCCCTGTCTGTCCTTTGAACAGGGAGATAAGAGCAGTTTTTATCTGTCAGAGGAAATTCTGTCTACCAATGAATATTCCAGAACAGTTAAGGCTTCAGACCGGGCGACTATGCTGAATCTGATGGTAGGACTCAATGGCTACACCCTGTGTTCCGGAATCATCTGCGAGGAGCTGAATGGCAGTGACTATCTGGCAATTCCCTTCGAAGGGGATGAGCAGAATCAAAACAGTGATATGGAGATCGGTTATATTACCAGAAAGAATTCCATCCTCAGCAAGGTGGGGAATCTGTATGTCTCTTCACTGAAGAAATATCTGGAGCAGAATACAATTTCGGAGTAATCAGTAACTGAGAGTCTGGATTATCTGATTACGATTCTGTTGCATATTGTAGGACAGATATTGTAAGGGAGAAAAACATGAATCTTGAATATATTTGTGAACAGATGGTACGCATTCTGCATGGAAATATTACCTGTATCAGCAAATCTGGTGCAATAGAAGCCTGTTATGGGGACATGGCGGCGCAGTGTAATCCTTTATTTACGGATCCGGAATTTCTGTCTGCTGTTCATGAGCGTGAGAGAAAAGATTATCCGGATCTTTTTTATGAGAAAGATACGATTCTTTATGCGGTCGTTTCATTAGAAAATGCAAAAATTGTGGCAGGTCCTGTCAGCACTGAAAAGCATATAAAAGATTCAGAACATTATCTGATGCAGCACCACCATATCAGTGATGAGACGGGCTTTCGTCTGTCGTTTTGTGAGCTTAAAGTGTTTGTCTCAGGAATTCTGATGCTCTATCATATGATAACAGGAAAAGAACTGACGATTAATGATCTCTGGCAGAAGAATGGAATTCGGGAAACAGATATTATAGAAGTGAAAGGACAGATTTCCAGCGTTATTTTTGAGCATCAGGAGCAGGAACTTCCACATAATCCTTATGATCAGGAAGTGCGTGAATTGGATAGTATCCGTCATGGAGATGTGGAAATGCTTAACCGCAGTTTAGCTGAAACTTATCGTGGAGAAGTAGGACAGCTTGCCAAAAATCAAGTCCGCCAGGCGAAGAATATTGCCATCTGTGTTATCGCACTTGCATCCCGTGCAGCCATCAGCGGGGGAATGATTCCGGAAGAGGCTTTTTCCATGGTGGATGGTTACATTATGAAGATTGAGGATATGAATAATGCAGTAAAAATCGATTCCATGATGCGCCAGGCAGAATACGAATTTGCAGAATGTGTGGCAGAAATTCATAAGAATCAGCAGAAAAATGAGCTGGTTGAGTGGACAAAGAATTATATTTATCAGAATCTCCACAGTGATATCGTTATAGGAGAGATTGGGCAGAAAATAGGGGTAAATACAAGCTATTTATCGGATCTTTTTCATAAGGTTGAGGGGACTACTATACAGCAGTATATCCGTAAAGAAAAAATACGTCTTGCCGAAAATATGCTTCGTTATTCTGATTATGAAGTAAAAGAGATTGCAAATTATCTTTCTTTCTGCTCACAGAGTTATTTCGGGAATATTTTCCGTCAGCAGACAGGAATGACACCTGCCAGATACAGAAAGAAATATGGAAAATGGAAAGAACAAAAATAAATGATATTCACCTAAAATAGATGATAGAATAATCCGCACGGCTTGGTTAATATAAAGTTCATAAGAAATCAACAGCTAATTGGACAGATATTAACAGGAGGATATTATTATAATGAAGGAACTTCTTTTCGGAGCGGCATATTATGATGAATATATGCCATATGACCGTCTGCAGCAGGATGTTGCAATGATGAAAAAAGCAGGAATCAATACAGTGAGAATTGCGGAGTCTACATGGAGTACCTGTGAGCCGCAGGAGGGTACGTTTGACTTTTCTCATGTAGAACGTGTAATGGACACAATGGAAGAGGCAGGAATCAATGTCATCATTGGAACTCCTACTTATGCGATTCCTACATGGATGGTGAAGTCTCATCCGGATGTAATGGCAGAGACTGTAAAGGGCAGAGGTATTTACGGAGCCCGTCAGATCATGGACATCTCTCATCCGGTATATCGTTTCTATGCAGAGCGTGTGATCCGTAAATTAATGGAGTGTACCGCACACAGAAAATGCGTTATTGGTTTTCAGGTAGACAATGAAACCAAATACTACGGAACAGCCGGAAAGAATGTGCAGGAGAAATTTGTGAAATATCTCCGCAGGAAATTTAATAATGATCTGGATGCTATGAATCATGAATTTGGTCTGGATTACTGGAGCAACCGCATCAACGCGTGGGAAGATTTCCCTGATGTGAGAGGAACGATCAATGGAAGCCTCGGAGCTGAATTTGAAAAGTTCCAGAGAACGCTGGTGGACGAATTCTTAAGCTGGCAGGCAGATATCGTAAATGAATACCGCAGAGAAGATCAGTTTATCACTCATAATTTTGACTTTGAATGGCGGGGATATTCCTATGGAGTACAGCCTGATGTAAACCATTACCATGCAGCGAAGGCACTGACGATTGCAGGCACAGATATTTATCATCCAACACAGGATGATCTGACAGGGGCAGAGATTGCATTTGGCGGTGATATGACACGTTCTTTAAAGAGAGATAACTATCTTGTTCTGGAAACAGAAGCTCAGGGTTATCCAGGATGGACTCCGTACAAGGGACAGCTCAGACTTCAGGGTTATAGTCACCTTGCAAGTGGCTCTAACAGCGTAATGTACTGGCATTGGCATTCTATTCATAATTCTTTTGAGACATACTGGAAGGGACTTCTCAGTCATGACATGCAGGAGAATGCGCCATATCGCGAAGCATGTATTATGGGTAAGGAATTCTTAGAAATCGGAAGTCATCTGGTGAATCTGAAGAAGAAAAATGATGTTGCTATCCTTGTAAGTAATGAGGCATTAACGGCTCTCAAGTGGTTCGGAATCGAGGCAACTGCGGCAGGAAATAATGGCATTGGATATAATGATGTTGTGCGCTGGATTTATGATGCACTGTATCAGATGAATATTGAGTGTGACTTCGTATGGCCGGAATCTGATAATCTGGAACAGTATAAAGCAATTTTTGTCCCGGCACTCTATGCAGCACCAGATGAACTTCTGGAAAGACTGAAACAGTATGTGGCAGATGGTGGTACGTTGGTGGCAACATTTAAGACGGCATTTGCGAATGAGAATATTAAGGTAAGTCATGAAATGCAACCGCATATTTTAAGTAACTGCTTCGGAATCAACTATCAGCAGTTTACCTTCCCGAAGAATGTCGGACTGACTGGAAGTATTATCCGAGAAAGTGGTGCAGATGAAGCAGATAAGAAAAACGAAACAAAAGAAATTATTGAGACTGAAGAAAATACAGATGTGCCTGCAACAGCTAAAGTATTCATGGAATTATTAATGCCACAGGAAGCTGAAGTTCTGGCATCTTATGACCATTATAATTGGAAAGAATATGCAGCAATCACTAAGAATCATTATGAAAAAGGAACTGCCATCTACATTGGTTGCATGACAGATGACAACACTTTAAAAGCAGTGATCACAGAAGCACTTAAGAGTGCAGAGGTAGAGCTTCCGGAATATAGATGGCCGGTGATCGTAAGAAAAGGAACCAATGATCTGGGAAAATGTGTCAGATATATCCTAAACTATTCCGCAGAAAAACAGAAAGTTTCTTATTATGGCAAAAATGGTACAGAGTTGTTATCAGGAGAATCTGTACAGGATGGAGAAAGCATCACGGTTTCACCATGGAATGTAAAAATTGTTGAAGAAGCATAAAATATAGGTAATGTAAAACACAGGGAGATTTTTCTTATAGATATTCCTGTGTTTTATATTGCCTTTAAATATTGATATTATATTGTGCAAAAACTATAAAAGACAAAAAACTAACAAATGAATGACAAAATAACAAACAAAAAGGACATAATTCTTTCTTTAAATGAATGTAAAAATTGATAAAATATTCTTATAGAAAACACAAAGATATATACAAATATCACAATCAGGGAGGAAAGAAATAAGATGAAAAAATTACAGTGTGTTTACTGATCGGTGCAATGGCTGCAAGTATGCTTACCGGCTGTGGAAGCAATGGTGGAAGTTCTGATTCTTCAGACTCAAAAGCAGACAGCAGTTCAGAAACAATGACTATTATGATGAACGGTTCTGATTCAGATGCATATATGGAAGGATACCGTAAGATCATTGATGGATTTAATGAGTCCAACGAGTATGGAGTAAAGGTAGAAATTCAGAACGTAACCAACTCTGACTATAAGACAAAACTGACAACAATGATGGCTTCTGACTCTGAAACAGATATTATCTTTACATGGGAACTTGGATATCTTGAAAACTTTGTAAATGGTGATAAGATCGTCAGCCTTCAGAAATATCTGGATGAAGACGAGGACTGGAAAAATAGTTTCAATGGAGGTATTTTAGAGCCTTTAACATATGATGGCGAAGTATATGCAATCCCAACTCAGCAGAGTACAGCTATCATGTATTATAACAAAGCAATTTTTGATAAATATGGTCTTGAAGTTCCGACTACATATGATGAGTATGTGCAGGTATGCGACACATTAAAAGAAAATGGAGTTACACCTGTTGCATTAGCTTCTACAGCGGATGATGCATGGCTTGTATCTCAGTATATCCAGCAGCTGAGTGATGGAATTAAAGGCGAGGATTTATTCAACTCTATAAAAGACGGCACAGGAAAATGGAACGATGAAGGTATGGTTGAAGCTGGTAAACTGTTCCAGGAAGAAGTTAATAAAGGATATTTCGAAGATGGATTTACCGGAGTATCAAGAGAAGAGGCACAGTTACAATTTGCAAATGGACAGACAGCAATGTACTTCAATGGATGTTGGGAAATCTCCAATCTGGATAAGAAAGAGAATGCTGCAGAAGCAGAAAATATTAGTTGCTTCTTAATGCCGGCAGTAAATGAAGAATATGCAGGTGTAGAAGTTGGCTCTGTTGACACTTCTTATGCGATTACTAAGAACTGCAAGAATGTAGATGCTGCAGTAGCGCTGTTAAAATATATGACAAACGAAGAATCAACTTCTTCATTACTTTATGATTATGGACGTTTCCCAAGTACAAACATTGATATCGACGATTCAAAATTAACACCGCTGTGTGCAGATTGCGTAAATCTTCTGGGAGATGCAAAGGCACAGACGCCATGGTTTGACCGTGTAGATACTGATCTTGGAAATGAATTTAACAATACAGCAATTGGAATTGCAAACGGTGATGATGTGCAGGAAGCATTTGATACCCTGCAGTCTTATGCAGAAAGCAAGAGTAAATAAACAGATTGTTAAATAAACTGGCGGAACCTGAGATTTTACATTGGGTTCCGCTTGTTAAAAGGGAGAGTTGTCTATGAATAAAGTAATGGGTAATAAGAAAACCATAGCACTTTTTGTATTGCCTGCATTTATTATTTATGCAATCTTTGCATTAGCTCCTATCTTTTATAATGTGTATCTTTCATTATTTGATACAGACCTGATGTCAAAGATGAATTTTGTAGGAATCAAAAATTATCTGAGTCTTTTCAGTGATAAAACATTTAAACATGCATTTGGAAATAATATTCTGATGGTTGTCGGATCTTTGGTGGCACATATGCCATTAGCAATGTTCTTTGGTAATGCAATCTTCAAAAAAATCAAAGGTGCATCATTTTTCCAGACTGTATTTTTCCTTCCATGTGTAATCTGTGGCGTAGCAGTTGGTCTTACATGGACATTCATTTACAATGGTAACTATGGTCTTTTGAATGGATTCTTAAAGGCAATCGGACTTGGCGGTCTGCAGCAGATGTGGCTGGCTAACAAAGAGACAGCAATGCTTTGTATCATTATTGTTATCATGTGGCAGTATGTTGGTTATCATATGGTAATTCAGCTGGCTGCAATGAGAAATATTGATTCTTCTTTCTATGAGGCTGCTGAGATTGATGGTGCTACAGGCTGGCAGCAGTTTAAGTACATCACATTTCCGCTTATCAAACCAATCCTGAAAATTGACGCGGTTCTGATTATTACAGGTTCTCTGAAATATTACGATCTGGTTGCTGTTATGACTTCAGGTGGACCAAACCATGCAACAGAGGTTATGTCTACATATATGTATTATCAGTCATTTAATATTCTGAATTATGGATACGCCAGTGCAATCGGTGTTGTCTTAATGTTACTGTGTATGTTATCTGTAGGAATTTCCAACAGAGTATTCAAGACAGACGAAACAGTGTAGGAGGTGTTGGGAAATGAAGAGAAGTGCCTCAGAAAATATATGGCTCGTTATTAAATATGTATTGCTGATCGGGTTTACGATTCTTTGTATCTACCCTCTTGTATGGTTGTTTTTGGCATCATTTAAAACGAATGCTGAATTGTATACGAATACATGGGGATTACCGGAACAGTGGTCAATGACAAACTATGTAAATGCAGTTGTAAAAGGTGGTGTATTCAGATACTTTGGAAACTCAGTTATTATTGCTGTTTCTGCGGTTCTGGTTACTGTAATCCTTGCAACAATGGCATCTTATGCAATTGCCAGAATGCATTGGAGGCTTGCAAACCTTACACATAGTTATTTTCCTTTTAGGATGATGATTCCTATTTATGCTCTGGTAATTCCTCTGTTCTCTATTTTTAAGGGGATGGGGCTTCTGGATACACATCTTGCTGTTATTATTCCGCAGATTGCTGTAGGATTTCCGATGGCCATTTTCATTATCTGCGGATTTATGAGAAGTATTCCGACAGAACTTGAAGAGGCAGCAATTATTGACGGATGTACGGTATTTCAGTGCTTCTTTAAGATTATCCTGCCAATAGCAAAATCTTCAGTTGTAACAGTTGCAGTCGTTCAGTTTATCAATGTGTGGAATGATCTTCTGTTGCCGAGAATTTTCCTCACGGACAGTTCAAAAATGACGCTGCCGGTAGGACTTACCAACTTCCAGGCGATGTATTCTACAGATTATGTAGGTATGATCGCGGCAGTTATTATTACAATTATTCCTAGCATTGTAGTTTATATTTTATTACATAAGCAAATTATGGAAGGTATGGTTGCAGGTGCTGTAAAAGGATGATATGATTCAGAAAAAGAAATCACTGCTTCTTATATGGGGCAGTGATTCTTTGAATCAGGAAAAGGTGGTAATGTTATGAATTTGTTGATTGCAGATGATGAGGCTGTAATTCGCAGGGGACTGCTGAGTCTTGACTGGAAATCAATAGGAATTACAGATGTGTATTCGGTTGCAAATGGAGTAGAAGCGAAAGAACTTTTATTGAGCACATCGATCGATCTGGTTATTTTTGATATCAGAATGCCCGGTTTCAGTGGACTGGAACTGGCGCAGATGGTGAAAGAACGGTCTATGGATGTGGCCGTTGTACTTTTATCTGGATTTTCAGAATTTGAATATGCAAGATCGGCAATGCGATATGGTGTATATGAATATCTGCTTAAACCGGTTTCTCCAAATGAACTGATGGAAACAATGCATAACGTTATGCACCGTCTGGAACAGAAAAGATTTGAACAGAAGTTATTAAGCCAGAAGGATGAATTTGGGGAAAGCATGATGCGGTATCGCAGGTAAACAGTCTTTTTGTACAGTCGTCCAATACGATTAAATCTATTTTGACAGATATTGCACAGAACTATGAACAGAATATTTCTTTATCAGACCTTGCTGAGAAATATCATTTTTCAGAGAGTTACATTTCACGTAAGATAAAAAAAGAAACAGGTTACACTTTTGTAGATATTTTAAACGGAATCCGCCTGATGTGTGCAGCCAGTCTTATCAAAACAGGTGAAAAGATAAGTGATGTGTGTGAAAAAACAGGGTTTAATGACCAGCATTATTTTTCACAGCTGTTTAAGAAAACATTTGGATGTACGCCGTCAAATTATAGAAATGAAAATGGTGAAAATTTCCCGGGACTTTATGAAATACTGAATAGTAAATCAGGAAATGGAAAGTGATATGAGAAGGCGCGATAAATTAAAACAAACTGGTGTTTTAAAAACAAATGGAAGTTTGATGAATAAGATTTTTAAAGTCTATATGTTGTTAATGTTTGTTTCATGTGTTGTTCTGCTGGGTGTTTTCGGAATTCGTTTTTCCAGTGTTTATAACTCACAGGCAAGATCACATATGAACGATGTTACTGTAGCAGCAGAAACAGGATTGGAAGAAAGAATCAGCCAGATTGATCAGCTTTCTGTGTCGATTCTGATCAATAACAGTGTGCAAAAGAACTTAAAAGAAATCAATTATCAGACACTGGTGAATCCGGAAAATACATCCTTTCAAACTGAAAAAGCAGCGATTTCCAGCGAAATCCGAGGAAGTGTTTTTAATGTCCCGGGAATTGTTTCGGCCAGGATTTTTTCTCTGGATAATGTGGAAATTGTAATAGGAACCTCTGGCAAAAGAATCAAAGCAGATGATATTACAAAAGAAAAAATCTATGACCAAAATGGAGGGGCACTGTGGGCAGACGATGAAGAAAATGGAATGATTGGGTTATATCGTGCCATTCTAAGTGTTGATGATTTTAAACCTATCGGATATATGATTATTGAGTGTAAAAATTCATATTTCAGCGAAAAACTTCAATCTGTTCCCAGCACGTATAAAAATCGTTTTTACCTTTTGAATAATGATATGGACATTATCGTATCCAGTGAGAAAAATATGTATGGAAATTCTTTTCCACTGGAAACGAGAGACTTTAAGAATGTAAAAATTGTCAAGGATCCCAGTACAGGAGAGAATAGTTATTTTACATATCAGTATGTGAATAATGGATGGCTTCTGGTTTCCACTATCAATGTGGGGCAGTTGTGGAAGAATATAGGAATTGCACTGGTGAGTGTACTTATTACGTTTGGAATCGTGCTTTTGGTTTCTCTGATAATAATGAGATATGCTGCCAGAGTTATGGTAAAACCGACAAAGAAACTGGTAGATAGTATGACTGCATATCAGGAAGGAAACTTTGATTCCCGATTCAAGGTGGAAAGTCAGGATGAGATCAGCCAGATTGGTATGGTTTATAACCAGATGGCGGATAAGGTACAGAATCTGATAGAGAAGAATTATACGCTGGAAATTGCAAACAGAGAGGCTGAGATTGAATTTCTGAAAATGCAGATCAACCCTCATTTTCTGTATAACTGCCTGGATACGATAAGCTGGCTTGGTTTTTCAAATGGAAACAGTGAAATAACGGATCTGGCAGTTGCTCTGGGAAAATTTCTCCGGGCAAGTATCAAAAGGGAAGACTATTATACGGTAAAACAGGAAATGGAGGTTGTAGATAACTATTTATTTATCCAGAAATACAGGTTTGGAGACAAAATAGAGATCAGACATAATATTCCTGATGAAGTGCTGAATTTCTATATGCCAAGCTTTATCATTCAGCCGGTTATAGAAAACAGTATTGTACATGGTCTGGAAGAACAGATTGAAAAAGGAATCCTGTGGATCAATATTCAGCTATGTGATAACAAATATCTTCAGTTTAATCTGACGGATAATGGAAAAGGCATGGATGAAGAGCAGTTAAAACAGGTCATTCAGAATTATAGTGATAAAAATAAAAAAAGCGGTATTGGATTGAGTAATGTATATCGAAGGCTGAATTTGTTATATGGAGAAGCATGTGAATTTCATGTGACAAGTGTAGCGGGAGAAGGAACAGAGGTGACTTTCAGGATTCCTGTAATGCAGGTACCTGGCAATCATACTCAGAATGAAATATAAATGTTTGGTGGAGGACATGACAATGAATGCAAAACAGAACTACAAATGGAACGAACTGACAATGGGAACCTGTTATTATCCGGAACACTGGGATAAGAAACTCTGGCAGATGATCTTGACAGAATGAAGAAGGCCGGAATTTCTGTGATCCGTATTGCAGAGTTTGCATGGAGCAAAGTAGAGCCGGAGGAAGGTGTTTTTACCTATGATTTCTTTGATGAATTTCTGGACCTGTGCAGTGAAAAGCAGATGAAAGTTATCTTCGGAACACCTACAGCAACTCCTCCTGCATGGCTGACAGAGAAATATCCGGAAGTCTTAAATGCACGAAAGATGGTGTGCTTCTCAGACATGGAGGAAGAAGACATTATAATTATAACTCACCGGTTTATCAGAGACTTTGTGCAAGGGTTGTGGAGAGAGAAGCTGCTCATTATGCGAAACATCCGGCAATCGTGGGATGGCAGATTGATAATGAAATCAACTGTGAAGTGAATGAGTTTTATTCAGAGGCAGATTCTGTTGCGTTTCGTGAATTTCTCAGAAAACAGTATGGAACTCTGGAGAAATTAAATGAAGCATGGGGAACTACCTTCTGGAATCAGACTTATACGGAATGGGATCAGATTTATGTTTTGCGCCCGGTTTTAAGTCAGGGAATTAATCCTCATCAGCATCTGGATTATATCAGATTTATTTCAGAGAGTGCCCGTCATTTCTGTAAAATGCAGGCAGAGATTATCAAAAAATATGTAAAACCGGGAGACTATATCACAACAAATGGTAAATTCTGGAATCTCGACAATCATAAAATGGAGAAAGAGTCTCTTGATGTTTATTGTTATGATTCTTATCCGGATTTTGCATTTGGTCTGGATCGTGATCCGCTGCACAGTGATGATCTGAATGATCGTAAATGGTCTCATAATCTCGCAGAGGTACGTTCTATTTGCCCTCATTTTGGAATTATGGAACAGCAGTCCGGTGGAAATGGCTGGACAACCAGAATGGAAGCACCGTCTCCGCGTCCGGGACAGTTAACTCTCTGGGCAATGCAGAGTGTAGCTCATGGTGCTGATTATATTTCTTTCTTCCGCTGGAGAACCTGTACATTTGGTACAGAAATCTACTGGCATGGAATTTTGGATTATGATAATCGCGAGAATCGCAAATACAGAGAGGTTCAGGATTTCTATAAGAAGTTAAAAGCAATTGACGGTGTATGTAATTCAGAATATAAAGCAGCATTTGCAATCGTTAAAGATTACGATAATGAATGGGATACTTCTGTAGATACATGGCATAACAGAGTAGCAGGAGCAAGCGAGCAGGGAATCTTTAAAGCTGCTCAGCTGACACATACACCATATGACATTGTATATCTGCAGGAGGACAGTGAACTTACAGATCTGACGAAATATCCGGTACTGTTTTATGCACATCCGGTTCTGATCAGTGAAGAACGCGTGAAACTTCTGAAAGAATATGTTGAGCAGGGCGGAACATTGGTTATCGGATGCCGTTCAGGTTATAAAGATATGAATGGTAAATGTGTGATGCTTCCACAGCCGGGGTTGCTGGCAGAACTTACCGGTACAGATGTACGTGATTTTACATTTACAAGTCCTGCAGAAGACGAGGTATTTGCAGAGTTTAGCGATAAGAAAATTCCAATGCCAGTATTTAATGATATTATTACACCGCTGGAAGGCACAAAAACACTGGCCATCTATGGAAACAGTTATTATGAAGGAAATCCTGCGCTTACCTGCCATGCAGTTGGCAAAGGACAGGTATTACATCTGGGGGCAACTTTCAATAAGGAAAATACTGAAGCATTGTTTGATTATCTGAAGATTAAAGAGCCATTTAAAGAATATATTGAAGCTCCGGAAACAGCGGAAGTGATTATGCGTGAGAAGGATGGAGAGAAATACATTTTTGTATTAAACTATCAGGCTGAAAAGATTGAATATACACTTCAGAAACCAATGATCGCACTTTATGATAAAACAGAAGCAACAGGAAGATGTACACTTCCTGCATTTGGAACTGCTGTGTATAAAGTAATAGAATAAAAAGTATTTCGAGAGTTACCGAAAGAATATAAAGACGGGGACTGACTAAAAACTGCTATAGAAACAAGAATGATATATTTGGCTTATTATTCAAAGAAACATATATCAGGAAATGTTTGATATAGCAGTCTTTTGATGGATTATTCCCCAGGTAATTTCACATAACGTGCCTGATGCTGAACGGCCGGAAGAAATTTATTTAATTCCTTTCGTATATTGTATTATTCTTTTTGGTGTTTTGTTTCCTGTATTTCTGCGGGCTGCAGCCCTTTACTCTGGAGAATACCTTGGCATAGTAGTTGGAGTCTGTGAAGCCGGATTTCTGGGCGACTTCCATGATGCTGTCGTCGGAGCTGAGGAGAAATTCAAGGCTCCGTTCCACCCGGTATTCCTGCAGAAATGTAAACAGGGATACGTTCATGTATCTCTTGAATAACCGGCTGCATTCGCTCTCGCAGAGGTGGATTTCCTCTGCGATATCTTTCATCTGGATTTTATTCATGTAATTGTGTTCCAGATAATCCATGATCTCACGCATACGGTTTCGTTCCAGTTTGCTGTGTTCCGTATAGGGAGGTTCTCCGGGAGATTCTGCAGCATACAGCGCCACAGCTTCTGCAGAGTTCCGGTGATATCCAGTTCGTAAAATTCCTTTTTCTCTTCATACAGAGTTATGATTTCTCTCACATATTCGGAAAAAATTTCATGCCAGGGCTGCGAATAGTCAATGTAGACTGCAGGAATGGAGAAATTGTGTAAAAATGGCTCCACATATTTCCTGCGCAGGATACTTCCGTAGGAACCATAGATAATCTTTGGCAGAAAAGTGATGGAGACATATTTGCCGTCTTTCATATCTTCCATGAAGCCTGCGTGGAGTACATTGGCATTTCCCAGAAGGATATCTCCTGCTTTCATGTGGTAGGTACACTGGTTTACTTTATAGAGAATCTGTCCATCCAGGACAAGGGTGATTTCTATCTCAGGATGCCAGTGCCAGAGAAAGGAGCCGGATTTGTAGCCGGAAAGTTTCTCATAGCTTACCAGCAGTGGAAATTCATCACTGCCATGTTTCTTCAGTTCTTTCTGTGAGCCGTCGGTTATGATCTCTGCCATTATATATGCGTCCGTTACTGAAAACTTATAAAAAGTTATAAACTTCTATGTTCCATTCCTACTTCAACGAGTATGCTTTTGATGATATAAATATCAATCTACTCACAAGTTCCTGTACTCTCCATAGGCGTAAATTC
>ENA-OQAS01001022-OQAS01001022.1-human-gut-metagenome-genome-assembly--contig:-NODE-1022-length-13701-cov-2.232503_pt1 | contig 13701 bp, 19 predicted proteins | sample MGYA00242733_ERZ504523 | MGnify/ENA primary metagenome ERZ504523 (study PRJEB26092, sample SAMD00036239) | human gut metagenome | host: Homo sapiens | study: EMG produced TPA metagenomics assembly of... | reverse complement strand
CGGAGCTATCGGACCTACTGGCCCTGCCGGGCCTATCGGACCTACTGGTGCTGCCGGGCCTGCCGGACCTACTGGAGCCACTGGTGCTACCGGACCTGCCGGTACTGTAGCTCCGGCAGCGGCCGTAGCAGATGCCACAGGTCAGACAGATATTGTAACCCAGTTTAATCAGCTTCTCGCAAATCTCCGCGCAGCCGGACTTCTTGCAGCTTAAACCTCAGGAGGGGCAAATGCTCCTCCTGATTTTCTCAAAAGGTGCTTTAAATTATCTTCCATGATTTCTCTCAGCCTTTGTATGATTGTAAAAAATGAAGAAAAAGTATTGCCGCGTATCCTGAAACCCATGAAAGAAATTGTAGACAAAGTTCTTATCTGTGATACCGGTTCTACAGACAGGACCAAAGAAATTATCAGAGAATTACAGCAGAAGTTTATGATTTTCCATGGAAAAATGATTTTTCTGCTGCCCGGAATTTTATTTCGGAAAAAGTCAGTACTGATTACTGGATGTGGCTGGATGCAGACGACATGATCACTCAGGAAAATCTGTACAGACTAAAACAATTAAAAGAAACACTGAGTCCGAACACAGATATGGTTATGATGGATTATGTCACAGATTTCGATGAATGGAATCATGCTGCATTCTCCTGTTACAGAGAACGCATCTTAAAAACTTCCCGAAATTTCAGATGGCGGGGAAGAGTTCATGAATCCATCATTCCCACCGGGAACATCCTTTATTCTCCCATACAGATTGAACATCGCAAAATAAAACCCTGCTCTTCCTTTCGAAATCTGCACATCTATCAACAGATGATCGAAGAAGGAGAGCCTCTGGAACCCAGAGACTTATTTTATTATGGCCGGGAACTTTTTTACCATAAGCAATACGAGTATGCCATCTGTGTTCTGAAAAAATTTCTGAAAGAGCCAGACGGCTGGATTGAAAACAGACTGGACAGTTGTCTGGTTCTCTCCTATTGTTATCAGGCATCAGGCAATGACCAGCATGCTCTTGAGATACTGTTTCACAGTTTCATATCAGATATTCCAAGAGCCGAAATATGCTGTGAGATTGGGAAAATATTTTTTATGAAACAGAACTTTTCCATGGCAGCTCACTGGTATCATCAGGCACTTCTTGCACCGGACAACAACCAAAACGGAGGATTCTATATTCCGGACTGCCATAATTTCATACCATTTCTGCAATTATGTGTATGTCTGGACAAATCCGGAATGCACAAAGAAGCTTTTGAATTTCACCGGAAAGCCAGAACACAGAAACCGGAACATCCTTCTGTTATTCAAAATCAGATCTATTTCATGAGATTCTGGGATTTTGAAAAAATGCCGCAGACCGTATTAATCCTTTACAGTCTGTGGCATTACGCTACATATTGTATTGTTTTCCCGGCACTATTCTACAGTTACACTCTTAGCCAGATTTCTCGGCTTATCTACATCCAGGCCTTTGGCTACGCTGACATAATAGCCAAGCAGCTGCAAAGGAATAACTGCCAGTGAAGTTGCAAAGTGTGGATCTGTTTTCGGAATATAAACTGTGAAATCTGCAGTATCTTCTATATTATAATGTCCATATGTGGTGAGTCCCATCAGGTATGCACCGCGGCTCTTACATTCTACCATATTGGAGACTGTTTTCTCATAGAGATGATTCTGCGTGAGAATACCGATCACAAGAGTTCCGTCCTCAATCAGAGAGATTGTGCCATGTTTCAGTTCTCCGGCCGCATAAGCTTCTGTGTGTACATAACTGACTTCTTTCATCTTAAGGCTGCCTTCCATACTGATGGCATAGTCAATACCACGCCCGATAAAGAAAGCATCCCTGGCATTTGCCTGCTTAGCCGCAAACCACTGGATACGCTCTTTGTCATCTTCAATGATCTTGGCAATCTTATCCGGAAGTGTTTTCAGCTCTGCGATCAGCTCCTGATATTTTTCTTCTGTAATCTGTTCTCTGACTTTTCCAAACTGCACTGCCAGTGCATAGGAGGCAATCAGCTGAGTACTGTATGCTTGGTAGTTGCTACAGAAATTTCCGGTCCCGCCAGAGTGTAAAAAACATTATCCGCTTCTCTGGCAATGGAAGAACCTACCACATTGACAATTCCCAGTGTACGGATACCTCTCTGTTTCGCCTCACGAAGTGCCGCAAGGCTGTCTGCTGTTTCCCCTGACTGGCTGACAATGACCACAAGACCTTCCGGATCTAAAATCGGATTTCTGTATCGGAATTCCGATGCCAGTTCCACACGTACCGGAATCTTGTCAGATCTTCAATCACATACTGGGCTGCCATTCCCACGTGGTAAGCAGAGCCACAGGCTACAATATAAATCTGGCTGTCTTTTGATCTCCTCATCTGTAAGACCTACTTCTGAGAGATCAATACGATCATCTTTGAGTACAGAATTCAAAGTATCCCGAACTGCTTTCGGCTGTTCATGAATTTCTTTATCATGAAATGTTCAAATCCCGCTTTCTCCGCCGCTTCTGCATCCCATTCAATTGTTTTCGGCTCTTTCTGGATCTCATCACCATCCAGATTGTAGAACGTGATCTCCCCTTTTCTGATACGAGCCATCTCCAGATTTCCAATATAATATACATTTCTGGTGTATTTTAAAATTGCAGGAACATCGGATGCAATGTAAGATTCACCGTTCTCCACCCCAAGGATCATCGGGCTGTCTTTTCTTGCCACATAAATCTCTCCCGGGTAGTCTTTAAACATGATCGCAAGAGCATAGGAACCGCGGATACGGACCATTGCATGGTTAATGGCATCTACCGGTGTTCCGAGATATTTCTTATAATAATAATCTACAAGTTTAACTGCTACTTCAGTGTCTGTAGATGAATAAAACTCATAGCCATTGCGGATCAGTTTGTCTTTCAGTTCCTGATAATTCTCAATGATTCCATTATGAACTGCTACTACGTTACCGTCATCACTCATATGGGGATGCGCATTTGTCTCAGATGGTTCTCCATGTGTCGCCCAACGGTATGTCCGATACCACATGTTCCAGGTACAGATTCTCCATTATTAGTTTTATCTGCAAGAACTTTCAGTCTGCCTTTCGCTTTAATAACCTCTGTATCACCTTCGCCGTCGCGAACTGCAAGTCCCGCTGAATCATAACCTCTGTATTCAAGTCTGGACAGACCATATAATAATATAGGTGCTGCCTGATGATTACCTGTAAATCCAACAATTCCACACATTTATATTTATTCCTCCCATATTTTCCAGATATTTACAGCATTATAAAAATACTGCTTTATTATATTATAAGAGCATTATGGAGTAATTTCTTATAATATTCTTATAATATAATAATTTCAGGGGTTCTCTCTGTCATATCGTGTCCCATTGTATCATGATGTTCCACATATGGCAAGAAAATCCCCTGAAACTGTGTACTCTGTTTTTACGAAAGTACTTTCATCATTGTTTTATTCACGTTATCCTTTGTGTCTTTTTCTGATTACCGATTTCATTTTACCTTCTGCTTCTTTACTGTTGACCAGCCGCTGTATATCTTTCTTCCATTCTCATCATATCTGTATGAACGGATTCTGTAATAATATGTATGTCCTTTTTTCAGTTTTGCATTCGTGTATTTTGTAGTTGAACCGGATTTAATTACCGCTGCTCTTACGTATGGATTAGTGGTTCCTGCCCGGCGATAGATCTCATATCCGTCTGCACTCTTTGCCTTTTTCCATGTAATCACAAGTTTTCCGGCAGTCCTGTTTGATATACCTGTAATTGAAGTTTTTGCCGGTTTTGCAGTCAGATCATCAGCAGAATACGTTTCCTGCGTCATATAAAGAATGGAATTTTTTTCCGGTTCCATATAAGCTCTTTGCTTCTTTGTCATATGCAAATATATATTCGCACTGTCTGTCGCATATGTATAGCCCCGGGAAATACTTCCTGAAATCGGAGTATCCAGAAACAGACCTCCGTCTTCTCCAACTGTTCCTTCATCGCTGTTTGTGATATCTGCCATATAATATTTACCGTTATTTGCCACAATATTCCACATATGAGGACCTTCACCTGTACCGCCATTCATCATACCGGTCACTGTATAGCAGGTAATGTCACTGAGATCGCACAGATACTGAAATGCCTTGGAATAACCTTCACAGACCACATTAGTACTGTCATCTCCGTCAAAAACATAGATTAACTGCCATGGATCTCCGTATTCATCATCCTCCGTCACATCATCATTGTAGGAAGTCAGGTAGCAGATCATTTCTTTATATCCGTACAGCTTTTCTGTCTCTGTATAACCCTGAAATTCTTTTACGATCATTCTGGCATTTTCTGCTGCACTTTTTGCAAGCTGTACAATTCCTGCATTTACTTTATATTTACCGGAAGCATAACTGCTGATCACCGGCATAGATATGGAAAGATTTTCAATTTTACAGTTGTTTTGTTTCCTGTTGCCTTTTGTGCTGTAACCATACTGCCAGGTAGTAGCTGCAGTCTTTTCGTACCAGTATAATTCATATGGACAATCTACTGCCAGGCAGTCGATGATCTTTGAAATATCCAGTTCATTAAGATGTGCGGCAACTTCTCTTTTGAGCGCATTACCACTTGCTGTTGTCTGCCAGGTCAGTCCCAGGTCTGAACTGACTTTAAACCTGGTAGAACCACCTTTCGATGCCACTGCGCTGATTTTACTCTTAAGTTCCTCATATAAGGTCTGCTGCTGTCCATTCAGTACATCCTCACCCAGAGAAGCTGCTGGCTGTGTGTCCGGATCCTGTCCGTACAGAATGTCATTCAGATATTTCTCCAGAAGCTGTCTGTTATCCACAGCACCGTTTTCGTCCGGAATTACAGCCTCTGCAAAGACTTCTTCGTCTGAATCTGCTTCATTTGAACCTGCTTTGTCCGAAATGCTATCCTCTGTATCTGATGCAAACTCCGCATTATCCGCAGTTTCCTGTTGTACATCAAATTCTGTTGCATCATCTGAATTAAATTCAGGAACTGTACCATCTGTGAAATCTGCTGCTGTTACAGGTGTTACCGTAATTCCTGCTGCCAGAACCAGGCTCATTCCCAGACTTATAAAATTTTTCTTTCTGTACATAACGCATTTTCTCCTTATCTGTCGTAAATATAGTATATTACTACAATACTTTATTTCGACAGATAAAACAAGATTTTTTTATAATCCTTGTTCTCCTGCCAGATAGCACAGGTCTGCAAGACGTTCATATTTTGTCTGCATACACGCAATATAGTCATCCAGAAATCTTTTTACACGATACGGGATATCTAAGCGCTCATATCGGTTCTCAAATTCCGTCAGGTCACTGTTATCCTGCCTGATATACTCATCTGCTACACTGATTTCCGCTTTCAGAGCAGAAAGTTTCTCCTCGTAACAACCTGTTAATTCCATTTCGCACAATTCATTCATTTTGTTCATCTTATTCTTTTCTCCCTATTATTATTTTTACATTTGTGGTAACCTTGTTACCTGTGTGTGTTGTTTTGTTATATGTTGATTTGTTGTGTTATGTGTGTTATGTACCCGATGTGTGCAGATCGGTACATACCGTTTTCTGTCTTATTACAACTATAATTGTAATTTTGTTTAAAGAAAATGTCAATTTATTTCGTCCGACATCTTATGATATGATTCGACATTTATCTGAAAATATAACAACAAAAAACTGCTGTTCCTCACGATCACTGTAGAAACAACAGTTTTTTTTTCATCATTTTTTATGTTCGGCGGATAATCCTGTTCAATTTCACAAAATCTATTACCGCCTGTTTTCCGATCTTACAGATTTTCTTCATGTTAATGGAATTCACCCCGCCCTGACGAGGTCTGAATGTGACAGGAAGAAATTTGATGCTGCATCCCTTCTTCTTATAAATAACAGCCAGAAGTACATTGGAAAGATTAAAATCCTTCGGGATCAGATGTATGTATCTGGCCATCGTCTCTGCTTTCATCAAACGGTACGGAGTGTTGGCATCTGTCAGATTTACCCCAAAACAGATACGGATAACCAGTTTCAGAGTTTTTGTTACAAAAACACGTGATATTCCATCCTGTCTGTCTTTTCTCCAGCCGATGACCATATCATATTTCTGTCTTCGTTTCCAGAACGGTTCAAATTCTTCCGGCAGTGTCTGGCCGTCTGAATCTGTCTGGAAAATGTAATCTGCACCATTTTTGAGTGCATACTTATAGCCATAAAGCACAGTTGCACCATGACCGCCGTTTGGTTTTGTTATCGGAATCAGCAGAGGGCGTGTCTTTGTACACTGTTTCAGTTTTTCATATGTAGAATCTTTGCTCCCGTCATCAATGACAATCAGACGTGACTGACCGTTTCCGTTATGCTTCTCTATAACAGGATACCAGTCATTAATGACCTGTTCAATGTTATCCTGCTCATTGTATGCCGGGATAACAATGTATAACTTATCCATATTTCTCTCCTTTGGATGATTGATGGTATCCATTATAGCATACATATACATGAAATAATAATATTATTTCGAAAACGATGTACTATAGCTGTTACTGTTCACTGGTAATATCCCGCGAGGTGTTTTTTGTGAGCGAAGGTCACAGAACCCGAGACATACTGCGCGAATTTATGCGATTAGCATAATTCTGTGCATCGCGAAGCGTGTTGCTGGGAACGGAGTGAACAGTAACCTATAGCTCTGCCAGTATTCCCAGCTCCCGCGCAAGGCGAAGCAGTTCCCTGTTTGCGGCATTCATTGTTCCGAAGTCTTTCAGAGGACAGATAACTTTCTGACATTTTTTCATCAATTCCACAGCCTTATCATAAGATTCCTGTGAAATACCTTCGAAAGGTTTCTCTGTAATCACCTGGTCTGCAAGTGCACCGGCTACCTGACAGTCTACATCATTCGTGTGAAGCACTCCTGCCGCAAATGGAATTCCCTGTCTCTGCAGTTTTCGATAATACGGAATTCCGCTTCCATTACCGCCAATTACAAACACCTGAGGTTCACCTCTGGGCGGATCCATCTCCACACATCCAAAAGCAGCATTATAGCTCCTCTGGTAATTCCATACAACTTCCGAATATACTCAGAAGTAAAGATTTCTTCCGGAGCACCGTATTTTTCTATATATTCTCCATGTACACAGATAACTTTATCAGATATTTTCTGTGCAAGATCCAACTCATGCAGCGACATGATCACTGTAAGCTGATGATCCAGCACCATCTGTTTCAAAATGGTAAGAAGTTCCAGCTTATGACGGATATCCAGAAAAGAAGTCGGCTCATCCAGTACAATGATCTCCGGCTCCTGACAGATAGCCCGGGCAAGAAGGATTCGTTGTCTCTGACCATCACTGATGGCTGTAAAATCCCTGTCTTTTAAATCCCATGCATGGACGGTTTCCATTGATTTCTTTACCTTTGTCTTATCCTCTGCGGAGAGTATTCCCAAAGTTCCTGTATAAGGATAACGCCCTGTGGCTACAATGTCTTCGCAGGTCATCAGTTCCGGACGCATACGCTCTGTGAGCACGACTGCCAGTTTCTGAGAGACCTCTTTATTGGTCATCTTTGCCATTTTTTCTTTATCCAGATAAACAGTACCGCTGATCGTGGCAAGCTGTCTGGTGATGCTTTTAAGAATAGTGGATTTTCCGGCACCGTTAGGACCGATGAGAGTGAGGATTTCTCCCTTTTTCAGCTGAATATTGATTTCTCTGATAAGAGGTTTTCCGTCATATCCCACAGTCAGCTGATCCGTACGGAAAAAATACTGTTCCTGCCGGTCTGCTTTGTTATTTTCTGTTTCCTTTATTACATCTGCTATTTTCTCTGACATATTTTTTCCTGTTTTCCTTTTTATGCTGCATCTTATAGTAATCTGCCCGGATAGCGTATTCTGCTCCTGCTTTTTATATCAATTTCTCTTCTGTCTGCGGATCATGATATAGATTACAACCGGTGCGCCAAACACTGCTGTTACGGAACTGATACTGAGTTCTGTAGGTGCAAATACGGTTCTGGCGATCAGATCACAGAAAAGACAGGAATACTGCCCTCCCAGAAAACAGGCCGGGATCACAAGGAGCGGTCTGGCTGTTTTCAGCAGGCTTTTTACAATGTGAGGCACTGCAATGCCAACAAAAGAAATTGGTCCTGCAAAAGCTGTCACACAGGCAGACAGAATACTGGATAAGAGAATCAGTCCTATGCGGAACAGCTTGATATTCACTCCCATATTCTGGGCATAAACTTCACCCAGCTGATAGGCACCGATAGGCTTAGACATAAAGAACACGATCACCATTGTGAGCAGAACTACTATTGCCATTACTTTCACATTACCCCAGGACATTCCTGAAAAACTTCCCAGTGACCAGTTGTGAAGATTGACGATATTGGAGTCATCCGCAAAGGTAACTACGAAATCTGTAACTGCAGAACAGATGTAACCGATCATGACACCGCTGATAACCAACATGGACATGTTGTGGACTTTTTTGCAACCAGCAGGACGAATCCCATGGAAATCATAGAACCGATAAATGCTGCAATGATCATGGCTGCAGAACCCATGGAAATAGATCTGCTCAGAAAATAAATCATCAGAAGTGCAACTACCAGCTTGGCTCCTGAAGAAATTCCAAGTACAAAGGGACCTGCAATAGGGTTATTAAAAAATGTCTGAAGAAGAAATCCGGATACAGAAAGTGCTCCTCCAAGAATGATCACTGACAGAATCCTGGGAAGACGGATTTCCCATATTATATTGTAAGCAGTCGCATCTCCCTGATGTCTGAAAATAATATTCAGAATCTCACTCACTGAAAGATGAATGCTTCCGGCATTTACATTCCAGACAAATAAAATCATCAGAAACACCGCCAGTATAAGAAATGCCATCCAGTATCTGGCTGTACGTTTTTTGTCATCCATATTTTTTGTTCCTTTTGTTTTTATATTTCCTGCTTTTGGCAGTTATGCAGAATCCCGCAAACATATTTCAGTGCCGTTCGTAAATAACTATACCAATCGCGTAGGATGCGGATTCGAGTGTGCCGAAAGTTATAAATATCATTTTAACTTATGCATATATGCAAGTTCATCCAGCGAATCATCATCTGTAGTAAGGATTGTATGAATATCTTCGATCATGGTTCCAAGTTCGGTGGTTTCCTGGAAAAGATTTTTACCCGTACACCACACATTTCCATCCTTCACTGCCTTAAAATCTGCCAGAAGATTACTTTTTGCCAGCAGTTCATCAATAGTAGAAAGTTCACCGTCGATAGTACTGTTATAGATGATATAGTCCGCATCTTTTGCTTTGGCATAAAATTCTTCCATCTGCATATTCATGGTAGACAAAGCGTTATCACTTTCTCCTGTATCTTCGGGAACATATTTGCCGCCTGCAAGCTCGATCATGTTTGAAACATAATCACCATTCTTTCGCACATTGACAGCACCTGTGGAATTAATATAAAAGAATGCTACTGTTTTACCTGTATCTTTATCATCAGAGGTCAGAACTTTGTCAAGCTTGTCTGTCTGCTCCTTAAATGCCTTCTCAGCTACATCTTCCTTTCCGAGAAGCACAGCATAGAGTTTCATCCATTCAGTTCTTCCCAGAGGATGGCTCTCATAACTGGAACGTTCTACCATTACCGGGATACCAAACTGTTCCAGTTTCTCTTCCACCTCCGGATTATGATGGATCATAGTTGATTCAATGGCAAGACCACAGCCTTCATCCAGGATCAGTTCATAATCGGTGCATTGTACTTGCCTGCATAAATCATTTTTCCGGATTCCATGGCATCTTTTGCTTCCTGGATATACCATCCATTCTCCTGAGTTCCTGAAAGACGAATGCTGTCAATACCGTCAATTGCGCGGAAAAGATCCATGGCAGAGGTTGCTACCAGATAGATGTTGTTCAGCGGTTGTTGAATAACTGTGATATCTTTTTCAAGCCCCTTTGGAGCCTTTTTTCCCTCTGGAACTACAAGAAACTGTCCTTCCTGATCGATAGTGATCAGAGCATAGCCATCATTGTAATAGTCTACGCTGAATTCTTCTGCGTAGGAAGTTCCATACTGTGATCATAGGTAAGTCCCGGGATATCCACAGGAGTTTTTGCATTGTCTTTATCTGCTGCGTATGCTGTACAGACAGTGCATATACAGATAATAAATAATGCAACTGACATAAAACCGATAAATATTGTTTTTTGCTGTTTCTTTATTATGTTTTCATCTTCATAATTGTTTCTTTGTTTGTATATGATTATTTTGCTGTTTTTTCTGCTTCTTTGGCAGTTGTGGAATCAAAATTTAAGGTGTAGTCAATCTCGTGAGGCTCACTCATTGCTACTGTATCTGCTGTTACCTCCATCTCTGCATCAAATACGCTGACAGGGATTTCAAAAGTGGAGTTTCCGTCTTTATTAACCGGCTCATATTTCTCACCATCCACAAGCATATAATCATAGTTCGGACTGCTCCATACGATAGTTGCTGTAGCTTTATCGCCTTCTACCTTAATGGCAGCAGGAGAATCAATGGTTGCTCTTCCTGAACCGCCTGTAAGAGTTACATCCATGGTATAGTCGCCATCTTCAAGATTCAGATCTGCCAGAGTCTTACCTTCACTTGTCTTACTGTCTTTCGCATCTTTGTCTGTGTCATCTGCTTTGGAATCTGCATCTTTATTTTCTTTATCATCTTTTTTTGCATCTGTATCATCGGATTTTACAGGATTTTTGACACTTACCTTATGGTCATACCATTTTCCTTTTGTTCCGATCAAAGCTACATCGAATTCTTCATCAATTGCGGGTACCGGGATATCAAATCCATATACTTCCTCACTCATTCCATCGCTGTATGTAACAGTATCTGTGGTTGGCTCAAGAACCTCTGCCCCGTCTTTCTGTGCATCTTCTGCCTTTCCGACGAAAAGGTTTACAATTTTCTTAGAAGCAAGGCTTACATGGATAGTCATCTTGCCATCCTTTACTGTAAGGGTTCCTTTTCCATCGTTTGCTTCATTTACATGGAACATTCCGCTGTCTGTATCAAATTCTGCTGTGTAGGTGCCATCCTCTAATGTATCACTCTTGGATGCATCTGTTTCTTTATTATCTGTGTTTTCTGAATCAGCATCTTTTGCAGTTGTTTCTTCTTTATCAGTGGTTTCTTCTGTTGCCGTATCAGTATCTGTCTTTGCAGCAACCGGGCTTGTACCGATCAGAGTAGCTGAAATAGTAAGTGCTGACATTAATAATGTAAATGAACGTTTCTTCATGATTATTTCTTCTCCCTTATCTTCATATTTTTTATAGTTTTTTCTATCGTGCTGTTCAACCCATCTGCTGCAGAGCAACAGGCTTTTGAACAGGTGATGGCAAATATATTATAGTAATTCCAGAAAATAATGCAATTAAGACAGTTCCTCTGGATCTTTCTCAGATGTGCGCACGTTACTGTGAACGGAATGAACAGAAACGTGCGAACTGTTTGCAGTATTTTATGGAATTGCTATGACTTCTTTTTTCTTATCATATAATATATCTGCCGGAAACTTTTGCAAGTTCTCCGGGCAGTTTATCTTGTTTGAACAATATTTTTTATTCAGCGTCAGCCTCTGCAGTATCAGCTGTTGTCTCAGCTGCGTCATCTGCCTGTGCATCGTCTGCACTGTCATCTGTTGCTTTGGCATCAGTATCTTCTGCTGCTGCATCGTCAGATGCTCCAAGAGAATCAATTGCTGCTTTGTATGAGCCACATACAGATCTTCTACTGCTGCGATTCTTCCAAGACCTGCGATCTGACAGTCAACACTGTCGAAATCACCGGATGCCTCAAACTGAGATTTCCAGGAATCTGCATCATCACCAGCCATATCATTGTTAGCGTGGTCTCCGGCAACAACCATCAGAGGACGAAGGATTACATTCTTGAATCCTGCTTCTTTTACTTTCTCGATAACCTTGTCACATGCTGTGTCTTCCGGTTCTCCCTCTACAGTTCCGATGAAAGCGTTTGTGAATCCAAGATCATCCATCTGTGTCTGCATCTGGTCATAGGTTACGTTAGCTGTATGGGATGTACCATGTCCCATGAATACAAATGCTGTGCCTGCATCTGCTGCTGCTTTCATATCATCAATCCAGCTTCCTTGCAAGCTTCATCTGTGATTGCCTGAGCAACTGCTTTCTTGTCATCATTGATCACTGTAGCGTCATCACCAACTTCACCGAGCATTGGCTCTGCAATTGCAACAGATTCAAATTTGTCTTTGTATCCATCAATTGCCTCTGTCATTTCATCATATTCTGCACCATGCATCAGATGTGTCGGCTGTACAACAAGATTCTTAACACCGTTAGCTACTGCACGGTCAAGAGCCTGCTGCATATTATCGATTACTTCATCATCTCTTGCCTGTACATGTTGATGATAATCTGTGCTGTAAATGCACGTCTTACTGACCAGTCCGGATATGCTTTTGCAAGGGCATCCTCGATTCCTTTGATATCCTCTGCACGGCTGTCGTTGAAGGATGTACCAAAACTTACTACAAGAAGTTCATTCTCACCAATCTCATCCTGGTTACGAGGATCATCTTTGGAAGCATCACCTGTGTCACGTCCAAAGTATTCAGGGCTTGCTTCTTCACCTGTTACCAGTTCTTTCTGAGCATCTGTAAGTTTGTCCCATGCTTCTTTTGCTGCTTTGCAGTCTTCGTCAGTTGTGTCTGTTCTTTCCTGAACATAAATCTTATCGATCAGGGCACCAACTTCGTCTGCGGCTTTCTGATCATCATCAGAAGCTTCTGTTGTATCATCAGATGCTTCCTCTGTATCTGCTGCATCTGCATCGTCTGCAGCTGCTTCTGTGTCATCTGCAGCCTCTTCTGTTGCTGCATCATCAGATGCAAAAGCAACTGTACCTGTTGCTGCTGTCATGGAACAGGTCATGGATACTGCCAGTAATAAGGCTAACATGGATTTTCTTTTCATTTCGTTTTTCCTCTTTTATTTCTCGTATTTCCGGACAATTGTATGTACAAAAAAGGCAACTGCATATTCTGCAGCTACCGCTTTCCCATAAATACATGGTTTATATGTACCAGATATATCTGTAATTTCGATTCTGTCTGATTCATTTAATAAAAGAGCTATGTATCGTTATGAGAATACAGGTTCTGTATACCGCAGACCTTAAATTCTACGCCAAGGCAGTTCTCCTGACTTCGATCATCGCTGTTTCTCCCTTCCCAGTTTCCCAGTGGTTTCTGAAAAACAGCTCCCATACACAGTGACGGTATCGCTCCGGATTCTCACCGGATTCTCTTTTGCGCATCAAGTACGATGCAACCTTTGCGTTATAACATTGCACATATTCAATTCGGATATTCTTTTTTTTATCACATTTTAACAAAAAATGTCAATACAATTCGTGTATATTTTCCTTTAATGTTTGGCATTAGTGTTACTGTTCACTCCGTTCACAGTAACGTAGCCAAATTCATTCCAGATTGCCTGCGGCAATGGAATTTTGGCTTGTATGTATATTATCGCGTTATTCATTACACTTCTGTCAGGGTTTTGAAAAAACAGGTTCTGTTTCC
>ENA-OQAS01001021-OQAS01001021.1-human-gut-metagenome-genome-assembly--contig:-NODE-1021-length-13708-cov-2.521979_pt1 | contig 13708 bp, 18 predicted proteins | sample MGYA00242733_ERZ504523 | MGnify/ENA primary metagenome ERZ504523 (study PRJEB26092, sample SAMD00036239) | human gut metagenome | host: Homo sapiens | study: EMG produced TPA metagenomics assembly of... | reverse complement strand
CGCCACCGTAGCCGCCGCCGGGCTGGCCGGCCCCATAGTTGGGATCGACCCCAGCGAATCCGAACTGGTCATAGCGCTTGCGCTTGTCCGGGTCGGAAAGAACATCGTTGGCCTCATTGACCTCCTTGAACTTTTCCTCGGCGTCCTTGTCGCCGGGGTTCAGGTCGGGGTGGTACTTTTTGGCCAGCTTGCGGTAGGCGCTTTTGATCTCGGCATCGGTGGCGTTTTTGCCGATCCCCAGCACCTCGTAGTAATCACGTTTTTCTGCCATAGAATCTATCCCCTCTATTTATGGGTTGTGAAAAGGCTTCCCCTTGCGGGGAAGCTGTCCGCGGAGCGACTGATGAGGTGAGACCTGCCGGATATTGCCCGCAAACAGGCAATCCCGGCAGCTTGGCCCTCATCGGCCTTGCTTCGCACGGCCACCTCCCCCGCGTGGAAGGCTTTATTTTAACTTTCTCTATAACCCCCAAGGGCCGCCGCCGGGTTTGCCCAGCGGCGGCCTTATTATGGGTTTGTTACAGCTTAGACCTCGTGGAAGTCGGCGTCAACGGCGCCGTCGTCCTTCGGCTGCGCACGCATCGGGCCGGGCTGTGCACGGGCTGCTGGCCTGTGCCTGGGCGGCTGCTGGTAGACCTTCTCGCTGATGGCGTAGAAGCCTTCTGCAGGTCATCCTGCTTTGCCTTGATGTCATCAACGCTGCCGGACTTCAGGCTTCCTTCAGGCAGACAGCTTGGTCTCGACCTCGCTCTTTTCCTCGGCGGAAACCTTGTCGCCGAACTCGCCCAGCGCCTTCTCGGTCTGGAACACCATCTGGTCGGCGTTGTTGCGCACATCGACTTCCTCGCGGCGCTTCTTATCCTCGGCGGCATACTGCTCGGCGTCCTTGACAGCCTTGTCGATGTCGTCCTTGCTCATGTTGGTGGAAGCAGTGATCGTGATGCTCTGCTCCTTGCCGGTGCCCAGGTCCTTTGCGCTGACGTGAACGATACCGTTGGCATCAATATCGAAGGTGACCTCGATCTGCGGCACGCCGCGGGGAGCCGGAGCGATGCGTCCAGATGGAAGGTTCCGAGGCTCTTGTTGTCGCGGGCAAACTCACGCTCGCCCTGCAGGACGTTGACCTCAACGCTGGGCTGGTTATCAGCCGCAGTGGAGAAGATCTGGCTCTTCTTGGTGGGGATGGTGGTGTTGCGGTCAATGATCTTGGTGCAGACGCCGCCCAGAGTCTCAATGCCCAGGCTCAGCGGGGTAACGTCGAGCAGCAGCAGACCCTTGACGTCGCCCTGCAGAACGCCGCCCTGGATGGCAGCGCCGACAGCAACGCACTCATCGGGGTTGATGCCCTTGAACGGCTCGCAGCCCAGTTCCTTCTTGACAGCGTCGTAAACGGCAGGGATACGGGTGGAGCCGCCGACCATCAGGACCTTAGCCAGGTCGGAAGCCTTCAGGCCGGCATCGGCCAGAGCCTTGCGGACGGGGTCATGGTGCGCTCGACCAGATCAGCGGTCAGCTCATTGAACTTAGCGCGGGTCAGCGTCATGTCCAGATGCTTGGGGCCGTTGCGTCCGCGGTGATGAAGGGCAGGTTGATGTTGGTCGTGGTCGCGCTGGACAGCTCGATCTTGGCCTTCTCGGCAGCCTCCTTCAGGCGCTGGGCAGCATCTTGTCCTTGCGCAGGTCGATGTTGTTCTCGCGCTGGAAGTCCTCGGCCATCCAGTCGATGATGCGCTGGTCGAAGTCATCGCCGCCCAGGTGGGTATCACCGTTGGTGGCCAGAACTTCGGTAACGCCGTCGCCCATCTCGATGATGGAGACATCGAACGTACCGCCGCCGAGGTCGTAGACCATGATCTTCTGGTCGCTTCCTTATCAATGCCGTAAGCCAGAGAAGCAGCCGTAGGCTCGTTGATGATACGCTTGACGTTCAGACCGGCGATGGTACCGGCGTTCTTGGTGGCCTGACGCTGGCTGTCGTTGAAGTAGGCGGGGACGGTGATGACGGCTCGGTGACAGGCTCGCCCAGATAAGCTCGGCGTCAGCCTTCAGCTTGGAGAGGACCATAGCGCTGATCTCCTCGGGGGTGTAGTCCTTGCCGCCGGCATGGACCTTTTCAGCCGTGCCCATCTTACGCTTGATGGAAGAAATCGTGTTCTCGGGGTTGGTGATGGCCTGACGCTTTGCGACCTGGCCGACCAGACGGTCGCCGGTCTTGGTGAAGCCGACGACAGACGGAGTGGTGCGGGCGCCTTCGGCGTTCGCGATGACGACAGGCTCGCCGCCTTCCATAACGGCGACGCAGCTATTGGTAGTACCCAAGTCAATACCGATGATCTTGCTCATAAATAAAACTCCCTTCAAACCTTGTTCTGATAATACTTTTAAATCTCTGGCTAGTGTTGCTGGATCACAGCTTACATATACGATTCGTTTGGGTGCCATTTTCACCATTGTTTCTAACAGTTTACTGTCGCATCCTTTTCTTGGTGGGTCAACGACGATCGTGTCTGCATAGACTCCATTTTTCTCGTATTCTCTTGGAAGTACTTCTTCTGCTTTTCCTACGAAGAATTCTGCATTATCAAAGCCATTCATCTTAGCATTTAATCTTGCATCGTCGATGGCTTCTTTGACGATTTCTACTCCATAAACTTTCTTTGCTTTCTGAGCCAGGAATAAGGAAATAGTTCCGATTCCGCAATAGAGATCCCATACGGTTTCTTCGCCTTTTAAATCTGCGTATTCCATAGCTTTTTCATATAATACTTTTGTTTGTGTTGGATTGACCTGGAAGAAAGATAGTGGTCCGATCTGGTATTTTACATTGCCGATATAATCATAAATGTATGGTTTACCATATACTTCTTCAATCTTGCTTCCCAAGATCCTGTTTGTCTTTTCTTTGTTGATATTGACGCAGATACTTGTCATTCCTTCGACTTCTGTTAAGGAATCTACGAGCATTTCTAAGTTTCTCAGATTCTTTTTGCTCCCATTCACAACAAGACAGACCATGATCTCACCTGTTTTGAATCCGACTCTTGTTACAATGTGGCGGACCAATCCTTTATGGGTCTTTTCGTCATAAGCTGTAATATTGTTTTTCTTCATATAGTCCAAGACTTTTAATAAAATCTGTTCGTTCACTGGATGTTGGATCATACAGTGTGTGCAATCAATAATATGATGCGTCCTTCCTGCATAAAATCCTGTGATAAGATTCCCTTCTTTGTCATATCCGACTGGAAACTGAGCTTTGTTTCGATAGTAAAATGGTTCTTCCATCCCAAGGATCGGTTCCATTTTTTCTTCGATATTTTCTAAGCCTCCAATTCTTTCTAAACAGTTTTTCACTTTATTAAATTTATATTCTAACTGCTTTTCATAAGCTAAATGCTGTAATGTACATCCTCCGCACTGTCTTGCTTTGGAACAGCGTGGGCTGACTCTGTCTTTGGATGCTTCTATGACTTCTTCTACTCTTGCGAAGCCATAATTTTTCTTTGTTTTGATGATCTTTTGCACGAACTTTGTCTCCGATGACTGCATCTTTTAAAAAAGGGCATAACCATCTATATGGCCGATGCCCTCTCCTTCGTTCCCAATGTCATCGATATAGAGTTCTACGATCTGATTTTTTTTAAATTCCATACGCACCTCTGTATCTTTTTCTTGGTTAAACTGTTGTATTGATCCTATTTTATTATAATTCTTTTAGATAGAGGTCTTACGGATTCTTGTATCTAATAAACGCTGGAATCCTGACCATTCCTGATCTTCTTTTTGTTTCTCCATGATCTCTGCAAATGTTTCCATCTTCGCGTCTAAATTATCTGCCTGACTTAGTGCAATTGCTTCTAATAATGCAGGTTTCTTTGGAGAACCAAATTCTAATTCTCCGTGATGTGCTAACATACAGTGTTTTACTTCATTTGCAAGTTTTGGTGGGAAACCTGGAATCTCACGGATCAGGCGGTCTAATTTGATCGCTCCCATCACGATGTGTCCAACTAACTGACCTTCATCTGTATAGTCATTCTCTGGGAAACTTGATAATTCTTCGACTTTCCCCATATCATGCCATAATGCGCACATTACGATCAAATCTCTGTTTAACTGTGGATACAGACTTGCATAGCTTTCACAAATTTTCGCTACAGATAAACTGTGCTCTAAAAGCCCTCCGATATACCCATGGTGTACGCTTTTTGCTGCGGAATGTACTTTAAATTCTCTTGCAAAATTTTTATCCTCTATAAAGATCTTCTCTGCTAACTGTTTTAAATACTGGTTCTTTGTCTTGCTGATCATTGCAAGAAGCTCTTTGAACATCCCATCAATATCCTTCTTGGTACTTGGCATATAATCTGCCATGTCAAACTCACCTTCCTGAGCTTTACGGATCTGTTGGATGTTTAACTGGTTAGAACCCTGATAACTTGTTACCTGTCCTCTGACTAAAATGTAGTCCATCGCCTCGAAATGCCCGATCGCATTGGTAAGTTCCCATACCTTTCCGTCGATCATTCCTGTTTTATCTTGTAGTGTCAGGGAATAATATGATTTTCCAAATTTGGATGTTCCCGGTGATTTTGTTTTGCATAAATAAATCTCGGAAACCTGATCTCCTTCGTGCAAATCACTAATATATCTCATTGCTTTGTGCCTTTCTAAATTCGTTCTTCGCCAGCCAACTCTCCTGGCGATTTTTAAATCCTCTATTTTTTACCTATGTTATTATGCCACAGTTTAGTTGTAAAATCTAGTGAAATTTACTTATTATGAACGTCATGATTTCAAAAGGCACAAAACTGTTTATGAATTTACATTTTCCGCATTCAAATATGCCTGCTTATAGAAAAATTCCTGTGAATTTAGTGGTGTATCCTGATTTTTAGGAATTATGTAATTTCCATTGTGATCTTCTTCCCTTGCTTTTACATTATCACTTAACATTGTAATAAACATCTCGATCACCTGCATTTTAATATCTGTATTGTAGATCGGTACGGCTACCTCGACTCTTCTTAATGTATTTCTTGTCATAAAATCTGCTGACGCTATATAAACTTTTTCTCTGCCCTTCGTTCCAAAAATATAGATTCTTGAATGTTCTAAGTATCTTCCCACAATACTTCTTACTTGAATATTATCTGTTTCACCCTTTACTCCCGGAATCAGACAACAGATTCCTCGAATGACCATGTCAATCTTCACACCTGCTTTGGATGCTTTGATCAATTTCTCCATGATCTTTTTGTCTGTTAAAGAGTTCATTTTTAATCCAATATAAGCTGGTTCTCCAGCTTTTGCATGTTCAATTTCCCGATCGATCATATGGATCACTTTATTCTGTAGACAGTGTGGAGCTACCAGCAGATGATCCGTTTCTTCCACAGTCTCTCCCATAGATAATGCCTGAAAAACTTCCGCAGCTTCCAACGCAATATCTACATTTGCTGTCATTAAAGAAAGATCTGTATAAAGTCTGCTTGTCTTTTCATTGTAGTTTCCTGTTCCGATCTGTGTGATATAAGATACTTTTCCTTTTTTCTTTCTTGTGATCAGACATAATTTAGAGTGTACTTTATAACCATCTAATCCATAGATCACGCGGCATCCTGCATCTTCTAACTGTCTGGACCATTCAATATTATTTTCCTCATCAAATCTAGCCTTTAATTCTACAAGGATCGTGACATCTTTTCCATTTTCTGCTGCCTCGATCAAAGATGCAATGATCTTACTCTGCTTTGCGACACGATATAATGTCATTTTGATTGAAACAACATCTTTATCTTCTGCCGCTTCCTGAAGCATTTTTAGAAATGGCCGCATACTTTCATATGGATAAGAGAGTAACTTATCTTCTTTTTCAATCTGATCCATAATTGGCATTTCTTCGTTAAACTGTGGTGATCTTTGAGGAACTCTTTTCTCAAAAACAAGTCTGTCTCTCTTCTTAAAATATCCTGAATCTTAAATACAAAAGACAGATCTAACGGTGTCTGTGTATAAATACATATTTTCTTTCAAGTTCCAGATACTCACATAAAAGATCAATAATCTCTCCATCCATCTCTCTTGATAATTCCATTCGGACTGGTGCTAACTTCTTTCTTTTCTTGATCAGTTCCACCATGAAATCGCGATAATCAAGATCTTCATCATACATAGAATCTGCATCAATATCTGCATTTCTTGTAATTCGGATCAATGTTTTTGATTTGACATGGTATCCTTTGAAGATCCTTGGCACATAGTGAAGAATCATTTCTTCTGATAACATATAAGCATCTTTTCCAGAAATATTGATCAATCTGTCAAACGTTTCATTTCCACATGGGATAATTCCTAATTTTTCTTTTCCATTTTTAGTTTCTAACACAGCAACTGCGTAGATTTCTTTATTCTTTAAAAAAGGAAATGGCTGTCTCTTCCCTATGATCGTAGGAGAGATCAATGGTGCGATTTCTGCTTGAAAATAAGCTCTTAAATATTCGCTTTCTTTTTTAGATATTTTTTGAAAATTTACCAGATGGATGTTGTGTTCTTTCAGAGAATCCATCATCTCCTCATATACGCTGTCTTTTCTTCTATTTAATTTCTGTACCTGTGGAATGATCGCATCAATCTGTTCCTGTGGTGTCATCTTTGTCTTATTTTCTTTCATATTCTTATCAAGTAACATCTGATCGATCAAAGATCCAACTCTTACCATAAAGAATTCATCTAAGTTGCTCTGGTAAATGGATGCAAATGTCAATCGTTCACATAGTGGTACTTCTCTATTCTCAGCCTCTTCTAATACGCGTTCGTTAAACTTAAGCCAGGACAGTTCCCGGTTCATAAAAATCTTCTGCTGTGTTTCATCTTTTCCTCCAAATCTCTATACGATGTAATTTCTATTGTACTGGTCAAATGTAAAATCATACTGCTTTTTATGTTAAGTTCTCGTAAATTAACGTCTGGAATTGCCATTTTCCCTATATTTACAGTCCAAACAATCTGTGTTAAACTCTTTAGTGAGTTGCAATAATTTAATGTAAATGAGGAATTTTTCATGAATCAGAAAGTATTACAAACACTTGAATTTGATAAGATTATAAATATTTTAACAGGATACGCAACAACCGAACTAGGTAAGTTGATGTGTGCCAATTTAAAACCAATGACTGAAGAAGCTGATATCTTAAACGCTCAGGATCAGACACAGGATGCATTGACACGTATCTATAAACGTGGAAATGTGTCTTTTTTGGAGTAAGTGATCTTTCCCCTTCTCTTGCCCGTTTGAAGATGAGAGGTACACTTGGAACTGGGGAACTTCTTGATATCGCTCGTGTTCTGGAATCTGTAAAGAATGCCGTTTCTTACGGAGTCCGCATGGAAGATGATCTTGAAGCAGATTCTCTCGACGAGCTTTTTGAAAGCCTTGTTCCTTTAGATGATCTTCTGCACGAGATCCGCCGCTGTATTATTTCTGAAGAAGAGATCAGTGATGATGCCTCTTCTACTTTAAAACATATCCATCGTGCAATGAAACAGACAAACCAGAAGATTCATACACAGTTAACTACGCTGGTAAGCTCTGCATCCAATCAGGATAAATTACAGGATGCGATCGTTACAATGCGAAATGGGCGTTACTGCATACCAGTCAAGCAAGAGTACAGAAGTTCATTCCAAGGTATGATCCATGATCAGTCTGCTTCTGGAAATACGCTGTTTATTGAACCAATGTCTGTTGTAACATTAAATAATGAATTAAAAGAATTGGAAGGAAAAGAACAGTCTGAGATTGAGCATATTCTTTCTATATTAAGTGAACAGGCTTCTTATGGTGTTGATGATCTTGCACATAACCAGAAGACCCTTGTATTATTAGACTTCATTTTTGCAAAGGCAAATATGCGAAGGATATTGATGCATCCAAACCTATTTTCCGTGAAGATGGAATTATCAATATCAAACAGGGATGTCATCCTTTACTAGACCGCAAAAAAGTCGTTCCGATCAACGTATCTCTCGGCAAAGATTTCTCCATGCTGATCGTGACCGGACCAAATACAGGTGGTAAAACTGTATCTTTAAAAACCGTTGGATTATTATCTTTGATGGGGCAGGCAGGCCTTCATATTCCTGCATTCCAAGGATCTTCTCTTGGAATTTTTCGTGAAATTTTTGCAGATATCGGAGATGAGCAGAGTATTGAGCAAAACTTAAGTACCTTCTCTTCTCATATGACAAATATTGTATCGATCGTTCAGCAAGCTCATCGAGATTCTTTAGTATTACTTGATGAATTATGTGGTGGTACTGATCCAATCGAAGGTGCCGCGCTTGCGATCTCTATTTTAAGTGATCTGCACGGACGTGGAATTAAAACAATGGCGACAACCCATTACAGTGAACTTAAGATGTTCGCACTTTCCACCAATGATATCGAAAATGCTTCCTGCGAATTTGATGTGGAAACGCTTTCTCCAACATACCGTCTGATGATCGGTATCCCTGGAAAAGTAATGCGTTTGCAATTTCCCGCAAATTAGGATTAGATGAACATATCATTGAGGGTGCTGCAGATCAGATTGATGAATCTGTCAAAGATTTTGAAACGATCTTAGCTGACCTTGAAAAGAGTAAACAGACAATCGAAAAAGAACAGGAAGAGATTCTTGAATACCGTAAGGAAATTGAAACTCTCCGTAGGAGTTTGAAATCTCGTCAGGATAATATAAAAGAAAAACGTGATAAAATGCTTCGCGACGCTCGTGAAGAGGCTCACAATATCATCTCTGAGGCGAAAGAGATCGCAGATTCTACGATCCGTGAATATAACAAATTAAAGAAACAAAACAAGAATCCAGATGCAAATAAGAAGATGGAACATATGCGAAGTGATCTTCGCGGCCGCATGACAAAATTAGAAGGTCAAATGGCTTACAAATCCAAGAAAAAGAACAAGAAACGTCATGAGGCGAATGATTTCCATGTTGGTGATGAAGTTTATGTAACAAGTCTTTCCCTTGCCGGAACTGTTTCCACGCTCCCAAATGCCAAAGGTGATCTGTATGTTCAGATGGGTATGATGCGTTCTCTTGTTAACATCAAAGACCTTGAGATCACAAAAACGGCCAAAGATGTAAAACGTGAAAATCAAAGAAATGAAAGTCGTAACCGAGGACGTACTGCGATCAACAAATCCGCTTCCATCCGACCTGAGATCAATGTTATGGGTATGACGGTTGATGAAGCGATCGCACAGCTTGATAAGTACATCGATGATGCGTGCCTTGCCAACTTAGCACAGATCACTGTTGTCCATGGAAAAGGAACTGGTGCTTTACGTAAAGGGCTTCATAATTACTTTAAACAGTTGAAGAAACAAAAACGTATCTCCGGTTACCGTGATGGTGAATATGGTGAAGGAGATCTTGGTGTAACTGTTGTTATACTGTAAAAAAGATATAAAGAAGGAGATTTTATGACTTATTACGATATCTTATTTAGCTTTTTTATATATGGGTTTCTTGGTTGGTGTTCTGAAGTCGCTTTTGCAGCTTTTAAACAACATTCCTTTGTAAACCGTGGATTTCTAAATGGTCCGATCTGTCCGATTTATGGAATTGGAGTGACGGTTGTCGTTGCTTCTCTTCAGCCTTACGTCGGAAACTTGATCTTGCTTTATATTACCTCCACCATTCTCGTTACTTTTCTTGAATGGCTAACGGGTTTTCTTCTTGAAAGATGTTTCATCACAGATGGTGGGATTATTCTGAAATGCCATTGAATATCGGCGGCTATGTATGTCCTTTATTTTCTGCGATCTGGGGCGTCGCTTGTGTATTGATCGTGAAACTTATCTATCCTTTTACGGATAAACTAGTTTCTTTTCTCCCGATATGGCTTGGAAAATTTCTGCTTGTTTTATTAAGCATTGCTCTTATAGTTGATATTTGCATCACGGTTCAGGGTATTTTAAAATTCAACAAACGTCTTGCCCTTATGGAGGATATTGCAAAAGAACTGCGTAATATTTCTGATCAGATTGGTGAAAATATCTACGATAGTATGATGGATGGTCTGGAGGCTCAAGACCGATTAAAAGCTCGTGCAGATGTTATTCGAGAGAAAGTTGATGAAGCCAAACAGGAAAATGCAGATGAACTCAAAGCTCGTATGGATTCTTTAAAACAGCGAGCTGAGGAACTTCGTAGCAAATACGAAAGATGGCAAAACTTCCTACATTTACATCACGCCGTATTTTACGTGCATTCCCTAAGATGATGCCTCGTGAACATATAAAAGAATTTGGACAGTTACGACGCATCCTGAAGAAAAAAAGAGATGAATTGAAAAAGTCATGATAAATTTTTAACTGTAAAAATGTCAGGTACATCTAAGTTTCTCGAAAACTTAGATGTACCTGACATTTTTTTCTTTTTATTTTCTATCCAATTAACACAGTTTTTCCACTTCCTGACGTTACGAAAGAAACTAATTCGTGAATGTATTAAGAACATAATCAACGTCCGTCGTCTTCTTTAATTCTTCCAGAATTTCTTCTTCTGTCACTGCTTCTGTGATCTGTCCAAGAATCTCTAAATGTTCATCTCCAACTCCAGCAATTCCAATGACAAGCTGTGCTGTTCCGCCATTAAATTCGACTCCGTCTGGATACTGCATCACAATAATTCCGCTTCTTTTTACGTCTCTTTTTGCATCTTCTGTTCCGTGTGGAATTGCAAGTCCTAATCCCATGTATACAGATGCTTCTTCATTTCTTCGGATCATTGCTGGAATATAATCATCATCTACATATCCAAGATCTCTTAAAAGTTCCCCTGCTGCCACGATCGCTTCTTCCATGCTTACCGTTGGAAGTCCCAGTTTAATTCCTTCCCTTACCAAATCATACCTTCTTTCGCTGGTACTTCTGGTGTTGTTTCTACAACTGGTGTTACTGTTTCTTCCTCTTTATTTTTTTTCTTATTCTTGAAAAAGAATCCCATAATTGTCTCCCTTCTAAATCCAATTTTTATTCCATTATTTTTTTCTATCTCTATTATAGCAATGAAATTTTTTAACGTCTATTTTTAGTAGTGCTAATTTTTTCAGTAAATTTTGTGTCATTATTTTGTTTTCTGCCGTCACGCCCTTTTATTAATTTCTATTGTTTCCTTTTATAGATCATTCTTTAACATATAAAAATCCTTCATATGTATTTTGTGAATTCTCATCTTCTGGAATAATTTCTAATGTTATCCTCTTGTAACCATCTCCTTCTTTTCTTCGATAGGTGATCGTTACAAATTTCTTTTTATTTGCAAATTGCTTTTTCAGATATTCAATCTTTGTCTTCTTAAGATATTTCACCAAATCATCTGAATGAATAAGCCGTATATCTTCAAAATTGTGAAACCATTCTGACAAAGCTCCTATGGAGTCTTGTTTCTTTTTATTCTTGGTTTCTTCCCAATTTAAAATCTTATAACAGTCTTTTTCCAGATTAATTCGGAGAATCTGTGTATACAATCTGTAAAGAGCTACATAAGAAGCTGGCTGTCCCTGACGGTCTACTCCATTTTTCTTGTAATACATCGCTTTTTCTTCATACATACGAATATCAGCAACATCTGATATCTCTTTCATGGAACCCCATTGGCATTCACTGCTTGAAACATATCCATAGGAAATCGAAAGCTCCTTGATCCGGTTACAGCTCCAGTACTTGATATCTCCATCAAATTGCCGTCTGATCCATTCAAACTGTTCTCTTTCCACAAATAGAATTGCTGCAAATTCATCTCCACCCATTCTATAAACTTTTCCATATCTATCAAACCTGGTCTTCATGCAAGATGCTGCTACACAGATCAATTCATCTCCGCTGCATGTCCTTGTCTGTCATTGATGATCTTTAGTCCATTCACATCCATGGAAACATATATAAATTGAGAATCCATGCGTATCTCTGAAATGTCTTCGTCATATGCTTTTCGATTAAAACATCCTGTCATCTTATCGATATTCGACATCTCTGAAATAGAGGAAATCATCACAGATTGTTCCTTATTCTTCTTTTTAACTTTCGATAATCTTAGTACCATAAATAGAATACCGATTGCTGCAATACTCAAATATACAACCATGATCAATATTGCGATCAAATTACTCTTGTTGTCTACCGCAATCCAATATGTAACACCCACAATATATTTCTGTGTTTTCTTTAAGATATAATAATTCTTTTTTCCATCAACACGAATGATTCCCGATACAATCTTCTCCTTCGCAACCGTCTTTCTCTGCTTGCGAAACCCCATATCATCTAATTTCACTCCTATCTTTGAAGCATCTGTAGCCCCATAGATTCTTCCAGTTTCTTTATCCGCTACATACAAAGCAATTCCTTTATATACTGGAATATCTGCTACAACAGTCCCCACTTCACTTTGTTTGTTTTTCTCTACGATTTCAATCGTCTGATCTAACAACACTTTGGACGTTTTATATACATTCTTACTATTTACAATATAAAGAATTCCTGCTTCCAAAAATACTGCTGTCACGATCATACCTATCAGCAAACAGAAAATCTTCAACGTCTTATGTTTTATTTTTTTCTTTTTGTTATACATGCATTTTCCCTTATTTTACATTATTATTTAGACCAAGATACTCTATCATTCTCCCCTTGATATTCGAATACTCCATCATTCTTTTCTTCTAATGCTTTGATCATATGATATGTATATTCATTATATGGGGTTGGAATCCCCAATTCTTTCCCCATTCTCATCATTGCACCAGAGAACATATCAATCTCTGTATGGCGACCAGAATCAATATCCTGTAATGTCGAGTATCTTGCAGATGCTTTGACCGCACTCCCCCGTCCAGACTTTGCATTGATCATACTTAAGTCGATCCCTTTCGCTTTAGCAACTGCTTCAACTTCGGCTCTTAATCCATCTCGAATCGCTGCCATATGTTCACTATCTTCATAGCATCCAACTCCAACTCCTAAGATTGCCTGTGGCAGATTATTGCAGACATTTAATTTGAATTTACCCCAGATTTCTGCCTGAATATCATCTGTGATGATCCAGTGAAGACCTGTATTTTCAAAAATATCATCGACTGCTTTTACTCGTTCGCTTTCGTATGGTTGTTGTAGTTCTCCAAAATAAATCCCTACTGTTGTTTCTGGATCAAAATGATATCCATCTTCTTTCTTCTGTGATGCTACTTTAATAAAAGAGTATAAAATATGTGATTTATCAATTTTCTCCGCTATGATCTCTTCACTGTCAACTCCGTTCATCAGACTCATGACCGTTGTATTTTCTCCTACGATCGTCTGAATATCCTGTAATGCCCCTCTCAAACTTCCGTATTTTAAAGATACGATCAAAGATCCACATTGTGTGCTTCTTCTGGAGTCCACACTTGCGGTGTGTATTTTGTTCCGTTGATCATTAATCCTTGGGTTTTGAGGCGTTCATTTCTCTCACCATCTGCTACAACTCCCAGTGTAATATTTTTATTATTTGACAGTCCCCAGATAACGTAAGAACCTACGGCACCTGCTCCAAGAACTGCTACTTTTTTGATGTTCATTGTTTTTTGGTTCCTCCTGATCGTCGTTTTTTGATTGTTATTCTTATTTTAACATTTTTGGAGTGTCTTTTGTGTATATTCTT
>ENA-OQAS01001020-OQAS01001020.1-human-gut-metagenome-genome-assembly--contig:-NODE-1020-length-13719-cov-1.956960_pt1 | contig 13719 bp, 18 predicted proteins | sample MGYA00242733_ERZ504523 | MGnify/ENA primary metagenome ERZ504523 (study PRJEB26092, sample SAMD00036239) | human gut metagenome | host: Homo sapiens | study: EMG produced TPA metagenomics assembly of... | reverse complement strand
TACACCGATGTTTGCAGTTGCACGTATCGTAGGATGGATGCGCACCGTATGGAAGAGCTCATTAATGCAGATAAGATCATCCGTCCGGCATATAAGAATGTTCTGGAACCGGCAGTATATGTTCCTCTTAATGAACGCTGATCATAATGATTCAGTATTTCGGGGACAGCGTACTGTCAGACACTTATCGCTGATCTTGTTTTCAGAAAAATATAAATAAAGGAAATGACTACGGATGTTTAATTGCTTTTTTCCGGATGAATATCTGGATTCTACCTATGTGATAAACTTCGATGATCTGTATGCGCAGGGATACAGAGGACTTCTGTTTGATATAGATAATACTCTGGTACTCATGGTGCACCGGCAGATGAGAGAGCATGTGCGTTGTTTGCACATCTGAAGGAACTTGGATTTAAATGCTGTTTTCTGTCAAACAACCAGTACGAGAGAGTTTCTTCTTTTAATGATGCGATAGGAGCGCAGTTTATCGAGAATGCACACAAGCCTTCAACAAAAAATTATATCAGGGCAATGGAACTTCTTGGGACAGACAGAAGTAATACAGTTTTATAGGAGATCAGCTCTTTACTGATATATATGGTGCGAAACGCACAGGAATCCGGAATATTCTGGTGAAACCACTCAATCCGAAAGAAGAGATTCAGATCGTACTGAAACGATATCTTGAAAGAATTGTACTATATTTTTACCGCAAAGAGGAGGGGAATTCATGAACCATATTGTTATCATAGGATTTATGGGTTCAGGTAAGACAAGAGTAGGAAAACGGCTGGCAAAAGATTTCAATCTTCCTTTTGTAGACGTTGACCGCGTAGTATCAAAGAAGATGAACCTTACAATGAAAGAAATCTTTGACAGATTCGGAGAACCATTTTACAGAGCTCTTGAGACAACTGTGATCAAGGCACTGATCGATGATCCGGAACAGAAGATCATTTCTCTGGGGTCCGGTCTTCCGATGCAGGAACAGAATGCAAAATATATTAAAAAACTGGGAACTGTAGTATATTTGAAGGGATCTTATGCAACGTTGAAGAAGAGACTGGAAAATTCCAGCAGCAATCCTCTGATCGAGGGAGAAGACAAAGAAGATAAGATCAGAAAACTTCTTAAACAGCGCGATCCGGTTTATACAAAGTTTGCAGATGTTGAGATGATCACAGGAGACAAGCCATTTGAGGATCTGATTGGTCAGCTTGAAGAAAAATTAAAAACATGTGTAAAAAATAGTTGAAAAAAACAGCAGAATATTATAAAATTAAATAAGAGTGTGTCACAAAACTGAGAAAAGCATGAGAGGGACACACACTTTGAACGGCTGTTGTTGTCAAAAGACACAGCATTGCTGAACTGTACTATTAAGGAGGAAATATAACTATGATTTCAGCAGGTGATTTCAAAAACGGTATCACACTTGAAATTGACGGAAACGTATGTCAGATCGTTGAATTCCAGCACGTAAAACCAGGAAAGGGTGCTGCTTTCGTAAGAACAAAATACAAAAACATTATTACAGGATCAGTTCTTGAGAAGTCTTTCCGTCCAACAGAGAAATTCCCGGCTGCACGTATTGAGCGTGTAGATATGCAGTATCTGTATGATGATGGTGATCTGTACTACTTCATGAATGTAGAGACATACGATCAGGTTGGTCTTACAAAAGATCAGGTTGGAGATTCTCTTAAATTCGTTAAAGAGAACGAGATGGTTAAGATCTGTTCCCACAACGGAAATGTATTTGCTATTGAGCCTCCTCTGTTCGTAGAACTTGAAGTTACTGAGACAGAGCCGGGATTTGCCGGAAATACAGCACAGGGTGCTACAAAACCGGCTACTGTAGAAACAGGTGCACAGGTTCAGGTTCCGCTGTTCGTTAACCAGGGCGACAAACTGAAAATCGATACAAGAACAGGAGAATATCTTTCTCGAGTATAATCAGGATGAAACCAGTTGTTTGTTTTGTCTGATCGACAGATGTAAAGAGATAAAAACTGCCATCGGTAAGATCCGGTGGCAGTTTTTATCTCTGATTGAAAATAGGAGAAAAAAATATGGAATATGTAACACTTGGAAAAACCGGTCTCAGGGTTTCCAGAATGGGCCTTGGCGGGATACCGATCCAGAAAATTGATGCGGAAGGAACAAAGACACTGCTGCATAAGCTGGCAGACCGGGGAGTAAATTATATTGATACAGCCAGAGGATATACGGTCAGTGAAGAATATCTGGGATATGCACTGGAAGGTATCAGGGACAGATTTATAATTGCCACAAAGTCCATGGCACGTACAAAGGAAGCCATGGCTGAAGATATTGAGAAGAGTCTTCATAATCTTCGTACAGATCATATTGAATTATACCAGGTGCATAATCCGAGTATGGAACAACTTGATCAGGTGCAGGCGGCCGGTGGTGCCCTTGAAGCACTGCAGGAGGCAAGAGCAGCAGGAAAAAATCGGACATATTGGTCTGACCGCTCATTCTGTGGAGGTTTTTGCCCGGGCTCTGGAGCTTGACTGGGTGGAAACTATTATGTTTCCATATAATATTGTAGAGAGTCAGGGGGAAGAGCTGATCTCAAAATGTGAGGAGAAAAACATCGGTTTTATTGATATGAAACCTCTGGCCGGTGGTGCAATTGAAAATGGAACGCTGGCATTGCGTTATGTCTGTTCGAATAAGAACGTTACTATTGTGATCCCGGGAATGGCGGAAGAGAAGGAAATCGAGGAGAATATAAAGGCCTGTCTTGATGATTCCCCGTTAAGCGAGAAAGAACTGGAGGAAGTTCAGACAGTACGGAATCAGCTTGGCACAAATTTCTGCCGCAGATGTAATTACTGTGCTCCATGCAGTGTGGGAATCGATATTTCGGGTGTGTTCCTGTTCGCAGGCTATCTTAACCGTTACGGGCTGGGAGACTGGGCAAGAAACCGTTACAGTTCTCTTGCGGTGAAGGCTTCCGCCTGTATAGAATGCGGCAAATGTGAAACCAGATGTCCGTACCATCTGCCAATCCGCGAAATGCTGAAAGAATGTGCACAACAGTTTGGTGAATAAAAAACATCCACAGGGAATTACCCTGTGGATGTTTTTTATGGACCTGGCGGGAATTGAACCCGCGTCCGAAAGCCTATTCATTGAGGCATCTCCCATCACAGTCGCTGTTTTAACATTCCCTTGGATGTACGCCCACCGACAGGCTTACAACCTTAGTAGCTTCATGATACATCTACGGGGCAAAGCTTACCCGGCAAGGTTTCTCACATGGTCGACGTCAGATTCCTGAAGTGTGAGTGCATCAGGGCTGACGAGCAGCAATTAGGCTGCTAACGCGTACTGTTCGTCTGCGTTTATATTTAGTTTCCCGGTTGGTACGCAGTCTGGGAGTCTGCGGATGGCTTCCCCAACTTCAAAGCCCCCGTCGAAACCAGTACAAGCCCTGAAAATGAGTCTGCAACGCTGTTTTTCATAAAACAGCACTGGTGATGAGACGAAAGCACTTTTTAATATTGATATATCATTCATTATATAAGATATATCGACTGATTAACAGTATAGAAATAAAAACAGAATTTGTCAAGAAGATTTTTATATTTGAGGCTATTTGGTGTTGTGAACAGCAATACTTATAATTTTTCTGTCATATGTTCACAAATCTTACATAAATCTCTGCTATAGTAACCATATGAAAGATAAATCTGTTGCTGAGGGCGATTTTCCCGGATTTTGCGCTGTGGCTGTAAAGGCGCTGAACAGTCGTGGATTTTAACAATACTCGGAAAACAGTATAAATAAAAAGTAAAAACTGTTTCGGAAAATAATGAAGAAAAACGGAGGGGATCAAATGGATACATTAAAAATCCTGGTGGTGGATGATGAGAGCCGCATGAGAAAGCTGGTAAAGGATTTCCTGACAAAGAAGAATTTCCAGGTACTGGAAGCCGGTAATGGTGAAGAAGCCATGGATATCTTTTATGAGGAGAAGGACATCGCACTGATCATTTTGGATGTCATGATGCCGAAGATGGATGGATGGGAAGTTTGCCGTGAGATTCGCAAGAACTCAAAAGTTCCGATTATTATGCTGACTGCAAGAAGTGATGAGAGAGATGAGCTTCTTGGATTTGATCTGGGGTAGATGAATACATCTCCAAACCATTCAGTCCGAAAATCCTTGTTGCAAGAGTGGAGGCAATTCTGAGACGTACAGGTCAGAATAATCCGGAAGATGTGATTTCAGCAGGCGGCATTGTTATAGATAAAGCAGCACATCTGGCTACTGTGGATGGTAAGCCTATGGAACTGAGCTTTAAGGAATTTGAACTTCTGACATATTTTCTGGAGAATCAGGGAATCGCACTTTCCAGAGAAAAGATCCTGAATTCTGTATGGAATTATGACTACTTTGGAGATGCCCGTACGATTGATACCCATGTTAAGAAGCTCAGAAGTAAAATGGGAGATAAAGGTGAATATATAAAGACTGTATGGGGTATGGGATACAAGTTTGAGGTAGACGAATGACAGGAAACGGAAAAACAGATAAAAAATTTCATACTCTGCAACATCAGATTTCAGTAGTGTTTATATGTCTGTTACTGCTTTCAATCTTTACCATTACTCTGATCAATGGTCTTTTTCTTGAAAAATATTATGTATCCAAAAAAGTAGAAGTGCTGGAGGAGGCAAAAGAAGTGTTGTCTCAGATGAATCTGGATGACATCCTGCAGTATGATACAGATATAGAAGAGGACAAAAAAGGGGCAACAGATGAGATTTCGGATGAGATTGAGAGGAGCAGTTCCAGAAATAACCTTACCTGGATCATAGTAAATGAGGAAAACAGCGGTTATTATTACTGGGGAGAGAATAATATGGCAAAAATGCTCCGCAGTAAGCTGTTTGGGTATATTAATAATCTGGATCAGGATATGCAGCACAGTCGTGTGCTCAAAAAGACAGATACCTGTACCATGTGGCAGGTGCATGATCGCTTTGCAGGCATGGAATATGTGGAATGCTGGGGACAGTTTGATAATGGTTACTATTTCCTGATCCGTTCTCCTCTGGAAAGTATTAAGGAAAGTGCATCTATTTCCAACAGTTTTTACTTCATTGTAGGAATAATCATAATTGTGGTCAGCGGTATTGTGATTCTTGTGATGACAAATCGTATTACCCGCCCGATCAGTGAACTGACCAAATTATCAGAGAAGATGTCTGATCTGGATTTTGATGCCAGATATCAAAGCAGGCAGGTAATGAGATTGATGTACTTGGCGATAACTTTAACAAAATGTCCAGAAAACTTGAGAGCACGATCTCAGAGTTGAAATCGGCTAATAACAAGCTTCAGAAAGACATAGAAGATAAGATTAAAATTGATGAGATGCGTAAGGAATTTCTTGATAATGTTTCTCATGAGCTGAAAACTCCTATTGCATTGATCCAGGGATATGCAGAGGGGCTGAATGAAAATATTTCCGATGATCCGGAAAGCAGGGAATTTTACTGTGAAGTTATTATGGATGAGGCTTCAAAGATGAACAAGCTGGTCAAAAACCTGCTGACGCTGAATCAGCTGGAATCCGGTAAAGATGCCCCGGTGATGGAAAGATTTGACATTGTATCTCTGATCAGGGGTGTACTTGGTTCCATGCATATTATGATCGAACAGAAAGAAGCAACTGTGATTTTTGAAGAAACAGAACCTGTATATGTATGGGCGGATGAGTTTAAGATTGAAGAGGTTGTGACCAATTATACAAGCAATGCACTGAACCATCTGGACGGAGAACGAAAAGTAGAAATTAAGGTTCTTCAGGAAGAGGACTGTGTGAAAGTAACCGTATTTAATACAGGTACTCCGATTCCGGAAGAGGATATCCCAAATCTCTGGAATAAATTCTACAAAGTAGATAAGGCCCGGACAAGAGAATATGGCGGAAGTGGTATCGGACTTTCAATTGTTAAGGCAATCATTGAGAGTATGAACCAGAAATATGGGGTATGCAATTATGATAATGGCGTGGAGTTCTGGTTCACTCTGGATTGCAGGCAGTGATAAGATATCCGGGTATTGTGAACGGAGTGAACAGTAACCGGTAGTATGACCGGAATAAAAACAGACAGAAGCAAAGAAAGCACTTTGCAACTGTCTGTTTTTGGGTTATACTGTATTGGAGCGTTCTGATCGGATATTTTATTCCGGTCTGACATGTGATCCGGAAAACCTTTGGATTACCATAATGAGGAAAACAGATAATGACATCAGGAGGATAACATGATTGCAATAATTGACTATGATGCCGGAAATATTAAAAGTGTAGAAAAAGCACTTCATTATCTTGGGGAAGAAACAACAGTAACCCGCGATCCGCAGACTTTGTTAAATGCGGATAAAGTATCCTGCCGGGCGTGGGAAGCTTTGGACAGGCGATGGAGAATCTTCATACATACGGACTTGTACCTGTGATCCATGAGATTGTAGAGAAGAAGACGCCATTTCTTGGAATCTGCCTGGGACTTCAGCTCCTTTTTGAAAGCAGCGAGGAGACACCGGGGGTGGAAGGCCTTGGAATCCTGAAAGGGAAAATTGTTAAGATTCCGCCTGCGCCCGGGCTTAAGATTCCACATATGGGATGGAATTCCCTGCATTTTCAGAATAATGGCAGACTGTTTCAGGGAATCCCGGAACAGACCTATGTATATTTTGTGCATTCCTATTATCTGCAGGCAGAGGAGCCTGAGATTGTAAAGGCTACTACAGAATACAGCACCTGTATTCATGCTTCCGTAGAAAAGGACAATGTATTTGCCTGCCAGTTCCATCCGGAAAAGAGCAGCAAATGGGGACTGAAGATACTTGAAAATTTTGCTGCTGTGGGAAAAGACGGCAATACTGAGAAGGAGGGAAAATAAGATGTTTACAAAGAGAATTATTCCCTGCCTGGATGTAAATAACGGACGTGTGGTAAAGGGCGTAAATTTTGTGCAGCTTCGCGATGCGGGTGATCCGGTGGAGATTGCCAAAGCCTATGATGCAGCAGGAGCAGATGAACTGGTGTTTCTCGATATTACAGCATCCTGCGAACAGAGAGATACGGTAGTTGACATGGTAAGACGGGTTGCTGCCAATGTATTTATCCCGTTTACAGTAGGCGGCGGTATCCGTACTGTAGATGATTTCAAGAAACTGCTGAGAGAAGGAGCAGATAAGATTTCCGTAAATTCTGCAGCAATTGACAGACCGGACTGATCAGTGAGGCGGCTGACAAGTTTGGAAGCCAGTGCGTAGTTGTGGCTATAGATGCCAAGCGCAGAGAAGACGGCGGATGGAATATTTACAAACATGGCGGAAGACTGGATACAGGGATTGATGCCATAGAGTGGGCAAAGAAAGTGGAAGCTCTGGGTGCAGGGGAAATCCTTCTTACCAGTATGGACTGTGACGGTACAAAAGCAGGATATGATCTGGCTCTTACCAGAGCAATTGCTGATGCTGTCTCCATTCCTGTGATCGCATCAGGCGGTGCAGGTACACTGGAGCATTTTTATGATGCACTGACCGAAGGGGGAGCAGATGCTGCACTGGCTGCGTCTTTGTTCCATTATAAAGAACTGGAGATTTCTCAGGTGAAGGATTATCTGTCTGACAGGGGAATTTCTGTCAGACGATGACCACGAAAAATACAAGAGGAGAAGGATAAGGTATGTCAGCAATTTCAGGTGACTGGCTGGAAGCCTGAAGGGGGAGTTTCACCAGCCGTATTATGCGAAATTATATAAAACGGTGATGACAGAATATCAGACTAGGAAGATTTTCCTCCTGCGGATGATCTGTTTAATGCATTTCATTTTACACCGTTGAATGAAGTGAAGGTAGTGATCCTGGGTCAGGATCCCTATCATAATGACGGGCAGGCTCATGGGCTTTGTTTTTCCGTAAAGAGAGGAGTGGAGACGCCGCCGTCCCTGGTGAATATTTATCAGGAGCTTCATGATGACTGTGGATGCTATATCCCCAATAACGGCTATCTGGAGAAGTGGGCGAAGCAGGGAGTGCTTCTTCTGAACACAGTTCTGACTGTACGCGCCCATCAGGCAAATTCACACAGGGGGATCGGCTGGGAGCAGTTTACGGATGCTGCGATCCAGGTTCTGAATGAGCAGGACCGTCCTATTGTATTTCTGCTATGGGGACGTCCGGCGCAGATGAAAAATCCATGCTGAATAATCCGAAGCATCTGATCCTGGAGGCACCTCATCCAAGTCCTCTGTCTGCTTACAGGGATTTTTCGGATGTAAACATTTCAGTAAAACAAACGAATTTCTTGTTGCCAATGGTCTGGAACCAATCGACTGGCAGATAGAAAATATATAAGAAAAGAGGTAATGTGTAGTCAGGTAAAAGACACACAGTGATAACATGAATCAGAAAAACAATTTAGTAAAAAATGCATCCTTTCTGATGATTGCAGCTATGATCTCCAAGGTGATCGGTCTTCTGTACAAGAGTCCCCTTTCCAATATTATCGGAAGCCTTGGAATGGCTATACAAGTCTTGCACAGAATGCCTATATGATCCTTCTGATGATCGCATCCTTTAGTATTCCACAGGCGGTATCCAAGCTGATCTCCGAGCGTATTGCTCTGAAGGATTACAGAAATGCACATAAGTTCTTTAAGGGTGCCATGATCTATGCCATGGTGATTGGCGGAGTGGTCGGTTTATTCTGTCTCTTTGGAGCAGGGTTGATCATCCCTCAGAATCAGAAGGATGCAATTCCGGCACTTCAGATTCTGGCTCCGACGATTTTTTTGTCCGGTATTCTTGGGGTATTCAGAGGATATTTTCAGGCATACAGAAATATGATGCCAACATCTATCTCCCAGATCATTGAGCAGGTATTTTAATGCGGCAGTCAGTCTTCTGGCTGCATGGGGATTTATCAATGCATTCTCAGATGGAACAGAGAACAGCATTGCAAAATGGGGGGCAGCAGGTTCCACAGTAGGAACCGGAGCCGGAGTGGTGACTGCATTGGCATTCATGCTTCTGGTATATGGTGTAAACCGCAGAAAAATCCTGCACCGGGTAGAGAAAGACCACAGACATCAGGAAGAGTCCTACAAAGAGATTTTTCGTGTGATCATCCTGGTTGTTTCGCCGATCATTCTCAGCGCCTTTGTTTATAATGTAAATGCTTATATCAATGGGTATCTTTCTCGGATATTCTGGGAAGAAGAGGTGGAGATGCGGCACAGATCGGTATTTTATATGCAGAGTATGCCACTTACTTTATGACAATTATTAATATTCCTCTGACGCTGTCCAGTACGGCACCTACTTCCATGATTCCGGAAGTTTCCGCCCTGTATGCCACCGGAGACATTGAAGCGACCAGAGAGTGCATTGACCAGACCGTACAGCTTTCTATGGTAGTTTCTGCCCCATGTGCAATGGGACTGGCAGTGCTTGCACAGCCGATTGTATTTTTGCTTTACGGAAATTCCACAGGACTGGCAGCCAATCTGCTGATCCTTGGTTCCTTTTCAATCCTGCTCAATGGAATGTCAAATATTTCCAATGGAGTTCTGCAGGCGATCGGACAGCAGAGGATTCCGGTGATTACGGCTGCAATCGCTCTGATTGTGGATATTGTGGTAGTGGTAGTGTTACTGTTTACTACAAATCTTGGAGTTTATGCACTGTTGATCGCAATGGTGATCTATTCTGTGGTTGTATGTGTATTAAACGACAGGGCGATGAAGAAGTATTTGCAGTATAAAAACCCGTGGAAAGAAGGATATCTGTATCCTGTTCTTGCATCTGTTCCCATGGGAATTGTTGCAGGCTGTATCTGCTATGGCTTGAATATTTTTGTAAAATCCAATTTCATTTGTCTGATCGTTTCCATTCCTGTTGCTGCGGTTGTTTATCTGTTTGCTTACCTGATCATCAGCAAGCCGTCAGAATCACAGCTTAGAAGAATTCCGGGTGGAAGCTATCTGATAAGGATTGCAGAGAAACTTCCGTTCTGGCAGAATAATTAAACACTGAAATTATAAAAAACAAAAGAGTTATATTTCATGGTTTAAATGTAGTTCTGAAATAGAAACACATTTAAAATTTCTGAAATATAACTCTTTTTTTGAAGCGCGTTTGAAAAATGCTTTTCGCAAAGCAGGATATGTAGATTGCGGGAAAGCCTTTTTCAGACACACTCTAAGGCGATATATTGCAAGGTAAAATACATTGCAATATATCCATTACGGTATTATTTATGCATTTTTTTCTTCTGCTTTTTTCAGGTTTTTCTGGGCTGTGGAGAGCATCAGTTTGATTCGGTTCAGCTGATTGACTTCACTTGCACCCGGATCATAGTCGATGGCTACAATATTGGCTGTCGGATATTCTCTGCGGATCTCTTTGATAACACCCTTACCTACAATGTGGTTTGGCAGACATCCGAAAGGCTGGATACAAACAATATTCGGAACATCTCCATGGATCAGTTCCATCATCTCACCTGTCAGGAACCATCCCTCACCTGTCTGGTTTCCGGTGGAAACGATCGGAGATGCCATTTTTGCCAGATCTCTGATATCAGCAGGCGGTGCAAAATGGCGGCTCTGTGCAAGAGCTTCGCTTGCAGGCTTTCTCACCCATTCGATTGCTTTGATTCCCCAGTTTGCCATGGTTGCCTTGGACTTCTTGAATCCAAGATTTTCTACCTTAAAGTTCTGATTATAGAAGCAGTAGCACATGAAATCGATCAGATCCGGTACAACTGCCTCAGCGCCTTCAGATTCCAGAAGCTCTGCCAGATGATTATTTGCAGCAGGCAGGAACTTGACAAGGATCTCACCTACGATGCCGACACGAGGCTTTTTCACATCACTGATCGGAATGGTATCAAATTCGTGAACCATTTCGCGGCACATTTTCTTAAACTGGCTGTGGCTGACACTGCTTCCGCTTAAGAAAGGAGATTACACGCTGTTCCCAGATTTTATGTTTTCTGTTTACGATTCCCTCTTCCAGTTCATAAGGACGCATACGATATACGCATTTCATCAGGATATCTCCGAATACGGCACCGTAAGCAATTTTCTTCACTAATGGAAGGGTAAGTTTGAATCCGGGATTGCTTTCCAGACCGCTTAAGTTAACAGAGATAACCGGAATCTGTTCCATACCGGCTTTCTTTAATGCGCGTCGTATAAATGCGATATAGTTGGAAGCACGACATCCGCCACCTGTCTGTGACATGACAACGGCCGTTTTGTTCAGGTCATATTTACCGGAAAGCAGCGCATCCATGATCTGTCCCACAACGATCAGAGACGGATAGCAGGCGTCATTGTTTACATACTTCAGACCAACATCCACTGCATGCTTATTGTCATTCGGAAGCACCTCCAGGTTGTATCCGCAGGAATTGAATGCTGCCTGCAGGAGACTGAAATGGAAGGGGGACATCTGCGGGCAGAGGATGGTATAGTCCTTTCTCATTTCCTTTGTAAAGGATACTTTATCAATAGAAGCCGGTTTGACAGTACGTTTCTGTCCCTGAGCTTTCTTTGCACGGATCGCAGCGATCAGGGAGCGGATACGGATCCTTGCTGCACCAAGGTTATTTACCTCGTCAATCTTTAAGCAGGTATAGATTTTGTCACTTCCGTCAAGAATTTCATAAACCTCGTCAGTAGTAACTGCATCCAGACCACATCCAAAAGAGTTGAGCTGGATCAGATCCAGGTCATCGCGTGTCTTTACATAGTTTGCAGCAGCATACAGTCTGGAGTGGTACATCCACTGGTCATTGACGCGGATCGGGCGTTCCACAGGTGCCAGATGAGAGATGGAATCCTCAGTAAGTACGGCAATACCATAGCTGTTGATCAGATCCGGGATACCATGATGGATTTCCGGGTCAATATGGTATGGGCGTCCTGCAAGGACAATACCATGGCGTCCTGTATCTTCCAGATATTTCAGGGTTTCTTCCCCTTTTTTCTGTACATCGCGGCGTGCAGCAGCCATTTCCTCCCAGCCCTTATGCACAGCAGCTTTGACTTCTCCTGCCGGGATATCCTTAAATTCCTCTATCAGACGATTTGCCAGAATTTCCTCAGAAGTAAATGCAAGGAACGGATTGCGGAAGGTAATGGACGGATCGTTTAATTCGTCTACGTTATTCTTGATATTTTCGGCATATGAGGTAACGATCGGGCAGTTATAGTGGTTGACTGCATCCGGGAACTCGTTACGTTCATATGGGATACATGGGTAGAAAATAAATTTCACGCCATTGCGGATCAGCCAGGTTACATGGCCATGGGCAAGTTTGGCAGGATAGCATTCAGATTCACTTGGAATGGACTCAATACCCAGCTCGTAAATCTTTCTGGTGGAAGTAGGAGAGAGCACAACCTCATACTTCAGTTCTGTAAAGAAAGTATACCAGAAGGATAATTCTCAAACATGTTCAGAACACGGGGGATACCTACTTTACCTCGCGTTGCCTTATCAGCAGTAAGCGGTGCGTAGGAGAAAATACGCTTATATTTATATTCATAAAGATTCGGGATATGATCTTTGTTCTTTTCCTTGCCAATACCACGCTCGCAGCGGTTACCGCTTACATACTGGCGGCCGCCGGAGAATTTGTTGATAGTCAGACGGCAGTTATTGGTACATCCACGACAGTTTGCCATAGAAGTTGTATATTTCAGCTCGTTGATCTTATCAATGGAGAGCATACTAGTTTCTGCGCCTTCCTGATGGCGTTCGCGGGCAATCAGTGCAGCACCGAATGCACCATGATTCCGGCGATATCCGGACGGATGGCTTCGCAGCCTGCAATCTTTCGAAGCTTCGCAGAACTGCATCATTGTAGAAGGTACCACCCTGCACAACAATGTGTTTGCCAAGTTCGGAAGCGTCAGAAACCTTGATAACCTTATACAGAGCATTTTTGATAACAGAGTAAGCCAGACCTGCGGAAATATCGGAAACCTCGGCACCTTCTTTCTGCGCCTGTTTTACCTTGGAATTCATAAATACGGTACATCTGGTACCAAGATCTATAGGATGCTGTGCAAAAACAGCAGCTTTTGCGAAATCCTGTACTGTATAATTCAGGGATTTGGCAAAGGTTTCAATAAAGGAACCACATCCGGAGGAGCATGCTTCATTTAACTGTACGCTGTCAACGGTCTTGTTGCGGATCTTGATACATTTCATATCCTGTCCGCCGATATCCAGGATACAGTCTACCTCCGGGTCAAAGAATGCAGCTGCATAGTAATGGGATACGGTCTCAACCTCGCCCTCATCCAGGATCAGGCAGCTTTGATCAGAGCCTCGCCGTAACCTGTAGAACAGGAATAAGCGATCTTTGCGTCTTTGGGAAGCAGTTCATAGATTTCTTTAATAGAACGGATGGTAGTTTTTAACGGGTTTCCGTTGTTACTGCTGTAAAGGAATAGAGAAGTGTTCCATCTTCGCCTACCAGTGCAGTTTTTGTTGTGGTGGAACCTGCATCAATACCCAGATAGCAGTTTCCTTTATTATGTAGCCAGATCTCCTGTTTTACTTTGTAGGAACTTCTGACGTTTTGCAAATGCATCGTATTCTTCCTGAGAAGCGAAAAGTGGTTCCATACGTTCTACTTCAAAATCCAG
>ENA-OQAS01001019-OQAS01001019.1-human-gut-metagenome-genome-assembly--contig:-NODE-1019-length-13748-cov-2.995668_pt1 | contig 13748 bp, 21 predicted proteins | sample MGYA00242733_ERZ504523 | MGnify/ENA primary metagenome ERZ504523 (study PRJEB26092, sample SAMD00036239) | human gut metagenome | host: Homo sapiens | study: EMG produced TPA metagenomics assembly of... | reverse complement strand
AATCCGGGAGATGAGATCATTGTGCCGGAACCTGCCTATGCCAACTATATGGCGTTTGCCATTTCGGCCGGAGCCGTGATCCGCACGGTGACGACTACCATCGAGGAAGGGTTCTCCCTGCCGAAAGTGGAGAAGTTCGAGGAGTTGATAAACGAACGCACAAAAGCTATTCTGATCTGTAACCCGAATAATCCGACCGGCTATTTGTATACCCGCCGCGAGATGAACCAGATTCGTGACATGGTGAAGAAGTATGATCTTTACCTGTTCTCGGATGAAGTGTACCGCGAGTTTATCTATACCGGTTCTCCTTATATCTCTGCCTGTCACTTGGAAGGCATTGAAGAAAATGTGGTACTGATAGACTCGGTGTCCAAGCGTTATTCCGAATGCGGTATCCGTATCGGTGCGTTGATTACCAAGAATAAGGAAGTGAGAAATGCCGTCATGAAGTTCTGCCAGGCGCGTCTGAGTCCTCCTTTGATCGGTCAGATTGCTGCCGAGCTTCATTGGATGCCCCCGAAGAGTACACACGCGAGACGTATGACGAATACGTGGAGCGCCGTAAGTGCCTGATTGACGGGCTGAACCGTATTCCGGGCGTTATTCGCCCATACCGATGGGTGCATTCTATACGGTTGCCAAATTGCCGGTAGACGACAGCGAGAAGTTCTGTGCATGGTGTCTGTCGGAATTCAACTATGAAGGCGAGACGGTCATGATGGCTCCGGCTGCCGGATTCTATACCACTCCCGGTGCAGGCCGTAATGAGGTGCGTATTGCCTACGTGTTGAAGAAAGAGGATCTGGTCCGTGCGTTGTTCGTACTGCGTAAGGCATTGGAAGCATATCCCGGAAGGGTAGAAGACTGATATGGACTGGAAGCTCTTTATTGCCAGACGCATCTATCGCAGCAATGAGGGTGGAAAAGAGGTGTCCAAGCCTGCCGTCCGCATTGCTATGCTGGGCATAGCAATCGGGCTGGCCGTCATGATTGTGTCGGTAGCGGTGGTGATCGGTTTCAAACATGAGGTACGCGACAAGGTGGTAGCTTGGGGTCCGATATCGTAATAACGAACTTCGACTCCCAGCAATCTTATCAGACGGTTCCCATCGTTGCCAACGACAGTTTGCTCCATCTGTTGAAAACACTGGAAGGAGTGAAGCACGTGCAGCGCTATTCCACCAAGCCGGGAATGATTATGACAGACGACAGCTTTCAGGGAATGGTACTGAAAGGTGTTTCTCATGAATACGACTGGAGGTTTTTAAAGAATCATTTGCAGGAAGGGGAAATTCCTGTTTCTCGGATACTGCCTCTACCAATAAGGTATTGGTGTCCCGCATTATTGCCGACAAGCTTCATCTGAAACTGGGTGATAAAATCTATACCTATTATATAGAGGATAATGTGCGCGCCCGCCGTCTTATTGTCGCCGGCATCTATCAGACCAATTTTCCGCATACGATGATTTGTTTCTGATAACCGACTTATATACGGTGAACCGTTTGAATGGCTGGCAGAAAGGGCAGGTGAGTGGTATGGAACTGGAAGTGAATGAGTATAGCCGGTTGGAGCCGGTGAAAGAGGAAATCCGTGCACGGGTGGATACGCAGGTGGATGCATACGGAGGTACTTACTATACTCAGACGGTGGAGGAAGTCAATCCTCAGATATTTGCATGGCTGGATTTGCTGGATATGAATGTGTGGGTTATCTTGTTTCTCATGACGGGGGTGGCCGGATTCACCATGATATCCGGTTTGCTGATTATCATTCTGGAGCGTACCAATATGATCGGGGTGCTGAAAGCATTGGGAGCTGATAATTTTGCTATCCGTAAGATATTCCTCAGTTTTTCTGTATTCTTGATAGGCAGGGGGATGCTATGGGGAAATATCATCGGGGTGGCATTATGCTTTATTCAATCTCAATTTCATCTTTTCAAACTGGACCCTGCCACTTATTATGTAGATCGTGTTCCTGTTGAATTCAACATTTGGATTTATTTGTTGCTGAATGTCTGTACTTTGCTGGTGTCGGTGCTGATGCTTGTCGGGCCGTCATTTCTGGTGACGCGTATTCATCCGGCAAAATCTATTCGGTTTGAATGAGAAGATTCTCTTTCTGCGTTTTCCGTATATCCGGTATTAATCCTTTTTTCCTATAATGCTAAGGTCTTTTTCCCTTATGATTAAGTCTTTTTATGCGGTAATGTACTACAGTCTCCTACAGTGAATCGTATAGTCCATTATAGTGGACTGTACGGTCTGATGTAATGGACTGTACAGTCTGTTGTGAAAGTCTGTAGTAGTTGATAGAAAGAAAAGACCTAATTGTTAGGAAGAAATGCTTTAGTCGGGCGGATGTGTTAGAACCAACCCTGCTGCGAATTCGTGACAGGGCCGGTTCTTTATAGAGAGAATGTAAGTTACGTATAGTATGTCACTTCCTTCAGTTCACAGTTTGCAGAAGAAAGAAACGAAGAAAGGCATGCTTATGTTTATCAGTATGCCGTGGACGATGGCCACGGGTACGGCTTCCGGTCCGGAGCAGCGTGCGATGGCTGCCAGGGAAATGTCGGAAGAACCGATGCCCGCCGCCGAGATAGGCGCCAGATAACCGAAATATTTGCGGAAAAGGGGAGCTCCTATCAAGGCGGTCATTTCCCGGAAAATATTGGATAGTAGTGCGATGGTCCCCAATTCGGTAGCAAGCTGCACACCGATGGAGGGGGATTTGATCTGCGTGATAAGGATGGAGGAAACGGAATAATAGGAGAATCCGCTTCCGACAGCCATGCAGTCGAAAATACTCCAGCGGCTCAAGAGAAAGCCTCCGATGGCGGAAAACAGCAGAGTGCCGCTTACGGTGGCAAGGGGTACAAGCAGTGTTCTGAAATTGAGGGATAAGACAAACTGCCTGAGGTTGCGGTTGCTTCCAAGATTAATGCCGAGTAACAGCATCAGTACATATAGTACATATACAGAGGTTTGGTGTACGTCGAAGTCCACCGCATAGCTGACTCCGGCTACGCAGCCAAACAAGAAAAAGGCTAGAGTTACAAGACTACTTTTCACCGCTTGCCCCCTTTCCTTTGAAAAAGATGTGGTATACTGCAAGGGAGGCCATCATGCTGCCCAATATGCTTAATGAGGAGATGACGGCTGCCTGGCCGCAGAAGTAACCAAGATTGTCAATAATCAGTCTGTTAAGACCAATAGAGAGACCGAGTAAGAAAAGTAGCAGACAGACCACGATATGGATGAGAGGAGTGATCTTGCGTACTTGGGATTTGTGGCGTAAGGGATAGCCTATAAGGACTCCGACAGCCATTATAGAAATGAAAGTAAACATGAGATTCAACTGTTTTTCTGATTTTACAATATTACTTATAACACGCTTTTGGACAAACGCATTTACGGTATGTTGGTAAAGTTGAAAGAACGGATGGACCAGATTATTTTCATACTTATGCTTTCAATTTGAAACTTTTTGTTGTTTTTAAAACGGGTGCAAAAGTAGAATAATTGTCTTTAATATGCAAATAATATACATATTAAATCTTATTGAAGCGAAATATGATATAAAACAAACAATATTTGTGATATTTCGTTGTAAAACGAAGGTTTTAAATTGTTACATTTATAGTTTTACCGAATAATATTGCATGTGCATGGGTGGGTGAAAACAATGAAAAAGGGGCTGTTTGGGGTGTGTTAGAGAATATAAAGCGATAAAAGGTTTCAATTTGTTATGCTGGATAATGTGATACTCTTCTGTTTTTTCAGGCAGTGATTACATTGGTGGAAAAGTGTTTCTTGCATAACCTTTCTTGGCGGATAAAAACAAATCAGGGTTTGTATAAACAAGCCCTGATTTGTTTTTGTCGGATCAAGATGGATAACCGGATTTAGAATTCAAATTTTTCTAATTTCATCTTGCCCAATTCTTGCAATTTAGGAACCAAGGTTATAAAATGTGCAGCTTTTTCGTGTGCATCCAGTGACTCAGCATCTTTCCATGTTTCGCAAATCATAAGGACATCTTTCCGTGTCGCGCTCTCAAAGATATCATAAGCGATGCAACCCTTGTCGTTTAAAGATTGCGCTACCAATTCCTTTGCTGTTTCTAAGACAGCATTGCGGTTACTCTCGTTTACTTGGATAAAAACATTTAATCTGATCATAATTCGTATTATTAAATTAAGAAATGTATAGTTGGTTTCATTCTCTTTTTATTTTCTCATAAACTCATTTTTCCGTCTGAATTTACGTTGTAATTTGAATACCCCATTCCATGCAGGTTGCAGAAAATCGAATAAGGGGAGTAGTGCACAGAACTTCCGTTCGCCAAAAACTTTGGCGGTTTTTCTGAAAACAATCAGTTGCATCGTGAAGCGTGCTGACCATAGCAAAACGGCAATGCTGCAATAGTCCATTGGTGGAGAAGAATACTGATGGTTATAGTGGCGATGATGGCTGTATAGAACAAGAATCTGCTGCAAGTCTCAAATCCCATGAGATAACGGGCGGTTCCATGAAATAACCGGCTGGTAGCCGCATAGCTTATTTTCTCTTCACACCATATTCTTTTATATTTAGGCATGGCGATTCGCATCAGACTTTCAGGGCTGGCTTCAACTCGTGTATTGTGTGCACGGGCTGTTTCATTGATGAACAAATCATCTTCTCCACGTTGCAGATTCAGGTGGGAGGCAAATCCCTTCTGCTTGTAGTACAGTGTTTTCCGATAAGCCATATTCCGTCCTGTGCCCATGTAGGGATGTCCGGAAACAGCCATACCCAGATAACGCATAGAATTCAGCAACGTGTCGAAAGTGATTTTCTTATTAAACCATCCCGGTACTTTTTCGTAGTTGCTGTAGCCTAAAACGATTTCGGTGGCAGGTGTGAAATTACGTGCCATCTGTTTCAGCCATTGATTGCTTTGCGGACGGCAATCGGGTTCGGTAAATACCAGCCATTCATGGCGGCTGGCTTTAATTCCCATTGTTATTCCCAGTTTCTTGTGGCTGATGTAGCGTGCACTGTCGGGGATAAAGGTATGATAGAGATTGGGATATTTGTCTTCCAGTAATTTCAACGTATTGTCACAATCATCCGCCGGGCGGTCGTAAATCACAATCACTTCGAATTCCGGATAGTCCTGCTCTAAAATAAATGGGAGGTTTTCTTGTAATTCGTGGGCTGCGTCTTTTGCCACAATGATGACAGACAGTGGAGGATTTTGGGTATTTATATCAGTGGCATATGCTGTTTCTCTGCTGTGAGTGTATAGTTTGTTATATAGCCCCAGATAGTAAACGGCCTGCGTGGTGAATAAGGCTCCCGAAGCTATTGGTAAGATTATATCTATGGTGAATGGTTCCATGTGTGATCTGTTTTAAAAACGTGCAAAAATACAGCAAATAATTGAATTGTAGCAGGATGAATATTCTTTATTTATTCAAAAGTTCAGATTTAATTATAATTTAATGTTAAAGTGTGTTTTCGTGAATATTTTTCAAGTATAATTGCTATATTTAAAGAAGTTAACTGAAACCTGTAACAAGTCCTGACCAACGGGCAATTATTATGAGAATACAATTTGAGATTAAAGAAAGTTTGATCAATATACTTGATCAGCTTATGCATTCCGACTTTTGGGCTACGGAAATCAAGGAAGATGAGTCAGGAAAGAAGATTATCAAGATTAAAGACTTGGCTTATAACTTAGAAGCCGTGGCCGAGGTGATGGGGAATGAAATTTTTATTAGAACTGCTTTGTCTAAGTACACGTATCGTATTTATGAGGTGAAGGGGGAGTGCTGGTGCGAGTATGTGGGGGCCTATCGCGGTTTTTTGGAACAGAAGCTCCTTCCAATAATTACTCCGAAGGAAAATCTGTTGGAATGTGAGGTGCTGGATAGTTCCATATTAGGAGGCAAACAGAAAACTTTGCGTGAGTATGCGGAAGATAATTTAAAGCTAAAGAAGTTCCGTGAACAGAATTTTGGTAATAATGGATTTTCAAAAGCGGATCATCCACGGCGTGTGTATGATGAATTTATAAAAGAAGATTTCATTCCGGAAGATAAATAAGAAACAGCGCCGCTTTGATGCAAAGCGGCGCTGTTTCTTATTTATTCAGGCAGTTGGAGTTGGTTTATACTAACTCTTCTGAGGTATATCCTTTGGGCAATGCACGACAATTGTAAGCCGATGCCATAATTTCACCATATGCTCCTGCTGAACGGAGAGCGAAAAGGTCGCCACGGTGTGCTTTGTTCAAATCAATAGCCTTGCCGAATACATCGGATGATTCGCAGATGGGGCCTACCACATCGTAAGTTTCCATAGGTTCTTCCGAAGTGATATTTTCTATTTTGTGGTATGCCTGATAGAGGGCAGGACGAATCAAGTCGGTCATGCCGGCATCTAATATGGCAAACAGTTTGTTGGTTCCTTGCTTTACATAAATCACTTTGCTGATAAGGCTGCCGCACTGTCCTACTACGGCACGTCCCAGTTCGAAATGTAAGTCTGCTGGGGGCGCAGTTTCAGATGCTTGTGATAAGTGGCAAAGTATTCCGTGAAGTTGGGGATGGCTTGACGGTTGGGGTGTGCATAATCAATTCCTAACCCGCCGCTACATTGATATGTTCTACTATGATTTGGCGGGCATAGAGTTTTTCCTGTAGTTCGTTTACACGGTTGCACAAGGCTACAAAATCACCCATATCCAGAATCTGAGAACCGATGTGGAAATGTAAGCCTACAAATTTTACATGAGGCAATGTTCCGGCCATATCAATCACTTTGTCCATATCTTCCATGCTGATCCCGAATTTGTTCTCTGCTAGTCCGGTGGTGATATTTGCATGGGTATGCGCACCTACATTCGGATTGATACGGAAAGCTACACGGGCTGTTTTGCCTTTGGCGGCAGCCAGTTCGTTAATGATTTCCAGTTCGGGTACGGACTCTACGTTGAAGCAGAAAATATCATAATCCAGACCCAGATTAATTTCCCAGTCTGTCTTGCCTACACCAGCATAGACTATTTTGTTTGTCGGGAATCCGGCCTTAATGGCTGCGCGGATTTCTCCGCCACTTACACAGTCGGCTCCCAGACCGCTTTCGCGGATAATTGTCAGGACTTTGTGGTTAGCATTGGCCTTCACGGCGTAATGCACGCAGAAATTATTGTATTTGCCTGCTTCTTTGTTGATGCATGACAAGGTTTCTCGCAGCACATTGACATCGTAATAGTAGAAGGGAGTTTCCAACTCTCTGAACTTGTTTACGGGGAATGTTCCTTTCATATTGTATTTTGTTTTTATGAGCAAGGGCGAATTAAATTCGCCCGAAAACACCAACTTTGTAGAGTGGGATGTATTCGGGCGGATTCAATCCGCCCCTACAGTAGAAATTATTTATTGTTGAATAAATGATCGCTTAATGACTGCAATGCTTTCTTCTTGTCTTCTTCACGAATCAGGAAAGAAATATTGTAGTTGCTACCGCCGAATGAAATCATACGTACCGGTATGTCGCGCATGGCGTCCAACGCTTTGGCTTCAAAGCCTACGTTTTCCCATTCCAGGTCACCGACTACACAGATGATACACATATCCTGATCTACGGTTACTGTACCATATTTCTTCAAGTCGTCCAGAATTTCATTCAGATGTTTGGTGTTATCAATGGATACGGAAACACCGACCTCTGAAGTACAGATCATGTCGATAGAGGTCTGATAGCTTTCGAAGATTTCGAATACTTTGCGCAAGAAGCCGTGGGCCAGTAACATACGGCTTGATTTGATCTTGATGGCAGTGATGTTGTCTTTGGCTGCAACTGCTTGATTTTGCCTTTTTCCGTATCATTGGAAATCCGAAAGTCCCCGGGGCTGTAGGTTCCATTGTATTAAGCAGACGGACGGGAATATTGGCATATTTGGCAGGCTGTACGCAAGTAGGGTGCAGAATCTTCGCACCAAAGTAGGCCAACTCGGCAGCTTCTTCGAAGTGCAGGTGACGTACAGGAGAAGTCTTGTCTACGATGCGCGGGTCATTATCGTGCATACCGTCAATATCTGTCCATATCTGGATTTCGGAGGCGTTTACAGCGGCACCGATCAGTGATGCGGTATAGTCGCTTCCGCCACGTTGCAGATTATCTATCTCGCCATAGGCGTTACGGCAGATAAAACCTTGTGTGATATAAATTTCAGCATCCGGATGTATTTCCAGCTGTGCGGCCAGTTTTTCTTTGATATATACAGGATCGGGCTCCGAGTTCTTGTCCGTGCGCATGAATTCCAATGCCGGAAGTAAGATGGCGTTGACCCCTTGTTCCTGCAAATAGTTGGTAACCATGTTGGTGGAGATCAATTCGCCTTGTGCCAGGATTACTTTTTCTTCGAACAGTGTGAAAATATCTTTTGTATACGAACGAATATAATCGAACTGTGCTTTTATAAATTCCTGTGTTTTCTGCTTATACTCGTCAGTAGAATAAGTTCATTAACATGCTGTTATATTTAGCCTCCAGTCTGTTAATGATTTCATTCGCACCTTCGGGATTTTTCTTATACAGATAATCCGAAATTTCAACCAACGTGTTTGTTGTTCCAGACATGGCTGAAAGTACAACAATCTTCTGTTCACCGTCGGTAATTAATTTGGCTACTTCTTTCATTCTTTGTGCAGAACCTACCGAAGTACCTCCAAACTTTAAAACTTTCATTTTTCGTTTCGTATTTTAATTGTTCCTATATTGATAATTAGCGTGCAAATATACAAATAAGACTGCAAAAATCAGCATTTTAGCGATGATATTTATCATTCATCTACTTATTCTGCCGTTTCTTGGGGTGTAACTGTCGTTTTTTCTCCTTTTTCGGTCTCATTTTGACTTCTTTCCATCCGGCTGTATTCGTGAGTTACTTCTTTGATATGATGATTCTCAAAGCGGTAGACAACTCCCGGATATTCCGACAGGAGATGCAGATTATGGGTGGTCATCATGATGGCGGAGCTGTAGCACAAATGGATTTCAGAAGTTCTACAATTTTGCGCCCTGTTTCGGTGTCCAGGTTACCCGTCGGCTCGTCGGCCAGAATAATGTCCGGCCGGTTCAGGATGGCACGGGCGATAACAATGCGTTGTTGCTCGCCACCCGATAGCTCGTTGGGCATTTTGTATCCTTTGCCGGTCATTCCCACTTGGTCCAGTACTTCTTCAATGCGTGCTTTGATGGTTGCTTTGTTTGTCCATCCGGTGGCGCGCAATACAAAACTGAGGTTTGCGTGTACGGTGCGGTCTGTCAGTAACTGAAAATCTTGAAAGACAATGCCTAAACGGCGACGCAGTTCGGGAATATGCTTCCGCTTGATGTTAGTCATGTTGTAGCCTAATACCTCAGCTTCTCCTGACTGTATATCCAGCTCACCGTAAATTGTTTTCAGTAATGAGGTTTTTCCGGAACCGACTTTTCCAATGAGGTAAACAAATTCACCCTTGTTCAGTTCCAGGTTTACATCTTCCAATACGCCTAACTCTTGTTGGTTGATATATACGTTTTTATATCGAATGAGAGCTTCGTCCATCATTTTAATGTTTTTTCCACGTAGCGCTATGACGTTCTTTCAATTCACGGGCAAGGTCTTCGATGCGATAGCCTTTTGAGGTGAGCAGTACAATCATGTGGTATATCAGATCGGCTCCTTCGTAGATAAGGCGTTCGTCGGTTCCGTTACAAGCTTCGATAACCGTTTCCACGGCTTCTTCACCTACTTTCTGTGCCATTTTGTTGATACCGGATTCGAACAGGCTGGTGGTGTAAGAGCCTGCAGGCATTTCCTCGTGACGTTTGTCAATGAAATCTTGTAATTCCTTCAGGAACATGATGTCTTCTTTGTTTTCTTCTCCCCAGCAAGTATCTGTTCCGGTGTGACATACAGGACCTGCCGGATTTACTTTGATCAGCAGGGTATCCTTGTCACAGTCTTCTTTTATAGAAACAACATTCAGGAAATTCCCGCTTTCTTCACCTTTTGTCCACAGACGGTTCTTGGTACGGCTGAAGAAGGTTACTTTACCGGTTTCCACTGTCTTTCGGTATGCTTCTTCATTCATAAACCCTAACATCAGTACTTTGCTGGTGCTGTTGTCTTGTATGATGGCGGGGATCAACCCGTTCATTTTTTCGAAATTCAAATCCATTTTTCTATATTTTATTGTTATATTATCGGTGTTGTATAGAACTTGTTTAAAATTTCATCAGCATCGTCATTCAGAGTGGAATGAGGATCTGAAGGTCGTTGCCAGTCTTTCATCCTGTTTGGGATGGTAGTGGAAACAGATTTAGATGCAATTAAAAACAGAGTTATAACCTCATATTAATTCCTTGCTCGCAAAGATACTGTTTTAATTCGGGAATTAATTTCTCCGAAATGAAAAACGCTGGCTGCTAATGCAGCATCTGCTTTCCCTTTTGCAAATGTATCGCGGAAATGTTCCATGCATCCGGCGCCTCCAGATGCGATGACGGGAATTGTCAGTAAATCCGCCAGGGTGGAGAGGGCTTCGTTGGCATATCCGTTTTTCACTCCGTCATGGTTCATGCTCGTGAAAAGAATTTCTCCTGCCCCGCGGTTGTTCACCTCTTTAGCCCAGTCAAACAGGTACTTGTCGGTTTCAATCCGGCCGCCGTTCAGATAGCATTTCCACCCGGTTTCAGTCTGCTTGGCGTCAATGGCTACCACACAGACCTGTGAACCGAAATGTTTGGCAATCTTGTCTACCAAATCCGGATTGCGGATGGCTGATGAATTGATAGAAACTTTGTCAGCTCCTGCATTCAATAGCCGGTCTACGTCGCTCAGTTCGTTTATACCTCCTCCTACAGTAAAGGGGATATTGATATTGGCCGCTACCCGTTTTACCAAATCGGTAAAGGTTTTGCGCCTTCATGGCTGGCAGTGATATCGAGAAAGACCAGTTCGTCAGCTCCCTGTTCACTGTAGGTACGCCCCAGTTCTACCGGATCACCTGCTTGACGTAAGTTTACGAAATTGGTTCCTTTTACGGTCTGCCCGTCTTTGATGTCCAGGCAAGGTATGATTCTTTTTGCTAACATGATTTGCTCTTACATGAAACGGTTTAAGTCTTTCAATGTAATTTTTCCCTCGTATAATGCCTTGCCGAAAACAACAGCCGGAACTTTGGCTATTTCCAGGTCGATAATGTCCTGTATACAGCTTACTCCTCCGCTGGCTATCAGATGCATATTCGGGAACTCCTTCAGGATTTGCTGGTATAGTTCCACGGAAGGCCCTTGCAACATTCCGTCACGGCTGATGTCGGTACATAACACCTTGAAAACTCCTTCTTTAGTATAATCTTTCAAAAAAGGGATCAACTGCTGCTGACTTTCCTCTTTCCAACCATTGACAGAAATTTTATTCTCCTTTACATCAGCTCCCAGAATGATTTTCTCGTTTCCGTATTGTTCCAGCCATTTTTTGAAAAGCCCGGGATTTTTCACGGCTACGCTGCCCAGGGTTACCATTTGTGCGCCATTGTCGAAAGCGATGACTAGGTCCTCGTCTGTTTTTATCCCTCCTCCAAAATCAATGACCAGAGAAGTGCGGCTGGCGATTTGGTCCAGTACACGGTAATTCACAACATGGCGTGAAACTGCTCCATCCAGATCGACAATGTGCAGACGATGAATCCCATGGGCTTCAAATTCTTTGGCAACCTCAACCGGGTTTTCGTTATATACTTTCTGTGTGTTATAATCTCCTTGAGAAAGACGGACGCATTTGCCATCAATAATGTCGATGGCAGGAATTAACTCTATCATATCTATTTCTTCTTATACATTGTTATATATAATGTAATGGTTCACAATTCTAAAAAGTTCCTCAGGATTCGTTCGCCCACGGCTCCGCTCTTTTCGGGATGGAACTGTGTCGCATAGAAATTGTCTTTGTGCAAGGCCGAACTGTAGGGGAGGATATAATCTGTTTGTGCTGCCGTAAACTCGTTCAGAGGCACATAGAAGCTATGTACGAAGTATACAAATTCTTCTTTGGTGAATCCTTTGAACAGGTCGCTGCGTACATGAGCCAGGGTATTCCATCCCATATGGGGTACTTTGTCTTCATGCCGGGTGGGGCTGAACAACTTTACATCAGTATCAAAGATGCCCAAGCAGTCGGCATTTCCTTCTTCGGAGTGCCGGCACATCAGCTGCATTCCCAGGCAGATACCTAGTACAGGTTGTTTTAAGTTTTTAATAACTTCATCCAACCGGTTTTTCCGGAGATGGCTCATGGTTGTTTCGGCTTCGCCCACACCGGGGAAGATAACTTTGTCGGCACTCATCAATACTTCCTTATCGGAAGTGATGGTTGCTTCTACTCCAAGGCGCTTCAGTGCATAGTCTACGGAGTAGATGTTTCCTGCATTATATTTTACGACAGCAATTTTCATCAGCTAAAGATAACAGTTTTATTTTTATAAGCCAATACTTTTCGTTCAATATGTTTCTGAACAGCACGAGAAAGGACTATTTTTTCCAAATCTTTACCTTTACTTACTAAATCCTGCACAGTGTCCTTGTGTGTGATGCGTACTACATCTTGCTCAATGATAGGACCGGCATCCAGTTCGGAGGTAACATAATGGCTGGTCGCACCAATGATTTTTACTCCTCGTTCAAACGCTGCATGATAAGGTTTTGCACCAACGAACGCAGGGAGGAAAGAGTGGTGTATGTTGATGATGCGGTTGGGATATGCTTCAATCATTTGTTCGGAAATCACTTGCATATAGCGTGCCAGTACAATGAAATTGATGTTATGTTTTTCCAACAGCTCCATTTCTGCTTTTTCCTGTTCCATTTTGTTCTCTTTAGTAATAGGGAAGAGATAGAACGGTATACCGAAACGTTCTGCCACATGCTGAAGGTCGGGATGGTTACTTATAATCAGCGGAATTTCCACATTCCATTCTCCGGCCGTGTAGCGTGCCAGCATATCGAACAGGCAATGGGACAGTTTGGAAACAAATATGGCCATTTTGGGTTTTACATCCGAGAAATAAAGACGGAATTTCATTTCATATTTTTGGGCATACAAGGTTTCAAAATAATCTTCTATTTTATTTTTAGGAATAAAGAAATCCTTTATTTCCCATTCTATACGCATGAAAAATATATTTTCTACATGGTCCACATATTGGTCTAAGTAGACAATATTACCTTTGTTAATTGTAATAAAGTTTGTGACTTCTGCCAAAATGCCTGGTTGGTCTGGGCAGTGCAACAATAATTTTGCAGTTGTATTCATCTTTTTCCCTAATTTTCGATTTTAATCTATTGAGTGCACAAAAATAGCGAATTATTGCCAATAAGCTAAATTTTATAACAAGAAGTTTGTTGAAAAGATTAAAATAATAACAATATCGTAATTTTTAGGGTGGGGAGGTGAAGGGAGTTGGAAAATATTTTTTTTATGGTTTTTGCCAAAACGCTTGCAGATTTAAAAATAATGCGTACCTTTGCACCCGCAATCGAGAGAGAAAGCGTCGGAAGAGAGACTATCAAAATTATTGGTGCGTTAGTTCAGTTGGTTAGAATACATGCCTGTCACGCATGGGGTCACGGGTTCGAGTCCCGTAACGCACCGCAAGTCTTTTTCCGATTATCAAATTACTGGTGCGTTAGTTCAGT
>ENA-OQAS01001018-OQAS01001018.1-human-gut-metagenome-genome-assembly--contig:-NODE-1018-length-13749-cov-3.079137_pt1 | contig 13749 bp, 14 predicted proteins | sample MGYA00242733_ERZ504523 | MGnify/ENA primary metagenome ERZ504523 (study PRJEB26092, sample SAMD00036239) | human gut metagenome | host: Homo sapiens | study: EMG produced TPA metagenomics assembly of... | reverse complement strand
CGCGGGCGCTTCCTGCGGCGCGCCCAGCGGCTCCTGGCAATTGCTGATCCTGCGCATCCGAGGTCGTCGAAGCGTCCTGCTGCAGGTTGTCGTTCTGCGGCTGCTCAGGCTGGCCGCCGTTATCGGCGGGCCAGTATCCATTGTTGTTGTCAGCCATGTTGTCTCCTTCAGTATTCGTAAGTATCAGCAGGCGGGTTGGGGCTCGTATCTGTGAGCCAGCGCGCCGCCAAGCTCTACGTAAGAGTAAAGATACCTGCTCTGGATGTTTCCTGAACGTTGATTGGAAGGAGAGAATGAATTACCTACCGTTATCATGAAGCAGGCCGTCGGCCTTGTCTCGTACGACATTTCCGACCGGTCAGCAGCAAAACGATTCTTCTGAAACCCGCGGATATCCCGTCCGAAAAGCGGACGCATCAGCCGGACAGCTTGAGACAACGATACGCCACGAACCGCCGGGAAAGCCCGAAACAGGCTTTCCGAGCGCCGTCCCCCGCCTTCCCGGCCATCGCCTAGAGTAATCGTATGACGAGTTTTCTGGAGCACCCGCGCGGCGCGGCCGATGGCAGGCCCGGCGACCGCAGCGCATTCTTTTTCGAAACCCTTACGCAACTGCCCGATTCAGCTGACGGCAAAGGCCGTGGCGGCCGCCGTTACGGCCGCACCGGCATCATCCACACGCCACACGGCGACATCCGCACGCCGGCCTTCGTGCCGGTCGCCACGCAGGCGGCAATGAAGGCCGTCCTGCCGGAGACCATGCGCGAGCTGGGGGCGCAATGTCTGCTGTCCAACGCGTTTCATCTGTTCGAGCGCCCTGGCCAGGACGTGCTCGACGCGGCCGGCGGACTCGCGCGATTCATGAACTGGGACGGGCCGACGTTCACCGATTCCGGCGGATTCCAGGTGCTGTCGCTGGGAGCCGGATTCAAGAAGACGCTGGCGATGGACGTGACCGGCATGAAATCGGACGACGTGATCGCGGCGGGCAAGGAACGACTGGCGTTCGTCGACGAGGATGGGGTGACATTCAAATCGCCGCTCAACGGCGACCGTCATCGTTTCTCCGCGGAAATCTCGATGGGCATCCAGCATAAAATCGGCGCGGACATCATGTTCGCGTTCGACGAATTGACGACGCTGATGAACACGCGCTCGTATCAGGAAGCTCGGTGGAACGCACCTACCGTTGGGCGCAGCGTTGCGTGGCCGAGCACCAGCGGCTGACCGAGGAGCGACTGGGCAAACCGTACCAGGCACTGTACGGCGTGGTGCAGGCGCGAACTATGAGGACCTGCGCAGGCATGCGGCCGAGCAGATCGCCTCGCTGGACTTCGACGGTGTGGGCATCGGCGGCGCGATCGAGAAGCGTATCATCGCAGACACGTGCGCGTGGATCTGCGACGCGATGCCGGAAAGCCGGCCACGGCACGTGCTGGGCATCGCCTCGGTCGACGACATCTTCGCATGTGTGGAGAATGGCGGCGACACGTTCGATTGCGTTGCACCCGCAAGGTGCGCGCGCAACGGGGCGATTTTCACGCGCGACGGGCGCTACAACGTCAAGCGTGCCCAGCACAAGTTCGATTTCGGCCCGCTTGAGGAGGGGTGCGACTGCTACACGTGCCAGCATTACACGCGCGCATATGTGGACCACTTGCTGCGCGCCCGCGAATTCAATGGGTTCACGCTGGCGACGATCCACAACGAACGTTTCTTCGTAAAGCTGCTGGACGATATTCGTGCCTCGATTGACGGCGGTTACTTCGACGAATTCCGCGACGAGTCGCTTGCCCGCTTCTATGCGAACGGGCCGCGCGGGTGAGGTGAGGGAGCGCTGCGACGGGTGCTTGCGGCGGGCGTCACCGCAACAATCACCGCAGCACCCGCCGCGACAATCATTACGGCGCCCCACCGCGACACGCCGAATTGCATTATCCGCGTATCGCTGGTAAGTTATCTCTTTGTCTGCGAGTGTGGCGGAATGGTAGACGCGCTGTCTTCAGGTGGCAGTGAGTGTATGCTCGTGGGGGTTCAACTCCCCCCACTCGCACGAGCCGAGAAGGGCTGGAATCCAACGATTCCAGCCCTTTTGCTTTGTCTGGTCTAGTCGTTTTGACGGGTTATAGGCCAAAATGTGTGCCTAGTGGCGTCCTCCTCTAGTCAGTGCCGTTGAGGTATCGACGGGTTTGTGGAATTCGTCCCGGTCGGCCCCGGTGCCGTGTCCGGTCCTCCGTCGTCGCCGTTGTCGTCGCGCGAAACCAACTGATTGCGAGATCAATCGGATCACGTGATAACCGGCCATTACTACAAAGAGCCCCCCACTCGCTCCCGTAAATTACGGTTGAAATCGCCGTTCTGGGCAATTCCCCGTGCAAAAATGCCGCTTTCGGGCCCGAACGGGCGATTTCACACGGGGAATCACGGATTTCGGCTATTTCAACCCGTAAGTTGCATCATATGAGCGCCTTGATCAGCCAACCGTGGCGGCCGTCGTCGTAGAGTTCGTCGGTGAGTTGATATCCACGCCGCTCGTAGAACTTGTAGTGGTCGTTCTCCGAATGTACCGCGGCGATGGTTCCTCACTGTGCGCAATACGGCGTTCGGCGTCGGCCAGCAGTTGGGAGCCGATACCGCGGCCTTGCGCGTCGGCAGCACGGCGAGACGCGCGATCACGTACCTTCCCGGCTGATCGGAATGGTCGGGATCCGCATAGAATCGGCATGTCGCCACGGTTCGATTCCCGTCGAACGCCAGCAGATGCACGGCCACGGCATCCCACTCGTCGAATTCAGGCCGCCAGTCACGCTCGCGGATGAACACCTGCTCGCGTATCGCACGAGCCGTTTCAGGTAGATGGTCGTAGGCTTCGATTTTACCGGTCATGGGCGCAGTGTAGCGCGTGTCATACGTCGTGCCGCGCCCGGCATCGCGTGGACGCCTACCGTCACAGCCGGCCGGCCCACTCCCGGAGCAGACGAATCACCGCTTCGGGCTGGTCGATGTGCGCGTTGTGGCCGGCATCATCCAGCGTGACGAACGTGGCGTCGGGATAATGCGACAACAGGGCCCGTTGATCTTCAAAACCAACGATCTGATCCCGTCGTCCGGTGACGAACAGGGTCGGCTCGGCATAAGTGCCGAATACGCGCTCCGGGTTGTCATTCAGCCAATAACGGGCGTCCAATCTGGCGCAGGCGTCACGGTCGCACAGACGGATGCCCGGCAAAATATATGACTGATAGCGGCGCCACGCGGCGAATGACTGGTTGACGCCCATGGTTACGAAATCGAACGTCTGATCCTGAGGCAGCGCGTGTATCAGCGTCGGATTCGGCTCGGTGATCACATGCTCGGCGACATGACGACGAGTGCGCCGCGGATCCACCACCGGGGCGATCAATGCCAGCCCGCGAACCCGCGATGACTCGCGAGCCACCATCTCACGGGCGAGTGCACCGCCCATCGAATTGCCGACCAGCGCGAACGGCTCCCCCGCGCCGACCAGATCGTCGATGGCGGACTGCACCAGTCGGCCATCTCCGGCAGACCGCACGCGCGTGCCGGCAGTGCCGGAGTGCGGCCGAACCCCGGCAAATCCAGATATATGCGCTTCAGCGACCGCGACGCGGCAGCGCCCGACTCCGGGCACAAGAATGCCTCATCCAGCAGCATCAGCGAACGGTGGTCCACGCCCATGCCATGCACGAACACCACGGGCAACCCGTCACCCTCGGTCACTGCATATGCCTGCGGTTGAGTCATCACACGGTCCTTTCCACCGGTATCATCCGTCGCGCTTCGCGGCGCAACGCTTTACGATACCGTCGCCGTGCGATGTTTCACCGAACGCCGGTGCGGCACACAAGCCGCCGCCGGCACAGTTCAGCCGCGGCGGGCGAGTTGCACGGCGGTGCCGGACGCGGTGACCATCAACATGCCGTTGTCGGTGCCAAGCACCTCGTAGTCGATGTCCACACCGACCACGCGTGCGCACATTGCCTCGGCCCGCTGCTGCATCTCAAGAATCGCCTCGTTGCGCGCCTTCATCAGCTCCTCTTCATAGCCCTGGCTGCGTCCGCCGAACATGTTGCGCAGGCCGGCGCCGATATCCTTGAACATGTTGACGCCGGAAATCACTTCACCGAACACGATGCCTGATAGCTATTGATGACGTAACCGTCGACCGACGGCGTGGTGGTGACGAGAATCATGATATGACCGCCTTTGGTTTGACTACGATTGACATCTTCAGTCTAGCGCCGAGCAGGTGAATCGTCCCGTCCTGTAGGTGGGCAGGACGGGAATTGATATAGGGATGATTTTTCGAGGACCGGCGCAAACTGGCCGGCGGGAGCGGTACCGTCGCGTCCTGGCGCACCGAGTTCGGCGAGCCCATCAAGCACTGCGATGGAGGCCGGATCGTCGGAACCATCATCGACGACGATGACGCAATCGGGACGAATCGTCTGGGCGAGCGCAGATTCGACTGCTTCACGGATGAGCGCTCCCTGATTGCAGCTGGTGATCACCACCGTGACGGCAGAGGGCGCGACGGGCTTCAATGCTGCTTCCATAATCGCAATTCCAACAAGCGAGGCGAGAGTAGAGTGGAAGCGCGCGATATCCAGCGACAGACAGGATCAGTCATGATCAGCGCAGACGCCATCACATCGAGAACGTTCACCACAGTGCGTTCAAGGAAGGGTATAGCGCCAGAGAGGTCGACGACTTCCTTGACGAAATCGTCGACCGCATGACGACCGGCGACCACTCGCTCACAAGTCGCATCAAGGAGAAGACCTTCAGCAATGTGCGTTTCAGAGAGGGATACGACATCGACGAAGTGACGATTTTCTCGATGAGGTGGCCAGAGGACTAGAAGGTGACGCGGGCGCGAGCACGGGCGCGAGCACGGGCGCGAGCACAGCCAGCGCAGCCGCAGCGATTCCGGATCCGCATGAGACCGTCGCACCGGAGCCGGGCACGAGCTACACGAGCGACGCGAATCTTGCGGCCCCTTCGTCCGACAGCGACGCGGCGCAGCTGTCATGGTGACGGTTGTGCTGGCGTCTCGCTGAAGGATCGCGGGCAGCCGACCTCCAACCGCGGCGCCGCGGTCATACTTGCTGGTGGTGGTATTTGCCGAGCGGTTTGTGTCAAACTTCAGTAGCTGAAACTTCCGACAGCAATTGCAATCACTTCACATGCCGCTCATGACACCCGTCCGCACAATCGCATTATCAAACGCCGCCGTTGTATCCTGGGTAACCATGGACTCTCATGCCAAGATCATCAACGTTGTGGGTGCGGCGATCGTACGCATGGAGCGGTGTTATGCGCGCAACGCGGACCGGGAAAATCTCTCGCCGGATATTGGGAATTCCCGGCGGGAAAATAGAGCCTTACGAGACGGCTCGTCAGGCATTGCATCGGGAGATCGAAGAAGAACTGCTCTGTGAGATCAAGGTCGCCGATGAGGTGTGCACCAGCGAGTACGCCTACGACTTCGGCACGGTCCGACTCATCACATTCATTTGTCACCTAATCGACGGCATGCCACGGCTGACCGAGCACACGGACATCCGTTGGCTGGATCCTTCCGCAATGCCACAGCTGAATTGGGCTCCGGTCGACCGTACGGCCGTCGGCATCATCGCAGGCATGCGCTTCCTCACCCAGACAACGTCGGCACCTCCGAGGAACCGAGCCGGCCATGAATACGCGAGAATCACTCAACCCGCAGTCAGACCTCAAAACCGATGCCACGCATTCCGTGCTGGAAAGCGTCATCTCCGGACTGATCGAACCCCGGCAGGACGCCCCCGAAAGCTATAAGCCAACGCTGATTTCGAACCGCCCAGGCGACCTCACCATGCATGATGAAATCAGCGATGCGCTCACGAACAGCGATTCCTTCGACATCTCCGTCGCCTTCGTCTCTCCTGATGCCATACTCAGTTTGTTCGAGGACTTCCGCAGTCATCATGCCAATGCGCCCGAGCAGGTCAGCAGACTGATCACGTCGACGAAGAATCATTTCAACGACCCACGCGCTTTCTGGGAACTGCTTCACCTACAGCGGACGGCAGGCGTGGACGTCCGCGTGTGGGCAGGCTCCGACTCTTCAGTATCAGTCGCTCAAGGCAGCCGTTCCATCCCAAAGGATACGTATTCTCGCGCCGCATGCGCAACGGCACCCCGTACTACGACCTGTTCGTCGGCAGTTCGAATCTTACCGGCGCCGCATTGAACACTCAACGCGAATGGAATCTCAAGGTCTCATCCCTCGCCAATGGCGAACTGGTCGCGCAGGTGCGAGATGAAATCGACTCACAGATCGCCGATTCCAAGCCGCTCACCGCGGAATGGATCAAACAGTATGAGGAGGATTTCAAGAAGTACGCGCCGCCACGGCGCGACATTCTGAAGTCCCTCGAAGGCCGTGAGATCCAGCCGAACGCCATGCAGAAAGAAGCCCTCGCGAGCCTGAAGAAACTACGCGAGCAAGGGGAGCATCGCGCGATCATCGTGTCGGCCACGGGAACAGGCAAAACCTATCTTTCCGCATTCGACGTGCGTGAGTACCGGCCCCGGCGCATGCTGTACATCGCCCAGCAGCAAATGATCCTCAAAGCGGCGATGAAATCCTACCAAAAGTGCTCGGTTGTCCGCAATCCGAGCTGGGACTGTATACCGGCACCAGCAAACAACAGGATCGGCGTTACGTGTTCGCCACGGTGCAGACCATGCGTCAGCCGGAGGTACTGGCGCAATTCGCCTCTGACGAGTTCGACTACGTTCTTGTCGACGAAGTTCATCATGCGGGCGCCGAAGGGTATCAGCGCGTCATCGACCATTTCAGGGACGCCGACTTCATGCTGGGCATGACCGCCACACCGGAACGCACCGATGGCATCAACATCTTCGAGTTGTTTGGCCACAACATCGCCTATGAGATCCGGCTGCAAAAGGCTCTGGACGAAAACATGCTCTGCCCGTTCCATTATTACGGCGTCGCAGAATATCTCGGTTCCGACGAGGACCCGGACCAGGACATGCACCGCCTCGATGTTTCACAGGGGCTCGACGCGAAGGAGTCGAAACAGCTCAAATACGAGATCGGGCAGCTCGCCACCGAGCAGCGCGTGCGCTATATCATCGACAAGCTGCAGGAATACGGGCAATTCGGGATCCCCGTCACCGGGCTGGTGTTCTGCAGCAGGCAGGAGGAGGCGCACGAGCTGTCCCGCTTGTTCAACGAGCATTGGAACCAGCAAGCGGAACGCCCCTATCGCACGGCAGCGGTGACCAGCAAAGACGTCAACGGCAAGCCGTTATCGCAGGAAAAACGCAACGAATACGTCCGGCAGCTCACCGACGGCGAACTCGACTACCTGTTCACCGTCGACATGTTCAACGAGGGCGTCGATATCCCCGCCGTCAACCAGATCGTGATGCTGCGCAGCACAGAGTCCAGCATCATATTCACCCAGCAGCTTGGCCGCGGACTGCGCAAGTTCCCGTACAAGGACAGCGTCGTGGTCATCGATTTCATCGGCAACTACAACAACAACTACCTGATCCCCGTGGCCCTGTACGGCAACACCGGTGACCGCGACCGCGCGCGCAAGAACCTGCAGCGCAAATCGATCGGGTTGTCCTCCATAAGCTTCGACCCGATCGCCAAGGAACGCGTGCTGGAATCACTGGACACCGCCGACTGGTCCGAAATGAAGAAGCTATCGGAACAATACCGGCAGGTGCGATACGAGCTCGGACGCATTCCGATGCTCATGGATATCTACGCCTACGATCCTTCCTTGCCGTATACATTGGCCACGAAGCGCAGCAACTACCTCGATTTCGTGCGATCGCGCGAGAAGAGTCTCGGCGGCGGCAAGAACCACGAGACAACATTTGAGGATCAGCTGGACCCGGTAACCGACACCGAAGACGCGGTCCTCAAGATGGCCACGGAATTGCTGCTGCCCGGGCTGCGCCTCATGAGTTGGCCATCCTCGAACGGCTGTGTCGGCTTGCCGAAGAGCGCCTGGATAACGAGACTCCTGTCAGCTGGAACGCATCCGCGCCAATCAGTCGAGATGCGCTGCTTGATGCGATCCGTGCGGACTTCCCACAGGCTGATCTCTCGGATGCGCAGTTCGACTCCGCTATCAGCGTGCTTGACTACTCATACTTCACCGGACCGAATCGCAAACGTTTCGGAAACCTGCCACTGGTGGAGATGCTGGCCGACGATGATCAGGGCGAACCGGCCTATCGTTTAAGCTCCGGCTTCGTCAACATGCTCGCCGAAAATCGCACGTTCCGCATCTTTCTCGCAGACACGCTGCGCACCGGTCTGGCCAATTGCCGAGACCTGTTCCAGGAGGCGCAGAGCCGGCGACGCGCTTTCGACCATGCGTTCCTGTATGAGCGCAAATACTCCATGGCCGACGTCATGCGGCTGTGCGGATGGAAGAAGGAGAACACGCCTCAGAACGTAGGCGGGTACCTGCTCGACAAAGACACCAACACCATGCCCATCTTCGTGAAGTACGCGGCCAGCCAATACGAAGACGAGTTCCTGAACGCACAGGAGATGAAGTACTTCAGCAAGAACGGGCGCACCCCGCAATCTCCCGAATTCCAGTGGGCGCTGAGCGGTGTGGGACCGGACTGGGGCCGTACGCATTTCGTTCCGCTGTTCGTCATGCGCAAGGCGGAAGAGGCCGACGGCAAATACTATTACGTCGGGCACGTCGCCGCGTTTGACAATCCGACGCTCACCACCAAGCCGAACGCGGCCGGAAACGGTACGGTGAAGGTCACGCTCTCCACACTGAGACTTGCGCGGCCGCTGGATCCTGAGCTGTACCGGCACCTTGTCGGGTGAGAGATTGCGCAGATAAGCGCTGTCAGAAGGCTATCTGCGTTTCGAGGGGGCGATTCGGTTTGATCCGAACATCTATCTGCGTTTCGAGGGGGCGATTCGGTTTGATCCGAACATCTATCTGCGTTTCGAGGGGTTGGTGGCCAAGTATAAGCACCCCCAAAACCGCATGATTCCAATGGCGATTGGCGCTCAATACCCCGGGCATCGCGTTTTGGCAACCCCTCGAAACGTAGATAGACGTTTGGCGAACACGAAATCAACCCCCTGAAACGCAGATGGCTGCCCCTTCCCGCGAAAAGTCTGCCCGTTCGTATGAGGTTTGGCGGCGATTCGCGGCAACCGCGCCTTCACAATGTGCGATATACCTGATTCGCCTTCGAAGGAGCCGACGATGAGAGAATCTACGCTCATCGCCAAGAGCAGCATCCGACGCGCGTCGCCACAGCTGCGCCTGCGCACAGGATTGGCGTGGGGCATCGCAGTGGCAGTGGACGCTTGGCTAGTATGGCTCAAATGGTGGCGCCTGCCGAACACCATCCGCGAAATCATCAGAATGTTCCCCGAAACCGCATTTCTGCATGATCCGGCGATGCTGTGGCAATTCGTCGCTGCATCATGCCTGCAAGTCGTCGTTATCGCATCGTTGTATCTCGCCGTCGCAAGAATCCCGGCGCGCTGGTGCCATGGCTGCGTATCGCGACGCTCGCCTCGTTCGCGGCGATCTGCATCGGTTCCACGCCTGGTGATCGCCCACGGCTTCGGCACTCCGGGATTCGTGTATTCTCTGGGATTGGCTGCGGCGGCCAGTCTCATCGCGACCGTTGCGCTAGTCCATGGCCAATGGCGGCAATGGCTGGCGCGGAGGAAAGACGCGCAACGGCTCTCTGAACGGCTATTCGCCATCCACCGCAGGCAACCAGTCGCCGTAGCCTTCCGCCTCCATGCGCGAGCGCGGCACGAAGCGCAGCGCGGCGGAGTTCATGCAGTACCGCAAACCGCCCCGATTGGCTGGCCCATCGTCAAACACGTGCCCGAGGTGGATCTGCGTGTCGGCCGTCCGCACCTCGATGCGGTCGCGCCCCGGGATGCATGATCCGCGTGCTCGGTCAACAGCTCGTCCGCGATCGGCTTGGAGAACGCCGGCCAACCGCAGCCGGAATCGAATTTGTCGCGCGATGAGAACAACGGCTCGCCGCTGACCACATCCACGTAGATGCCCGGCTCGAACTCCTCGTCGTAGGCGTTGACGAACGGCCGCTCGGTGGCCGCGCACTGCGTGACCGCGAACTGTTCGAGCGTCAGGTCCCAGATCTTTTCCACATACTTCTGCCGCCGTTTCACGTTCGCGATGGCGGCCAGCGGAATATGGCAGAAGCCTCCCGGATTGGCGATCAGATAATCCTGATGGTGCGCCTCGGCCGGGTAGAAGTTGCGCAGCGGCTCGACCAAGACCGCCGGGCGGGCGGGCTGCCGATCGACCAGCTGCTCCAGCGCGGCGATATACACGGATTGCTGCGTCGCGTCCGTGAAGAACATGCCGGTGCGGTACTGCCGCCCACTGTCCTCGCCCTGACGGTCCACCGAGAACGGGTCAATGACCTCCAGGAACAGCAGCGTGAGCGTTCGCAGCGTCACTTGCGCTGGGTCGAACACAACTTTCACGGTCTCCGCGGCGTCGGTGACGCCCGCACACACCTGCTCATAGGAGGGTGATTCGACCTTCGACTGCGCGTAACCGACCGTGGTGTCGGTGACACCGTCGACGTTCTGGAAGTAGCGTTCCAGCCCCCAAAAGCATCCGCCCGCGAAATAGGCCGTCTGTGTGGACGGGCCGTCCGCCGCGGCCGGGTTGCGCCGGGAGTTGTTTGTTGCATCGTGATTGTTCTGCTCGCTCATGCGTCTCACCATACCTGATTTTTCTTTGCGTTGCGTTCACTCACAGCACCGTCGATTGGCGGCGTTTCGCTCGGCTGTAGGCCAGCCGCCGATGTCACCGCTCAAATGCGCGTGCTGCGCTTTACGACTTTGGTCGCGTATAGGGAAAGTATCACGGCGATCAGAAGCGAAAACCACGCCTCCCAGCCGGATGTGGTCGCCCGCGCGGCGAGCAGACCGATAAGCGTGGTCACCACGGAAAGCCACATCAGTGCCATGAACGGCCGGGATTTGGACGTGTCCGCTCCAGCCCGGCGGCCGAGCCATCCGCCGAGCAGATACAGCACGCAATTGCCCGCGAACACCAGCCGAGCGTGAACCATGCCACGCGCAGGCCGATGCGCCACCCGCCGATCACTTGCACGGAAGCCGCGGGATCAAGCCGGACAGTGACGCGAGCGCACTGATCGCCATCAGCAGCTGGACGACCGCGTAGACCATGACGATCCGTCCTACGGTGGTCAGCGTGCTGTCTCCGCGTGTGAAACGGGAGGATTCGGTGGACTCGGAGGATGATTCGGCTGGGGTCTTCGCTGCCGGCTGATTCGAGACGTCATTCACGTTTCCATCATAGCCTTCGCGGAGAACCGCGTCCGCGCCTCATGTGCCGCGGTTGCATCGCACCCGGATCATCCGCCGTCATCCTATTTTCTCGACGGTTCCACCCCACTGCTTCTGGAGCTTGTCAATGATGGTCTTGTAGCTGAATACCGACCATTTCTTGCCACTCAACAGCCGCCAGTCTCCCTTGGAGGCGGTGCTGTTCGCTTGCTCGTCAAACATCTCGGTGATTTTGTATCGCAAAGGTGCGCGGTACGTGTCGGCAGCGAATTCGTTATCGAACGTGACGTAGGCGATGCGCGGCTTGAGGCATATCTCGACGTCCGTCACACCCGGATACCCTTGCGATGAGAGTTCCGACCAGCCGGACTCGCAGTAGATGCCAGCCTCCTCAACTGATTGTTGCATGTTCTGCGCACTCTGAGCAGGTGACTTGTCGGGCGATGACGGCTTGACGATGCCGTCCTTGAACAGGTTGGAGATCAGCAACGCGGCTACGGTCAGCATGATTGCGAATACGACGGCGACGATGGCTCCGCCTGCGGTTCCGCGCACGCTCACTCGGTTGCCGCGTCGGGAAGCCACGCGAGCCATGACGATCAGTATGATGGCGACGACGATCAGCGCCGCCGCGCCGATTGCCAGGCTGCGCACGGATACCGCTGTCAGCTTCGCGATTGCATGGGGTGCGACGGCCCGAACCAGTGCGAGGCCGCCCACGATGAGCGCGATTACGGCGACAACAGTGACGAGGATCCGCGGAACGCGACCCGGACGCCCCTGCCCGGACTGATAACGTCGCCCCGAACCGGCCTTATACGATGACTCATGCATGGCAGCCCCCGTTCTATGCATTCGGATGCTCACCTATCACTATCCACACATCCCGCGACGCCTGGCCTGGCGGGCGAAACGTGGTTTTGCGTTCTTAAGTGCGCGCCAAAACGACGACCATGCGCACGTAGGAACGCAAATCGCCCTGTTTACGTTCCTATGTGCGCGGACTTGTCGTCTCGGCGCGCACTTAAGAACGCAAACAGTCGGTGAAGCGCGTCGCACGCGAGAGAGACCGTATGTCGGCATGCGGGCCACGTGCTAGCGCACGAGGAACACCATGACAATGATCATCACGAAGCCGACGAAATCCGTGGGCGTGAACACCGCACCGGCCCACAGCACGGCGGATATCGTCGCGGCGATCGGCTCGCTGGTACCCAGCATTGTGCCGCGCATCGAGCCGATACGCATCACGCCGGCAGGAACAGCCAATATGCGCCGAACGTGCCTCCGACAACGGTGAACACCATCAGCAGCATGCCGAACCAATCCAGCTGCGGCGCGCTGGCCCACGGGCGGACGAACGGCGTCAGCACCAAACCGGATATGACGAACATGATGCCGTTGACAGCAAGATTGCCCCATCGCGCTACCAGCTTGGCCGGCAGAATCGACAGCGCCGCCGTACACGCCGCGTCGGCGAGGCCCCATAGCAATCCGACCAGTGGCAGCTTCAGCATGGAAAGATCTCCTCCGGTGGCGATCAGCACCGTACCGGCAAACGCCAACGCCACGCCGATGCTCTCGCGCAGCCCCGGCCAGCGGCGCCCGCGTATGCACACATACGCCAGCACGAACAGCAGGTTCAACGTCTGCAATACGGTCGCGGTGCCGGAGTTCGTCCAGTCGATCGCGGACAGATACGAGACCTGCACGAACAGCACGCAGGTCAGCGCGGCGAACAGCAGCATCGGGTAGGAGCGTCGGTCGCGCACCGCACCTGCCAATAGTTTCGGCGTACGCACACCGGCACAGGCCAGGAACAACGCGCCGGCCGCGAGCTCGCGCACGCAGGCGATCCACAGCGGGTCGGCGTGATAGTCGGCCATCAGCAATTTCGACACTGTGGCGTTGATGCCCCACAGCACACCGCCAAGCAGCACCAGCACGGCGCCCAGCAGCATGGCTTTCGGCGTACGCTCGAATGATGCAGTCTCGGGCGCGACTCGGCGGCCGGCGTTTTCGACTGTTTCACGATATGTTTCACGGCATGTTTCACGGCATCTTTCATTGCGGACTCATCCGGTCGGCATCCGTCACAAACCATCAGAACGTCGGCATCTCAGATGAGCCGAAGAAGCCAGAATCCGCTCCAGATACGGCCCAAGAACGGCATTGGGCATGCTGAAAATCTCATGCAGCGAGTTCTCGATGCGTACCACGCGCACATTCCCTCCATCGGAGTTGACCTCCTGCGCGAACCGGTTCTGCGGCTCGTTGAGCACCCACACGTCGCGCCCGGCCTGGAACAGCAGCACCGGCGTCTCGACATTGTCGCACGCTCCGGCCGCTGCACG
>ENA-OQAS01001017-OQAS01001017.1-human-gut-metagenome-genome-assembly--contig:-NODE-1017-length-13755-cov-3.283974_pt1 | contig 13755 bp, 16 predicted proteins | sample MGYA00242733_ERZ504523 | MGnify/ENA primary metagenome ERZ504523 (study PRJEB26092, sample SAMD00036239) | human gut metagenome | host: Homo sapiens | study: EMG produced TPA metagenomics assembly of... | reverse complement strand
GTTAAGCTTCTTAAGATTGTCAGCCATCTGATCAAGTTTCTGCGGCATGATGCTCGTTATGGCTGCAGCATGTAGGTAAGAAGTGCTACAGTCTCATTCTTGCAGTCACCGTTCTCGCAGGAACCGCAGTGTCCATCACCGTGTGTATGACAATGGTTATCTCCTTCCGCATGGCTGTGTGTATGGCTGTGAGTCACACCGTCCTCATGGGTGTGCTCATGTGTATGTTCATGGCTGTCTGCATGTCCATGCTGAACAAGATTGCCATTCTCATCTTTGATTAAATGCATAAATACCCCTTTCCTGTATCCGCCGGGCGGACACTCTCATGACAAGAATTTATCAATTAAATTCATTATACATCTTTTCACTGTTATTATCAAGAAAATAATTATAAAATATAGCCAAAATTATATGCTGTTTTTCCTATTTTTCCAAAAACTTTGACAGTAAATTAACTCGATTGTTTCATTTTTAACGAAGTTAGTCTCTTCAAACCGCAACTTATTACCCAGTCTGCGCGTCTGTCCAACTCTAAGCTTTATCACTTTTGTAATATAATTGATGTGATTCTTTCATATTTTTGTGCTATAATAGCAAAAGCATGGAAAGCAGAACATACAAGGAGGAATTATTTTGAAAGAAACTGTTTTTCTGAACAACGACAGAGAAATGCCTCTTCTGGGGCTTGGCGTATACAAGTTGCCCGATGACGTACAGGCCGAAGCAGCAGTCACTTCTGCTATTTCCGCCGGCTACCGCATGATCGATACCGCTTCTGTTTATAAAAATGAAGAAAGCGTTGGACGTGCCATTGCCAAATGCGGAGTTCCCAGAAAGGATCTTTTCATCACCAGCAAGATCTGGAACAATGCGCAGCGTCTCGGCGATGTCCAGGGAGCTTTTTCCCGTAGTCTCGACCGTCTGAAAGTCAGTTATGTAGATCTCTATCTGATACACTGGCCGGTTCCCGGCTGCTATTTGAGCACCTGGAAAGAGCTGGAATCCATTCTGGAATCTGGACGTGCTTTAAGTATCGGCGTCAGTAATTTTGATATCCGGCATCTGGAAGAGCTTCGTAAGATATCCGGGGTTATTCCTGCTGTAAACCAGATCGAGTGCCATCCTTTGTGTTACCCTGCTGAACTGATCGAATACTGCAAGGCTTTCGGTATTCAGGTACAGGCTTATGCTCCTCTGGCAAGAGGTGCATATTTTGATAATGATGTAATGTGTGTTCTGGGGACCAAATATGCCAGGACTCCTGCACAGATCGGGCTTCGCTGGGCAATACAGAAGGGAATTTCTGTCATTCCGAAATCCATCAACCCGGAACGAATCCGCAGCAATGGAAACATCTTTGACTTCAATATCGAGGATGAAGATATGGCGATCATCGATACACTGAACGAAGATCTGCATACTTCTCATGTTCCAGAAGATCTCCGTGATATTCAGTTTTAATTTCCATAATTATGCAAAAAGATATCTGTCAGATTATAAGTGATCTTCTGGCAGATATCTTTTTATTTTTTCTTTTCAGTTGATACGGCGATCCTGTTATTCCCAGCTTAGCATTTCACATATCTGAAACCCGGAAATATTTAACTGATCCGCTCACGCATTTTCCCACGGGAGCATGGGCGTTTCCACTTTTTTATCACGCAGCATCAGGTCCATTACTGCTTCCGCTGCTGATTTTCCTTCAAACAGTACGCGGTTCACTTCCGTTATGATAGGCATCTCCACCTCATATTTCTCCGCAAGCTCTCTTGCAGCTCTTGCAGAATAAACACCTTCCACAACCATCTGCACTTCTTTCATAGCTTCTTCCATCGTATATCCCTGGCCGATCAGATATCCGGCCTTTCGATTACGGCTATGCTTACTTGCACAAGTCACGATCAGGTCGCCGATCCCGGACAGGCCGTAAAAGGTTTCCATCTGCGCCCCCATTTTTTTACCAAGTCTTCCTATTTCCGTGATTCCCCTGGTGATCAGTGCCGCCTTGGTATTATCTCCATATCCAAGCCGTCGGCAGTACCTGCTGCCAGTGCGATCACATTTTTCAGTGCTCCGCCAAGTTCCACCCCAAGGATATCCGGTGTTGTATACACGCGGAACACAGCTCATAAAAATGCTCTGAAGGTATTCCGCAGTTTCCTGTGTATGTGCGCTGATCACACAGGTTGTAGGAAGTCCGCGTCCTACTTCTTCCGCATGGCTTGGACCGGAAAGTACAGCTATATTACCCTGCGGGATTTCTTCTTCGATCACCTCGCTGAGTGTTTTCAGTGTCTTTTCCTCAATACCTTTTGCAACATTGACGATCTTCTGGTCCCTGCATACAAACGATGCCATCTTGTGTGCAGTACTCCGGATATACGGGGAAGCTACTGCCAGAACTGTTACATCCACATCCTTAAGCGCACGCTCCAGATCTGTCAGGACATCGATTTCATCCGGAAGCCGCACCCCCGGAAGCTGTCAGGATTTCTCTTTTTTCCCGGAGTTTCCGGGCATTCTCCGGTCTTGCCGACCAAAGAAGGACTTCATGGCCATTATTATGCAACAGGAGTGCCAGGGCTAATCCCCAGCTCCCCGAACCCAGTACGCTGATTTTGCCATAAATCTTACCTCTTATTTTTATTCTTACTGCTTAAAAACACCTTATTCTCTGTTCCATGAAACAGTCTTACAATGTTTGCCCTGTGTCTGTAAAACGCCATTGCTGTAAGAACTGCCATCACGATATAAAGCTCAACAGTATGCGCCTGATCCATCCCATATTTTCCCATATGTCCAAAACTAGGACCAGGATAAAAGCCATCGCATATGCACTGAGAGAGCAAAGCGATACATAATGAGTTGTAAAGAACAGTGCAAAAAAGACAACTGCACATACAATAAATATCCGCCAGTCAAAAGCAATGATCATGCCTACAGAAGCAGCAATTCCCTTTCCACCGCGAAATTCCATAGAAATCGGAAAATTGTGGCCGAGGATACATCCCAATGCTGCATAAAGGGTAAGAAGCGGAAGGATACCATTCATGGAATTTCCATAAACCATTCTCACGATCACAATAGCCAGTACACACTTCAGGCAGTCTCCCAGCAGGGTGATCGCTCCCGCTTTCTTTCCAAAGGTCCGGAAGGCATTCGTAGTACCCGCATTCCCGCTGCCATGATCTCTGATATCTGTCTTGTGGACTTTTCCAATAATATAGCCTGTCTGAAAAAGCCCGCATACATAACCGATAACAAGACAAATAATACGTTCCATACTTTTATTCCTTTTCCCCGCGCTCGCGGATGATAAATTTCAGGGAAGTTCCAGAAAATCCAAAAGCATCCCTGATCTTGTTCTCCAGATATCTTACATAGGAAAAATGCATCAGTTCCTTGTCATTGACAAAGATAACAAATGTCGGCGGTTTTACCGAACCTGTGTCATATAGAAGATCTTCAGTCTTCTTCCTCTGTCAGACGGCGGCTGCTGAAGAGCGACTGCCTCAGAAAGGATCTCATTAAGAACACCTGTCTGGATACGAAGTGTCTGATTTTCGATAACTGTATCGATATTTTCGAAAAGCTTTGGAAGTCTCTGACCTGTTTTTGCAGAGATAAAGATGATCTGTGCATATGGCATAAAGGAAAGGATCTGACGGATCTTTTCCGTATGCTTGTAGATGGTCTTGTCATTTTTCTCAATGGCATCCCATTTATTTACCGCTACGATGATACCCTTTCCTCTGTCATGAGCGATTCCCGCGATCTTAGCATCCTGCTCGGTAACGCCCTCGGAGGCATCGATCACAACTACAACCACATCTGCACGCTCTACAGCTGTCACAGTACGGATAACACTATAGCGCTCGATCTCTTCTTTTACCTTACCCTTGCGTCGAAGTCCTGCAGTATCGATAAAAATATAATCTTTTTTGTTCCAGGTAACCTTTGTGTCTATAGCATCACGTGTGGTTCCTGCAATATTGGATACGATCACACGCTCCTCTCCAAGAAGCTTGTTGATCAGAGAAGATTTTCCCACGTTCGGCTTTCCTACAATGGCGATCTTCGGAATATCATCCTGATCTTCCTCTTCACTCTTATCCGGGAACTCTTTGATCACCTCATCCAGCATATCTCCAAGGCCTTGTCTGTTGGCTGCGGAAATCGGGATCGGTTCTCCGATTCCAAGATTGTAAAACTCATATACGTCCATCATATATTTCTGGTGGCTGTCTACCTTGTTAACTACAAGACGTACCGGCTTGCCGCTGCGGCGGAGCATATCTGCCACCTTGGCATCGGAATCCACAAGACCCTGGCGAACATCTGTGATAAAAATGATCACGTCTGCCGTATCAATGGCGATCTGTGCCTGCTCTCTCATTCTGGAGAGAATGATATCGCTGCTGTCCGGCTCGATTCCGCCTGTATCGATCAGAGTAAATGTCCTGTCAAGCCATGTGACATCTGCATAAATCCTGTCACGGGTTACTCCTGGTGTATCCTTTACTATGGAAATATTGTCACCTGCCAGAGCGTTAAACAGAGTGGATTTGCCTACATTAGGCCTTCCCACTATCGCTACTACTGGTTTGCTCATAAATCTGTCTCCTTCTTGTTTGTTTATGTTCCGGAGGGTAGATCACGGCTTCCACCAGATCACGTCCTCCTGTGTCTACGATTACAATTTCTGTGTTCAGTGCTTCCGAAAGCTCTTCCAGCGTCATGTCATCCAGAAAAATCTCCTCATCACCTTTCAGCATGCTGCATGGGATCAGAAGCTTCTCTCCAAGGTCAAGACCGGAAAGCTGCTCTTTCAGATCCTGCCCGGTGATCAGGCCAGACACTGTGATCTTTTCACCGAAAAAACGATTCTCGATGGTTGTGACCGGAATCTGCACATTGGGATATTTCTTCTGGATCTCTTTAATATAGCGTGCGATAAAAGGCGCTGCCAGTTTTCCTGTGGCGATCCTGCCTGTCACCTTACGGTCGTCACCGGAAAGCCCCTCCAGCGTTTCTTTTACTTCCGTTTCCAGAAGTCTGAGCATTCCCACGCCATTCTCAAGCTGCAGATATCCATCATATTCATCCTCACAGGGAAGCTCCCTGTCTGCCAGAATATACCATTCGTCTGAAGCATGGATAAAATGGATCCCATATTTCTCCATCATGATCTTCTGCCAGCGTTCGATCTGCCCCAGGACTTTTTCAGCATCTTCCTTATTAAAAGGCTCCAGAGGATAGAGACCTTCTCTGTATTTGGTAAGTCCTACCGGTACAACAGAAACGCTCTGAAGGACCGGCGCATAAGCGGAAAGCTTTTCGAGGCTGTATTCCAGCTCGTCTCCGTCATTGACACCCTTACACAGTACGATCTGTCCATTCATGGTGATTCCTGCATTGTACAGCATATCCACCTTATCCAGAGCCTTTCCTGCAAAACGGTTATGCAGCATTTTACACCGGAGTTCCGGATTCATTGCCTGGAACGAAATGTTGATCGGTTCCAGATGATAGCGGATCACACGCTCAATATCCTTCTCGCTCATATTGGTAAGCGTAACATAATTTCCCTGAAGAAAGGAAAGCCTGGAATCATCATCCTTAAAATACAGCGTCTCACGCATACCTGGAGGCATCTGGTCAATAAAACAGAACATACACTTATTTGAACAGGAGCGATAGTCATCCATCAGTCCTCCGTTCTCAAATTCTATTCCAAGGTCTTCCTCATATTCCTTCTCTACCTCCAGCTCCCACTCTTCGCCATCAGGCTTCTCTACTAGAAGCACCACGAGCTCTTCATTCATGAGATACCGGTAATCGAAGACATCTTCCACAGGCTGTCCGTTTACAGACACAAGTCTGTCTCCCGGCTCCAGCCCCAGCTCCTCGGCAATACTGTCGGGCAGCACCCTGGAAATCATATGCTTTCTTAATTTCATCATTATCTCCCTTTTCTATCCCGTATATAATAACAACTTTGCTCTTAAAAATCAACACTTTGAGAAAACACCTTGACTGACACGTGGGTCTGATGTTATAAATAGACTGAGAATTTTTAATGACATACACTTAGGAGGAATATTATGCCAAACATAGAATTGCTGGAAAAGTCTATGCCTGTTGCCCCGATCCGAATCGCCGCACTTGCCGGATGCCGCGAACTGGCCGAGGAGGTTGACAAAAAGCTGGTTAAATTCCGTAAAGAACTTGTAGCCGCCAAGAAATCCACCATCATCACAGGGATATGCAGAAAAATCTTTCCTTGTAGATTGCGAATGCCCACGTTTCGGAACCGGTGAGGGTAAGGGTTACATCAAGGAATCTGTCCGCGGAACAGACCTTTATATCATGGTAGATGTGACCAATTACAGCCTTACTTACAGCGTATGCGGTCATGAGAACCACATGTCTCCGGATGACCATTACCAGGATCTGAAGAGAATCATCTCCGCAGCCACAGGTAAAGCACACCGCATCAACGTTATCATGCCATTCCTTTACGAGGGACGTCAGCACAGACGCACCAAGAGAGAATCTCTTGACTGTGCACTTGCACTTCGCGAGTTAAGTGCCATGGGTGTTTCCAACATCATTACTTTTGATGCTCATGACCCACGTGTACAGAACTCTATTCCGCTGAAGGGCTTTGATAACTTTTTCCCCACATACCAGTTCCTGAAAGCACTGGTCAAAAATGTCCCTGATTTCAAGCTTGACAATGATCATCTCATGATCATCAGCCCGGATGAAGGTGCCATGTCCCGTGCTGTATACTTCTCCAATATCCTTGGAGTCGATATGGGTATGTTCTACAAACGCCGTGATTACTCCACCGTTGTCAACGGAAAGAACCCGATCGTTGCTCACGAATTCCTCGGAGATTCCGTAGAGGGCAAAGATGTTGTCATCATCGACGATATGATCTCTTCCGGAGAAAGTATGCTGGATGTTGCCCGTCAGCTCAAAGAGCGTAAAGCCGGACGTGTATTCGTCTGCACAACCTACGGTCTGTTTACAGATGCGTAGCCAAATTTGATGAATATTACGAAAAAGGCTGGCTGGACAGAGTCATCACAACCAACCTTAACTATCGTATTCCTGAGCTTCTTGACCGCCCATACTATATCGAAGCAAACATGAGCAAATATCTTGCAAGTATCATCGATATCATCAATCATGATGTATCTGTCGAGAAGGTTCGTTCCAGCAACGAAAAGATCATGAATCTCATGAAAAAAGTCAACGAACAGTAATAAATGCTCCCAGGTTTCCACGTTTTCCGTGAGAAGCCCTGTGTGAATAAAGAAAGAGCGGATTACAGCAGGTGCAGATGCCCGGCATTGAGATCCGCTCTTCTTTTATGCCTGCATCCAGAAAGATCCTTCGGTTCGCCTCCCACAGATTCAGCTGGTATTTCCCATCTGGTTTTCTGTAAAAAAGCACATCCCAGTATTTTTCTTCAAACGCCTCTCTAAACTGATCGATCACATCTTCACTGACTTCATAGCAATCCTGACAGATAGAAGGACCAATGGCTGCATAAAGCTCTGAAGGATCTGTCTGAAATTCCTCAGTCATCTTCTCCACCGTCACTTTTCCGATCTTTCCTACAGTACCTCTCCAGCCGGAATGAGATAATCCCACAGCTCTATGTACCGGATCTATAAAGAAAAGTGGTACACAGTCCGCATAAAACGTTGCCAGCACCAGTCCCGGCACATTGGTGATCATTCCATCCACATCTGTATAAGGTCTTGGTTTTGTGATCCCATTTCCTCTGTCTTCTTCCGTAACCACACGTACATGGGTGGTGTGTGTCTGATCAGAGGTTACGATATCTTCCATGGAAAATCCCATAGCAGCAGAAAGTCTGCGGTAATTTTCCCGCACCGCAGACTCTTCATCCCCTCTTGTGAAGCTTAAGTTCATAGATTCATAAATCCCCTGGCTTACTCCTCCCAGGCGGGTACTGAAGCCATGTACGATCCCGGGAAGTTTCTCAAAAGCAGGATATGTAAGCCAGGTAACCTTGTTCTTCTGATTTACATTCATTAGCTGTTTATCTTTATACCATTTTATTTTCATCTTATGTGACCAGTCCTTTCAACTGCAAAAATCAAAAGCATTTTTTATCCAGTGGATGTTCTCTCCATCAATTCCTACTACGTCAAAACGGCAGGGAGGCAGCTCCCGGTATCCATGTGCAATCAGATAAAACATTGCCACTTTGCTGATGATCCTCTGTTTTTCTCTCCCTACCGCTGAAAAAGGACTTCCACTCTTTCCGTTCTTTCTGTATTTCACTTCAATAAACACCAGATATCTTCCATCCTGCGCAACAAGATCGATCTCACCACTTCGGCAACGAAAATTTCTTTCCTTGATCTGCAGCCCCTTTTCTTGCAGGAACGCTGCAGCAATTCCTTCATAATAGCTGCCCTTCTGTCTTCTATTTTCCTTCAGATAAACAAAACCTTTCTGTTTTTGATGTCGGTATCTTAAGTATTTTTATACAAAATGTGTGATAAACGTTTTTCTATGTATCGGACTTGGTCCATATTTCTTCAGTGCTTCAATATGCGCTGCAGAACCATATCCTTTATTGGAGGCAAATCCGTATTCCGGAAGAACCTTATCATATTCTTCCATCATCCGGTCTCTGGTCACTTTGGCAACAATACTTGCTGCCGCAATGGATACACTTTTTGCATCACCTTTGATGATGGGTACCTGCGGAATCCGGATTTCCGGTATGGTAACCGCATCGTTCAAAAGCAGCTGTGGCTGTACAGAAAGCCTGCTCACTGCCTGGCGCATTGCCTCATAGGTTGCCTGCAGGATATTGATCTCATCAATCCTCTCCGGACTTGCCATTCCAATTCCAACAGAAACTGCTCCCTCCAGGATCACATCGTACAATTCTTCTCTCTTCTTAGCTGTAAGCTTCTTAGAATCATTCAGCCATAAAATATCGCAGTCTTTCGGAAGGATCACCGCACAGGCAACTACCGGTCCGGCAAGAGGACCTCTTCCCACCTCATCGATCCCGCAAAGATATCCAAGATGCTCATATTCATGTTCATATTTCTTCATGCTCTCTGTACGTACACGCTCATCCTCCAGAGCCTGAAGCTTTTTGTGATACTGCTGGATCAGTTTCTGTACACCGCTTCTCTCATCATTTTCATAATGACGAAAAAGGGCGTTATATTCGCCCTCCTTCGCTGACGCAAAACGCGCCTTGATATCTTTCATTGTTTCCATTACGCTTCCTCCGGTCCTTTTGGAAACTCCAGAGTCACTTTTCCCAATTTCCGGAACGAAATTCTTCCAGCAAAAGACGGGATGCTTTCTCATAATCAAGCTCTTCGCCCTTTTTCAGACATCCTCTTGCTTTCGCAACTGCAGTAAGGATATCCAGCGGTTTCAGCTCTTCTTCTACATTGTATCTCTCTCTGATCGCTGCCGGATAAAACTCCTGCAGATATCCGATCAGACCCAGGCAAGTTCTTCGATGTTCAGAATATCGTCCTTGATCGAACCGATATAGGCAAGACGCATTCCAACTTCCTGATCTTCAAATTTCGGCCAGAGAATTCCAGGGGTATCCAGAAGCTCCACACTTTTATTCAGACGTATCCACTGTTTTCCTTTTGTAACTCCTGGTTTATTACCAGTCTTGGCACAGGCTTTTCCTGCAAAGGTATTGATAAATGTTGATTTTCCAACATTAGGGATTCCTGCAACCATCGCACGTACCGGACGGTTTTTGATTCCTCGTCTCCGGTCTCTCTCTGTCTTTTCCTTACATGCCTCTGTGATTGCCGCAGAAACGGCCTTCATAGATCCCTTATTGCGGGAATCAATACTTACCGCATAGATTCCTTTTTCTTTGAAATATTCCATCCAGGCACGGTTCTGTCTCTCATCGGCAAGATCTGCTTTGTTGAGAAGGATCATACGCGCCTTGTTTTTTCCCAGCTCATCAATATCCGGATTTCGGCTGGAAAGAGGAACTCTTGCATCTACAAGCTCAATGATCAGATCGATCAGCTTGATATCTTCCTGCATCTGACGCTTCGCCTTCGTCATATGGCCTGGATACCACTGTACGTTCATAATTCACCTCATTTATCTATACTTAATCTGTTTACTTTGATCTATTTTATAAAACCTATTTTATTTTTCGGAGAAACTGTAAACCAAACTTTCCCGACAATGTACTTCTTACTGATATTTCCGATATCGCTGAAGCGGCTGTCCTCACTGTTATTGCGATTATCACCAAGGACAAAATATTCCTCGCTTTCCAGAGTTATAGCATTATTTGCAAGTCCTCCATCTGTCATATCCTGATAAGCTCCGTTTTCTTCATAAACCTTGCCATTGATATAGATCTTCCGTCTTTAACCTGAACAGTCTCTCCGGGAAGGCCGATCACACGTCGGATATGCAGGGCTGCTGAGTCACTGGCGCTTGTTTTAAAAACGATCACATCTCCACGTTTGGTGAACTGACCTTATATAAAGCCCTGTTTACAAAAAACTTTTCACTTACAGAATACGTGGGTTCCATGGCACTTTCTTGCAATGTCACAGTCTGAAATGCAGAAATTGCAACCAGCACAGCAAAAACCAGGGTCACAATAATTTCAAACACCCATTTCACGATTCCTCTTGTCCTGTCATCACGAAGCTTCTCCCTTGCTTCGGAAACAGCTCTGTTTTCCTTCAGATTTTCGATATTAATCTTCTTATTTAATCCCATATTCTATCCCTGTATGTGTCTTTACACGCATACGCACTGATGTAAAAGAGGGACAATAGCAAATGTTATTGTCCCTGCCTCTTTACTTATGAAATTATTTTACAAGCTCTTTAACCTTAGCTGCTTTACCTACACGATCTCTCAAGTAGTTCAGTTTCGCACGGCGTACTTTACCATGACGGATAACCTCAACCTTAACTACATGTGGGGAATGAAGCGGCCATGTTTTCTCAACACCAACACCGTTGGAGCTCTTTCTTACTGTGAAGTCTCTCTTGTGCTTCCACCCTGTCTCTTAAGTACTGTACCCTCGAAGATCTGAACACGCTCACGTGTTCCCTCTTTGATCAGTGCGTGTACTCTTACTGTGTCTCCTACGCGGAACTGCGGTACTTCAGCTTTCAGCTGAGCGGACTCAATGTTCTTAATAATTTCGTTCATTTCTTTCTCTCCTTAATTATACTGGATGTTCTTAATACACATATGGTAACAGAGGACCATCTTTTTTCACAACATATGTGATTATACACTAGATAACTTCTCATTGCAAGGACTTTTTTTTCCGGATTTTCGATGGCTTTTACCAGCAAAGGACCTCATGTCCTGTTTCTGTGACAAGGACCATGATCTCCACTGTGCCGATGCAGACCATCCTCTGTCCTCACTGTCCAGTCATCGATCTCATCTGTATAGATTCATCAGATCCCATATTGACCATTGGTTCAATAGTAAAGATCATTCCGGGTACCATGAGTACACCTGAATCTTCCTTAGATGTGTAGCTTACCCATGGATCTTCATGAAACTCAAGACCTACACCATGTCCGCCAATTTCCTTCACAACTGTATAGCCGTTTTCCACTGCATGTTTGTGTACAGCACTTCCCATATTTCCGATCGGTGTCCATGGTTTTACCTGTTCAAGGCCAAGCTCTATGCATTCTTTTGTCACACGGACAAGCTTCTCCTTCTCCGGACTTACCTGTCCAATACAGAACATACGGGAGGAATCAGAAAAATATCCCTGATAAATGGTGGATACATCTACATTGACAATATCACCTTCTTTTAAGACAATTTCTTCATCCGGGATTCCGTGGCATACTACCTCGTTGATAGATGTACATACGCTTTTTGGAAAACCTTCATAATTAAGTGGTGCCGGAATTCCGCCATGACGTACTGTTTCTTCATGTACCAGTCATCAATCTGCTGTGTCGTCACGCCTGGTCCGATATGCTCTGCAACATAATCAAGAACTGCAACATTGATCTTGCAGCTCTCTTTGATCTTCTCGATCTGTGCAGGTGTCTTGATCAGATCATGGTCAAGAACTGCATACCCCTTCTTTTTCATGAGTTCCATTTTTTCATCAAATGCTTCATGACATTTTTTATATTTTTTTCCGCTTCCACACCAGCAGGGATCGTTTCGTTCGATTTTCTTAGACATCTTTTTCTCCTCCTTTTCGCAACTGTATGGCTGCTTTTTCTTTTGTATTTTATATGTTCAGATATGTTATATCTGTCTGTAATATTTTAACCGAATCAAAGAAGTCTCCTATGTGGTTGCAAGAAGCAATAAACTGTGGGCGGGGACTTGCATTCATCCGTTTGAATGGGAAATTATTCCGCCTGATTATCATAGCACAACTTCTTTAAGTGAAAAGTATTCTTTGTGTTTTTGGTTTGTTTTATATAACTTTTTGTGATTTTTCAATAAAAGATCGTAGTAGCTTGAACGATCTTTTTTATTTATGTGTCTGTATTAATTATTTTTCGGTGGCTGCAGATTGTCGGTTTCCACCAGTTGCCATTATTCGTATTCGCCCAAGTGCACTGGATACTGCCGGAATAGAAATCACTACGATCGTCAGTACACCTTCCAGAAGAATATAACTGTAATTATAAATGATCGGATACAAAGCTGTCAGAGACTTCGGAAAATTATCCGGCATATAATCCATCCAATAAAGATATCCGCCAAGTGCATGGAATGCCCCTCTTGCCAGAATTGCTAGTATGTATGCTTTAAGAAGACCATGTTTTCTGGATTTTGTAAATAATCCGGAAAGTCCCATGGCTCCAAATGCCAGAATGTAATCACAGCATACCTGAAAAAATGAAAGGACATATGGCTCCTGGAGGAACTGAAAAATCCCATATACAAGACCGGTAAGAATTCCTACCTTAATGCCATACCAGTAACCGATCAGAACAATAAACAACATACTGAACAAGGTCACAGATCCGCCAAATGGCAGTTTAAATATCTTAATGTAGGAAGTTACATATGCAAGTGCCAATGCTACTGCACAGGTAACCAGCTGCTGTGTGGTAAATTTTAATGCAGATGTGTTTTTCTGAAGTAATACTGCTACCAGAATTATCAAAATCAGGACTGCAATAACAGATACGGCATATCCTGCCGTTGTGAGACCGCCTTCGGCAGTCACAAGAAAATTAAACATACTCTTTTCTTTCCTCCTTACGATTAAATTGCCCAAATCAAGTTCAAAGGTCAAAGCCTGCACCTCCTCACAGCCTGGTCAGGCTCCTTTGGTCTTACCTATTGTAGCATATGGAAAAAGAGATGTAAATGGTGGGAGATGTATGATTATATATAATAAAAACAGGAGAAAAATCCATGTACTGATTTTTCTCCTGCTTTCCTCTTTCCCTTTGTACCTTAAAAACTACATACATGCTTTGTTGACGGTTAATCAAACTTTTTGAATCAAATTTAACCTGCGTACCGATACTACAGCGGGGGGTATCCCCGTTTCCTCGGCTTGTTGGTCAAGCCCTCACCCTCGACGGAACAAAGCTCATGGATCTGGCACCAGACACCATGCCAACATACTTATCGGTGCAGTCGAGAGAGATGATGAGGTCACTATCCCATCAGGTGATTTTGTGCTCCGCAAGGGCGATAAGCTGTCATTTGTCGGCGAACGCAAACATA
>ENA-OQAS01001016-OQAS01001016.1-human-gut-metagenome-genome-assembly--contig:-NODE-1016-length-13766-cov-2.503263_pt1 | contig 13766 bp, 19 predicted proteins | sample MGYA00242733_ERZ504523 | MGnify/ENA primary metagenome ERZ504523 (study PRJEB26092, sample SAMD00036239) | human gut metagenome | host: Homo sapiens | study: EMG produced TPA metagenomics assembly of... | reverse complement strand
ATCAGCGATCTGTAAAAAACGTGAGGAAAATTCTCTAGCTGCTCTTCTGATCGTTTATTTATTTTTATCATATACTCAAAATCTACAGTTGGCCATTACAAAATTTAAAATTTCCCTATGAATTGCACAACGCGTATCTTATCCAATACAAATATCGCTACATCCATAAACAAATGTGCCAACAGTGTACTAACGATCACGCCATTTGACTTTAATAAGAAATCAGAGGAAAATCCATACCAACAGATAAATCCAGAATAAGCGCCCATTAAAATCAGCAAAGGCAGGTATTTCACGACGCTTTTTAAAGATTCTTTGATGTAATCAAGCGTTGAATCGAAATAGACAAAACGACCGATCGCTAGCATTACAAAATAAAAGATCAAAGAATCATAATTGAATCGTTATAAATAAATTTTATGTATAACAAGATCAGAATGATATAAAAGGCAGAGATCAGTCGTACGGAGGCTTTTTGTTCGGATGAGATCGTTTTCAGATGAACAAAGATCCGATCAAACCAGAATGTTAAAAATACAGAACATACTAAAAATACCATCAACAAAATATCTTGATATTTATTCCAGAAATAAGCCGCCTGAGGGATCCTTTCGTCGAGGACATAATAAAGAGAAAGGAAGATCAGTACGGAGGTGCTTGAAAATACCATTTCATAAAAGCTTTCGATCCAGCTGATAACTTTTGTTTTATGTGTTTGTTCAATTTGTGCAAGTTCAACTTCTGTTGGATTTTCAATATTGATCTTATAATGTTTTTGAAGCTTTGCGGTAAGTAAAACGATGGCAAGGACAACAATCAGGCCGATCAAAGAAACAGCCATGAAGCTGCCGGCATTTTGTGCATTAAAATAATGTGTAACATAATATTGTGATTGTGACATATATAACCCCTTCTTTAAACTAAAATAATGACATGAAAATCAAATAATCTCACTAAACACATATTTTAACACCTTTTTATATAAATTCAATGGATACTATATTTCATCATAAAAACTTAAGAAAGTTTTTTGGACAACAGAAAGGCAGTGGATTTGTGTGAGAAATTTATCTATAGACTTGTGAGCAGAGACTGGACAATGTTATAATATAAATAGCACATTTTTTTGAAAGTGGTGAGGGAAGATTGAAGAAATCAGTAAGGATTGCAGCAATGATATTTGTCATTTTTTCTATATTGATAGCGGTAGAAATTATCATATCTTATAGATGTCTGACTGTTACGGATTATAAGATCAAGTCTAATAAGATCAAGGAAACGACCAAGATCGTATTAATATCGGATCTTCATAATAGTCAGTTTGGAAGCAAGAATAAGCGCTTAGTGGATAAAATTCAAAAACAAGATCCAGATCTTATCTTGATGGATGGAGATATGTTGAATGAAGATGGGAAGAATGCACAGACAGCAGTAGAACTTATAAGTGCATTGAAAAAAACAGCACCTGTATATTACGCATTGGGGAATCATGAGATTGCGTATAGACAGCGCAGGGATAAGAATCTATATCAGAAGTTACAGAAAGCAGGTGCGAAGGTTGTAGAGAAAGAATATGAGGATATAAAGGTAAGAAGCAACAAGATCCGGATTGGAGGCCTTTATGAGTATGCATTTGCAGTAGATGGGGCTGGAAATATGGTTAAGAAAAATATTCCGTCCAAAGTAAGAGATTTTTTGATGGATTATGAGAACACAGATGCATTTAAGATCATGTTGTCTCACAGACCAGATAGTTTTGTTTTTGGGCAGGCAGCAGATACATGGAAGATCGATCTGGTAGTCAGTGGGCATGTACATGGTGGACAGGTAAGAATTCCAGGTAAAGGAGGTCTTTACGGAGGAGATCAGGGATGGTTTCCTGAATATACGGATGGAATCCATCATTTTAAGACAGTGAATCATATGATCATTACAAGAGGACTTGGAAGTGATAAGGAAAAACTACCAAGATTTCACAATATTCCAGAGATTGTAGTGATCCGACTTGAAAAACGTTAGAACAAAGAGGATGAGAGGATGAAGAAATATCAGATTGCAGATTTTATTTTGGAATTCATATGGAAGAATCGTTAGAAATTCCAGAGAATTTTAATTTTTGATTGATACCGATGAAGAAGTACAAGTGGAATATTTCCTTGAGGTTGTGGATAAATTACCAGAGTTGGATGGGGAATGTGTATCACAAAGAATTGATCTGAAGTATATAAGAAAGACAATTTGGAATACCGCCGGATGAATTTTATGGGAATGGAAGAATCCTACGGACAATATGAAGAAATTTCACAAGATCAGGTAAAATTGTACTTAAAACGGGAATTTGTGCATATGATAAATGTTGATACAGTCTTTGTATCTCTTTTTGCGATGGAAAAAAGAATGTTGGCAAAGGATGCGATGGTATTGCATTGTTCTGTACTCAAAGTGAAATCAGGAGTGATCTTATTTAGCGGACCAAGTGGAATTGGTAAGTCAACGCAGGCAGGATTGTGGACGAAGTATCGGAAAGCAAGAGTTATCAATGGTGATAGAACTTTATTAAAAAAAGAGAATGGCAGATGGATGTCTCTTGGATGGCCAATCTGTGGTTCTTCAGAGATCTGTTATAATGAAGCTTATCCTGTGAAAGCAGTCATTTTTCTTGGACAAGCAGAGGAGAATGATGGAAGGAGACTTCGTTATTTTGATGCGATCAAGGCAATGATCAGTCAGATCACAGTGAATGGATGGAATCCGCAGTTTGTGGAGAAAATATGGAATCTTACAGAAGATTTCGCGGCTCAGATCCCGGTGTTTGAGTATGGATGTAACATGGAAGAAGCGGCAGTAGATACTTTAGAGAATCTGCTTTTGGATATTTTAGAATAAAGGAGCATGTGAAGATGAACTTAACCAATGTATTTATAGATATATTAAGAAGTGCTATGACGCAGACTTCCTGTGATATGATAGAGGGACTTTCTACACAAGACTGGGAGAAGATCTATGATATTAGTCAGAAACAGCAACTGGCACCGATGATCTATCAGCAGATTTTTCAAATGAATCATTTCAAAATAGTGATCCAGGGTTTCAGCAGTTCTGGAAGGGAGATACGATCGATCAGGCAGGAAATCAGGCAAGAAAAAGTATTCTGTTTTTGATGTTGTTTGATAAAATGCGCCAGAATGGATTGACTCCATTGATCGTGAAAGGAATTGTTTGCAGAGATCTATATCCAAATCCAGATCTTCGAACATCCAATGATGAAGATCTTTATATCCCAAGAGATCAGTTTGGGAAGATGGATGAATTTTTGCAGGCAGAGGGATTTATGAGAGAAGAACTGATCAAGGATAAAGTTTATCAGGAAGTTCCATATCAGAATCCAAGGAATGGATTATATTTTGAACTGCATATGGATCTGTTTCCTCAGGAATCCGGAGCGTATGGGCATTTTAATCAATTATTTGAAGATGCGTTTGATACTTGTATGGAAACAGATATTCAAGGGAGTAAGTATTGACGCTGAATCCAAAACAGCATTTTTATATCTTGTATGCCACAGTCTGAAACATTTTCTTCATAGTGGATTTGGAGTCAGACAGGCATGTGATCTATTATACTTTGCGAAGAAATACCATGATCAGTTGGACTTTCATGAGATCAGGAATATCATGAAAGAATATCATATGGATTCTTTTGCTATGAATGTATTGGATATTGGAGTCTGCTATCTTGGATTTACTTGGGAGGAGCTAGGGCTTTCAAAACCGTCTGATGTAGAAATTGACTGCACAGCATTATTGGATGATATGTTAGATGGTGGTATTTTTGGACAAAATGATATGAATCGTGTACATAGTGCAAATATTACGTTGAATGCAGCAGAGAATGAATCAGTCAATGCAGCTTCCGGGATCCTGGCTTCTTTATTTCCAGGGAAGGAATATATCAAGACGAACTATCCATATTCAAGGAACTATCCGTTTTTACTGCCAGTGGCGTATTTACACAGGATATTTAAATACTTAACTCATCGTAACACAGATGCGATCAATACAGGAGAAAAAAGCAGTGCACAGATTGGGATGGAACGTGTCAAATTATTAGAGAAATATAAGATTGTAGAGAAATAAATATAAAAGTGAAAAGAGGTGATTCCTCATGCTGGATCAGGAGAAATTTTTTAACACATACAAAGTACAGGAAGCATTTGAGGATTCTGGACTTTCCTGGGATACGCTTGAGAAGATTTATGAGGATTATACGAGACGTTTACCAGAGATGAAAAAGATTGCAGATCGTTTACAGGATGAGATATCAAAAGTAATAGATTTTCATGTACATTCAATTCATAACCGATGTAAGGATCCAGAGCATTTGATTGAGAAGATCATACGGAAAGTTGGAGTTGAAAAACGTCAGAAATATAAAAATATTAATGAACGGAATTATCTGAGAATCGTGCGTGATCTTATGGGTATCCGAATTTTGATCTTATCAAAAGAAGAATGGCGTACGGTACATGACTTTTTGCTGAAAGTTGATGAAGATTCCAGATATGATATGCATATGGCGGAGATGCCAAGGGCTTATATCCGTTATGGGGATCGTGACATTTTTAATTATACGATTCATAAAGAATATACAGATAAGGGATATCGTTCACAGCATTATATTTTTAAATATGGGAATTATTATTTTGAAGTGCAGGTACGAACGATTGCTGAAGAAGTATACGCAGAATTTGACCATTATGTAAAGTACCCATATCGTGAGAATAATCATTTTCTAAAGCGGTATACAAGTGTTGTGGCAGAATTGTTGAATTCTGTGGATGAGATCATTCGACATGTTTTCAGTTTGGAGAAGCAGGCTGGCTTGACATTGAGAAATATTTTGCACAAGACAGCTACAGTGACTTGCAGAGAATGTCGAAAGAACCGCATAAGAGAGAACAAGAACAGATTCCAAGAGCCAATGACGGAGTGATCGATGCTCAAAGTTATATGAATCGGATGATCTTAAGAAAGGGATAAACCAGATGGAGAGATATGACGACGGATTCGCAGAAGAAAGACAACGGATCGAACGATTAGTAGAGGAGATCATTGCTGGAGAACATAAGATTGATAAACTGCCGAATTCTTCCGCAGGATTTAGTGGAGCTGCACAGGCAGAATATTTTTCGAAGGCAAGATATCATTTAGAATCGGATGTAAGTAATCTGATCGTGAATCATAAACAGCAACTGGATGAATTACAATTGTTAAAGATGATAAAGGGGCAAGAATGATAGAACACAATTTATTTGAGATGGAAATTACAGAGAGCTGATCGATGAGGTCGGTGTCGATAAATTCCGTGAACGGTTTGAGGAACTGCAGAAGACAGCGATGGAATTTATTGAAATGGCAGGATTTTCTGAGACATCTTACTGTAATGAAAGAATTTTAATGCAGGTGATTCTTGATTATTTTATGGATGTGATGCGGTTAAAGGAATTTCATAGTATTGAGAGGATCCGCACAGAAAAGCTGTTTGCATACACGATTTCCTGGATCGTTCGGAGAAAACCAATTCAGTTTCGGGATTATTCCGAAGAAGAGAGAGATATTTTTATCAATGAACGTTTTGCTGCATATCTGCTCATCAATGAATGTCTGATGTGTGGAACGAAACATTTTGTACAGGAAGCTTACGCAGAAAAATTAGTAGAATATACAGAAATGCTGCTTTATTATTTCAAATACCGTCAGTGCGATCCAAAGACATTAGAACTTTTGATCGAATCATTTAAGATGGGCGGACTTGTGCATTAGAAGGAAAGGGGATTTAGGTATGGGAATCCTTGTTTTTGATGTAGGAACCTCGAGTATGAAAGGTGCATTGCTAAACGATAAGGCAGAGATTTTATGCCAGTTTCACAGAAAATATCATCCAACCTTTTATTCTTCAGTCAAGGTAACGCAGGACCCAGAAATATGGAGAAAAGCATTATATGATATAGCAAGAGATGTGGGTGACTGGTGTAAGGATCAGAACGAAGAAGTAGAGATGATTTCTTTGACGGCACAAAGAACATCGATCATACCAGTTGATCATAAAGGAGATCCATTATGTGATGCTGTGATGTGGCAGGATAAAAGGAATATTGAAGTTTGTACGAGGCTTTCTGCGATGAATGGACAGATCATCAGAAAAAGCGGTACAATGGTGAATCCTGTATTTTCAGGGAGTAAGATGGCATGGCTTAAAGAGACACAACCGGAGATTTATAAGAAAGCAGACAGGATTTTTGTTGTTGCAGATTATTTATTATATCATATGACAGGGCAGAGAAAACTTGATCGTACTTATGCTAGCCGGTCTCATTTGATGAATTTAAGAACCGGGCGGTGGGACAGCGTGCTTCTTGATATCTTTGGAATCGAGAAGAATAAGCTTTGTAATCTGATCGACCCAGGAGAACTTCATGGATATACAAATGAGAAATTTGCGGCAAGTACAAGACTTAAGACGGGAATTCCAGTCTATTCGGCTGGTGGTGATCAGCAGTGCAGCGCGCTTGGGATGGGAATTTATGAAGAAGGTGACATGGAGGTTACAAGTGGAACGGGCGCATTTATCATAGGGATCGCAGAGAAAGTACCAATTGTGCTTCTGGGTAATCCGATCATTAATTATTCTGCGGTAAAAGGAAAATATATTGTGGAAGCAAGTATCTTAACATGTAGTGCGGCATTTGACTGGTTTTGCAATAATTTTTATAAAGAAGTGAATGGAGATGTTTATCAAAAGATCGATCAGGAAATCTCACAGTCTCCACCAGGAGCCAATGGATGTATGTTGCTTCCATTTTTTCAGGGAAGGGCAACACCACAGTGGAATCCAAAAGCAACTGCATCATTTACAAATGTAACGCTGAGTACGACAAGAGGCGATATGGTGAGAGCTTTGTTGGAAGGAATTGCTTATGAGATCCGCAACAATTTAGACATTGTGGAAGGTCAGATTGGCAAGGCAGATCAGATTCATATTGGTGGTGGCTTGAGCAACAGCCATGAATTTAATCAGATTCAGGCAGATGTCTATGGAAGAAAACTGATCCATTATCAGCATAGGGAAGCAGGGATCATTGGAGCATGGACAAGCACAATGGTGGAAAGTGGGAAAGTTTCAGATCATGAGGAGGCTCTAGAACGGGCAGGTAGGAATAATTCATTACAGATTTATGAACCTGTTGAAAAAAATATTGAGAAATATCAGGAACTTCGAGCAGATATGAACCATTTATACCAAAAAATATATTAGGAATAAACAAGAATATTTATAAAAAACTGAACCACTGTAAAAGGGGCAACTCATAGGAGTAATTTATGAGTTGTCTCTTTTTTGTACATTTTAAACAAAATGTATGGGTTTGCACTTGTGTGCATATGGATTGTATTTATGGAAGAACAATATATTTATAAATGTCAATCTAAAATATTTATTTTGCACATATGTGCAAAGATTGAGAATTTGTTGCACGGATGTGCAGCGAATGATAAGATGTAAACAACTTAAGGAGATGCACATAAAAGCAACATAGAAAATATGGAGAATGAATTAGGAGGAACCAAATGAGTGAAGTAATCGAAGCAAGAAACATTAAGTTGAATGTAGACGCATCTGATTGGAGAGATTCCATGGTCAAATCAGGACAGCTCTTAGTAGATAGCGATTATATTACAAAAGATTACATTGATTTGACGATCAAATGTGTGGAAGAAAACGGACCATATATTGTTATCATTCCAGGACTTGCATTATCTCATTCAAGACCAGATGTGAGTGTAAATAAAACAGGATTAAGTTTGATTACATTAAGCAAGCCAGTCTGTTTTGACTGTGATAATGATCCAGTAGACATTGTTCTTACTCTGGCAGCAACTGACGACACATCTCATCTGCAGAAACTTCAGTCCATGGCTGAGTTTATTTCAGATGAAGAGAACATTGAATTCATTAAAAACGCAAAATCAGCTGAGGAAGTTGCCAAAGCGATCAATGAATTTGAACCAGAAGAGTAAGAAGGGAGAAAGAGGATGGAAATATTAAACACAGTATTTACATTTGTATCGAACAATATTTTGACGAAAGCGGAGTTCTTCGTAGGACTGATCGTCTTAGTTGGATACATCTTATTAGGAAGAAAATGGTATGAAACATTAGCAGGTTTCTTAAAAGCAGTTGTAGGTTATATGATTTTAAATGTAGGTTCAGCTGGATTGATCAACACATTCCGACCAATCCTTGCAGGATTAAACCAGAAGTTTCATTTAAATGCGGTAGTTATTGACCCGTATTTTGGATTGAATGCAGTAAATGCAGCACTTGAAAATATCGGATTATCCGCAGCATGGACTATGACATCATTGTTACTTGCATTTATCTGGAACATCATCTTATTGATCTTCCGTAAATTCACAAAACTTCGTACCTTATTGTTAACTGGACATATCATGGTACAGCAGGCAACAACCGTAACATGGATCGTATTCTTATTTATCCCAGGACTTCGTAATATCTGGGGAGCTGTAGCAGTCGGAATCTTAGTCGGTACATACCAGGCAGTATTTTCTAACTTAACAGTTGAACCAACAGATCGTTTAACAGACGGTGAAGGTGGATTTGCGATCGGACATCAGCAGATGTTTGCAATCTGGTTAGCAGACAAGATCGCACCAAAGATCGGTAAAAAAGAAGATTCTATTGAAAATATCAAACTTCCAGGATTCTTACAGATGTTTAGTGACAATGTAGTATCTACATCCGTATTAATGTTTATATTCTTTGGAATTATCATGTTAGTACTTGGGGAAGATTTCATGAGAAGTTTAGATGACACATTCTCACAGACAACAGCATTTGGATTCTATATTTTCTCTAAAGCATTAAGCTTTACTGTTTACTTAAACGTATTACAGGCAGGTGTTCGTATGTTCGTTGCAGAACTTACAGAATCATTCAAAGGTATTTCAGACAAACTGCTACCAGGAGCAATCCCAGCAGTAGACTGTGCGGTAGCTTATGGATTCGCACCAGCAAACGCAGTAACAGTAGGTTTCTTCTGTGGAGCACTTGGACAGTTCTTAGCGATCGCAGGACTTTTGATCTTCCATTCACCAGTTATGATCATCGCAGGATTCGTACCATTATTCTTTGATAACGCAAGTATCGCAGTATATGCAAACCACAGAGGTGGAGTTAAAGCAGCCATGATCTTACCGTTTATCAGTGGAATCATTCAGGTATTAGGAGGAGCTGTTTGTGCTTACATTTTACAGTTAGTAGCATTCGGTGGATGGCATGGAAACTTCGACTTCTCAACGATCTTCCTTGCAGTATCTTATATTGTTAAGTATTTAAAGGTACCTGGAGTTATCCTTTGTGTTATCGCAATGTTAGTTATTCCTCAGATTCAGTATGCGAAATCTGATAAAGAAAAGTATTTCACAGTAGGTCAGGAAGACGACGAGTACTAAAAAGCAATATCAAATCAATTTTTAATAAAACAATCAATCAGCCAAAATTCAGGAGGTATTTATTATGAAAATCAAAGCAATCGCAGCATGTGGAAATGGAATGGGATCAAGTCAGATGATCAAAATGAAGATCAACAAAGTATTCAAAAGATTAGGAATTGATGCAGAAATCGGACATATGAGTGTTGGAGAAGCAAAAGGTGTAGCAAACAATTACGATATGATCTTTGTATCTGAAACATTTACATCGCAGTTTAGAACAGGAAAAGATACAAAAGTCATTGGACTTAAAAATTTATTATCAGAAAAAGAAATCGAAGCAAAGATCAGAGAAGCATTAGATATGCCTGCAGAATAAATCGGGGTGAGATAGATGTACGATATCAAAAAAAGGCCATTAGGATATATGAAAAAGCTCTTCCAAATGATTTCACATGGCTTGAAAAAATGCAGGCAGCAAAGCAGGCAGGATTTGATTATATTGAGATTTCTATTGATGAATCTGATGAGAGATTAGCACGACTTGATTGGAGTGATGAACAGATCGAAGAAATCCGCTCTTATATGAAAGAGACAGGGATCATCATTCCAAGCATGTGCTTAAGTGGTCATAGAAGATTCCCATTTGGAAGCAAGAACAAAGAAATAAGAGATAAAGCATTTGAGATCATGGAAAAAGGAATCATCTTAGCACAGAAGTTAGGAGTCAGAGTAATCCAGCTTGCAACTTATGATGTATATTATGAAGAATCTGATGAAGAAACAAAAGCTTTATTCTTAGAAGGAATGAAAAATCAGTCGAGATGGCAAGCCACGCAGGAGTGATCCTTGCAATGGAAATCATGGATACGCCATTTGTTGGAACGATTCTTCGTGCAATGCACTATATCAAAGAAATCCGTTCCCCATATTTTAAGATTTATCCAGATATGGGAAATCTGACGCAGTTTTCAGCGGATGTTGAGAGTGAATTTGAACTTGGAATCAGTGAAACGGTAGCGATCCATGTCAAAGAGACAAACCCTGGAGTATTTAAATGTGTTCCATTTGGAGAAGGAACCGTAAGATTTACAGACATTTTTAAAAAATTAAAAGATTTAAATTACACAGGAATGTTCTTGATCGAAATGTGGGCAGATAACACAAAGAAACAAACGATGGAAGAAGCAGTTGAAACAATCAGGCAGGCACGCTTATTTGTAGAAGATAAGATGGAACAGGCAGGGATCAAAGTACCTGCATAAGGAGGAAATCATGTATCGAATGGTAGTGACCGATCTTGATGGAACATTATTAAACAATAAAAACAGGTTTCAGAGCCAAATGTAAAGGCAATTCAAAACCTAAAAAGATCAAAATATAACCTTTGTTATGGCAACAGGACGATCAGATGTTATGACGAGAGCATACACAAAACAATTAAAAATGTCGATATTGTCATTGGGTGTGATGGAGCTGTCATTCGAAACATTAGGACCGGAGAAATCTTATGTGAAAATCATTTAAGAAGTGAAACCTGTCATACGACATTTGAAATTTGTAAAAAATATGGATTACAGTATTATGTCTTTGCAAAAGATGAACTAGTATCCGATGATCCTCAGAATGAGAGATTTCTGGTCCATCAGAAATTCAATCAGACTGTAGAGGAAGATGAAGAGATACCAATGCAGATTGCGGATGATTTGAATGAATATGTAAATGATCATATCATTTACAAGATCGTTGTAAGTCACAATGACACAAGTTATTTAGATAAAGTAGCCGAAGTGATCAAAAAAGAAACGGATGCAGATGCCATTCGTTCTGGGAAAAAAGTCCTTGCAGTTAAAGCAAGGGGAATTTCCAAAGCAGAAGCGATCAAAAAGCTTGCACAAAAGTTAGGTATTTTGATCAAAGATATCATCGCATTTGGTGATGAAGTAAATGATATTGAGATGCTTACGTTGGTTGGACTTGGAATCGCAATGGAAAATGCAGATGATGTCGTGAAAGAGGCAGCAGACCAGATTGCAGGAAGAAATGATCAGGACGGCGTAGGAAAGAATTAGAGAAAATATTTGGAAATGCAGGAAAGTAAGAAAGGAGTTAAGAAGATGCTTGATGAATTAAAACAGCAAGTATACGAAGCAAATATGGAATTACCGGCAAAAGGACTGGTAACTTATACATGGGGAAATGTCAGTGGGATTGACAGAGAACGTGGTTTGTTTGTCATTAAGCCAAGTGGTGTTGACTATGAAAAACTAACACCAGATATGTTAGTTGTCATGGATTTGAATGGGGAAAAAGTTGAGGGAGATTTAAATCCTTCCTCTGATACACCAACTCATATCGAGCTTTACAAAGCATTTCCAGAAGTTGGAGGAATCGTTCATACACATTCTCCTTGGGCGACTTCATGGGCACAGGCAGGAAGAAGCATTCCATGTTATGGAACAACACATGCCGATTATTTCTTCGGAGATATTCCATGTGCACGATCTTTAACAGCCGATGAGATCAACGGAGAGTATGAAAAGAATACAGGGATTGTGATCGCAGAAACATTTGAAGGAAAAAATCCAATCTATGTACCAGGTGTCTTATGTACAAACCATGGCCCATTTTCATGGGGAGCAGACGCAGCAGAAGCAGTTCATAATGCAGTTGTTATGGAAGAAGTAGCAAAGATGGCGTACCGCTGTGAACATCTGAAAAAAGATATTGAGGAAGCACCACAAGTATTACAGGACAAACATTTCTTCAGAAAACATGGAGAAAATGCTTATTACGGAAATGACTTATAGGATATAGAGATAGAAGATTTCGGATAGAAAAGGAGATCAAGGTTATGAGTAAAATTAGTGAAATGACAAGAGAAAGCTGGATTGAAAGCACATTCAGAGTGGGGAACATGGTTAGTAGAAGACATTGAAAATGAAGTAGTAGCACCAGAAAATGTAGCAATGTGGTGGCTTGGATGTACAGGTGTATGGTTTAAAACACCAGCTGACACAAACATTACGATCGACTTATGGTGTGGAAATGGGAAACGTACACATGGTGATGGAAAAATGAAGTCGGACATCAGATGGCAAATATGTGTGGTGGACGTGCAATGCAGCCAAACCTTCGTAATGTACCATTTGTAATTGATCCATTTGCATTTAAGAAAGTTGATGCAGTATTAGCAACACATTATCATCAGGATCATATGTCTGCAGAATGGGCAGCACACGTGATCAACAGTGGAATGACAACAACAGATGAAAACGGAAAAGAAATTCCAGTACCATTCATCGGACCTAAGAAATCCGTAGAATTATGGCAGAAATGGGGAGTTCCAGCAGACCGTTGTATCACAGTAAAACCTGGAGATTCCATCAAGATCAAAGATATTGAGATTATTGCGTTAGATTCCTTTGACAGAACATGTATCGTAACAACAGACTCTACAGGTCCAGACAGAGAAGAATTAACAGGTGTATGCCCAACAGATATGGATGACAAAGCAGTTAACTACTTAGTTAAGACACCAGGTGGAAATATCTATCATTCTGGAGATTCTCACTTCTCTATCTATTTGCAAAACATGGAAAAGATTACGATGTAGACGTAGCATTCGGATCTTTCGGAGAAAACCCTATCGGTATGCAGGATAAGATGACATCCATCGATGTATTACGTATGGCTGAAAACTTACAGTGCAAAGTTGTTGTACCTATTCACTGGGATGTATGGACAAACTTCCAGGCTGACTGTGATGAGATTAAAGTATTATACGACTTCAAGAAAGATCGTAATGAATATAAATTCCATCCATTCTTCTGGCAGGTTGGAGGAAAATATACATATCCTGCAGATAAAGATAAAATCTACTATCATCACAGAAGAGGATTCGAAGACTGCTTTGAAGCACCACAGAACATCCCATTCCGTTCTTGCTTATAGGAAGAAGGTGGCATAATGAAGTATCAAAGAAGTTATTGGAAACTTAGAAAAATGCTATTCTGTTGCGCCTTTAACTTACAAAGGAAAGAAACATATGCTCGTAGCAGCAGAAAAAGTAAACCAGTGCCGTTTATATGATCTTGAAGGAAATCAGGAAGAAGTAATCTGGGAAGGACCGGGAGGACATGTCAATGGTTCAGGTCCCTGGTTCCGACGGACAGTTTTTAGCGACACATAAATTCTACTCTCCAAATGATTCCAAAGAAGCAAAGATCAATCTTAGCTTAACCCGGAAGACGGAAA